>Ga0078972_1005873_pt1 | contig 30289 bp, 25 predicted proteins | sample YelNatPaOPGAMG01_FD_67568 | JGI IMG/M metagenome (GOLD analysis project Ga0078972, IMG submission 67568) | Hot spring thermophilic microbial communities from Obsidian Pool, Yellowstone National Park, USA - OP-RAMG-01 (SPADES assembly) (version 2) | ecosystem: Environmental > Aquatic > Thermal... | reverse complement strand
TCCGTAGGATGGGGTGGTGGCCAGGGACGGAATCGAACCGCCGACGCCGGCCTTTTCAGGGCCGCGCTCTACCAGCTGAGCTACCTGGCCGTAACGAAATCCTATCTTAGCAGCATCGGCTCCGCATTTCTACAGCATCCCCGCTGCGGCAGGCTTGGAAGCCGCCCGGACCGGCCTGCTTCTCACGACACCTGGGGCGATCGGCCGACGCGCAGGCTTATGCAGGGGGAGAAATCGCGCGATGGTAGCGCTAATGGGAATCGAACCCATATTTGAGCCTTGAGAGGGCTCCGTCCTAACCGTTAGACGATAGCGCCGTTCGTCATTAGAATACCACAGCCCGTTTGGCTGGATGGGCGTCATAATGGGGGTAACGGCGCACGCGGCGCTCCTGGTATATCAAGCAAGGAGGGTAATACCGTGGCGGATGCTAAACAGCAACAGCAACAAGGCCAGCAGGGCCAGGAAACGCAGATCGAAAGGCGGCGCGAGCGCGGGCTCGCGCGGCGGGGCGAGTTCTTTCCACTGATCAGCCCGCGAGAGTTCTTCTCGATGGGACCCTTCGAACTCATGCGCAGAATGAGCGAAGAAATGGACCGCGTCTTCGGCGGACTTTTCCGCGAAGAGAGAGCGGCGGTCTGGGCTCCTTCGGTGGAGGTTCGCGAGGAAGATAACAACCTGATCGTTTCGGCCGACCTCCCCGGCCTCAACAAGGACGACGTCAAAATCGAGGTCACCGAGGATTCACTGATTCTCCGGGGCGAGCGCAAGCGGAAGCGGGAAGAGCGGCGTGAGGGCGTCTACCGTTCGGAGGTGGCCTATGGGGAGTTCTACCGCGCCATTCCATTGCCGGAAGGCGCGGAAGTGGACAAGGCCAAAGCGCAATTTAATAACGGCGTGCTGGAAGTGACGGTCCCGATCCCGGCGTCGAAGCGCAAACCGCGCGAGATTCCGATCGAGGGCGAAGAGAAAGTAAGGACATCCGGGGGCGGCGCCTAGCGCTCTACCCTGAATCGGAGTGCCGCCTCCGCGCCGAAAGTCAAGGAAAGCCCTGTCCGGCATTGCGCCGTGACAGGGCCTCACCGCTAATTCGCAGCCGGCTCGAAATACCCGCGGGCAAGCTCGGGCTTCGATTCGAGCGCCTTGCTCCAGCACGTCCGGGCTTCCTGCTCCTGCCCGAGCGACTTCATCACGTGCCCGAGGTTCAGCAGCGCCTCCGCGAAATCGGGATTCTCGGCCAGCGCTTCGCGGTATAGCCGCGCCGACTCTTCGTTCTGTCCCGATTTCTGCAGCAGCAGCGCCGTGTTATACAGAAGTTCCGGCGCGCGCTCGCCGAGATCGATGAGCCGGCCGTGATATTCGAGCGCCTGCTCGAGATCGTTGCGTTCGAGCGACAGCGCCGCGAGCCCGCGCAGCGCGTCGAGCGATTTCGGATCGATGTTCAGCGCCTGCTCGTAGACGAGCTGCGCCAGGTCGCGGTCGCCCATCTTCCAATAAGCGAGCGCGAGGTTCATCTGCGCTTCGAGCCAGTCCTTGCGCTTCTTCACGCAGGATTCGAACGCTTCGGCGGCGTTGCGGAAATCGCCGCGCTGCAGCCGCACATACCCGAGCCGGAACCGCGCCTCGTTGTTGTCCGGATTCTTCTCGAGCACCTTGGCGTAAGCTTTCTCGGCTTCGTCCTGTTCGCCGGACTGCTCGAGCGCGAGCGCCAGGTTCCATTGCGCGTCGCCCGCATTGGGATCCAGCCGGACGGCCTGCTGGTAGGCTTCGCGCGCTTCCTTTAAAGCGCCGAGCTCCTGCCGCACGATGCCGAGATTCGTGTACGCCTGCGCCGACTGCGGCTTCACCTTGATCGCGTGCTGGTATGCCTCGCTGGCCTGGCCCATGCGGCCGGCTTTCTGGTGCGCCAGGCCCAGGTTGAACCAGCCCTCGAAGTGCTGCGGCGCCACGTCCACCAGCAGCGTGCAGAATTTCGCGGTCAGCTCGAAATCGCCGGTCGCCGAAGCCCACGCGGAAAGACCCTCCAGCGCGGTGACCGATTGCGGCTGCACTTCAAGCAGCGCCTCGGAGTACTTGCGCACCGTCTCCCATTCCTTCTTCGCCATGCCGATCGCGATCATGTTGGCGAGGGCCTGCTCGGAGGAGGGATTCGTCTTGAGCATCTTGCGATACAGCTCCGCGGCCTCGTCGTAGCGCGAATCGAGTTGCAGCGCGACGGCCTTGCCAAAGATCGCGGTGTCGTTGTCCTTCTCCTGGGACAGGCAGCGGTCGAAGGTGGCGAGCGCCGGCTTGGCCTGGTTCAGGTGGAGCTGCGAAATCCCGAGGCCGAGTTGCGCCTCCAGGCGCGCCGGATCGGCCTCGAAGGCCTTCTGAAACGTCTCGCCGGCCTCCTGCCAGCGGCCCTGGCGCTCCAGGCAGACCGCCAGGTTGAACCAGCCGCCGGCGTGCTTGGGCTCGACTTGCAGAAGCTCGCGATAACTGTTGGCCGCTCCTTCGAACTGTCCCAGTTCGAACTGGATGTGGCCCAGGGCGGAATAGATCTCGGCGGACTTTTCGCCCTTCGCGATCGCGCGCTGCAGTTCCCTCAGGGCCTCCTCTGGTTTGCCGTCCAGATGCAGGGAAACGGCCCTGGCCAGGTACCGCGAAGCCTTCGGTCCATCCGACCGCGGGGTGAATTCGACGGCGCGGAGGGGAGCCCCGCCCGTGGGTTTTCGTTCATTCATGGGTCATCCTCGCTCTGATTTCCACTGCGCCGCGGCCCGGTCGCTGACAACACGCACGACCGCGTGCGTATTCCATCCTTTAGCGCGCAGATCCGGCGGCTCGCCGCCCGGCGTCCGATGGGATGCCGGCGCGAGCGCCAACGCGAACAGCACTACTCGGAAAACGGAAGTCACCAGGCTCCAGCCGCGCTCTCTCGGCAGCGCCGCAACGGCGTAAAAATCGAACCCGATGGGCGGCGTGGCGGGCCGCGGAAGAATCGCGGCGCGCGGCGGGAACGGCCTTTCCGCAACCACGGATTCGCCCGCGCCCCAGGGCTGCGCCGGAAGCATCGCCTCGATCGCCGCAACGCGAGGGCGGTCCGCGCACTCGGGACCGAACGGGAATTCGGGAATCGCCGGCCCCGGCCCGGCTGCCGGATAGCCGGCGCCGATGGCGGCGGTCCTGTAGTCGTCGAAGTCCGGAACTTCAAGCGGCAGGAACAGGCCGTCGGGCATCCGCGCGGGCTTCACATCGGAGCGCATCTTGGGAAGCTGCCTCCGCCGGCTCCATTTCGCGACGGACGGCGGGGGCGGCGCCTGCGGAACCGCCGCGGCGGTTCTGGCCTCGGCCACCGGGCGCGCTTCGTTCTGCAGAGGCGCCGGCGTCAATCCGGATTCGAATGCCGCCGATTTCGGCCGCACGATTGCGGGCTGCTCGAAGCCGGCGAAGTTCTCCGCGCGCAAGCCCCCCTCGCGGGCGCGCATGATCCGGGGAGCCGCGAGCGGAAATTCGCCCGCCGGCGGCGCGACGCTGTGAACGGAGCCTGGAGCCGTCGCAAGCGGCAATCGAACCGCAAGTGCGGCCGGTTCCCAGGCGCAGCCGCTGAACTTGGAGCCGATGCCGGCGGGCTTCGAAACCGCGCGCAACGGCTCCGCCGCAGGAAGTCGCGGCTCGCGCGAAGCGTCGGCTGCGCCGGGCAGCGCGGCCGGGATCGGCGGTTCGGCAAAAGCCGCCGCCAGGGCTCGCGCGGGCTTGCCGGCGGGGCTGATCGCGTACGGAATCTCCTGTGTTCTGCCGAGCCTGCCGCGCGCGTCCAGGTGCGCCGGCTTGGGACAGCTCGGGCCGGCGGCCGGCAATTCCCAAGTGCGCACCGCAGGCGTGAACTTCACGTTTCGCGCTCCGGGCGCCGGCTGCGGGGCCAGGCCCCTGGTCGCCAGGTTCCGTTTTGAGCTGGCGCCGGGGGCGGCTTCCGGCAGGGCGAGCGGAGCCGAAAGGCCGGCAGGGGCGGGCTGCGGGCATTTCTGATAAGCCACGGGCAGGTTGGCGGGCTGCGCGCCGCGCACCGGCGCAAGGTCGAAACCGGACAGAGCGCGAGCGCGGACCGGGGCGGCCACCGCCGGCCGCGCGATCCCGGGCGCCTGCATTTCAGGAGCCGGCGTGATGCGCGGAGAGACCGGTTTTCCGGGCTGCACTCCGGGACGAGCCTTGAGCGGCGCCAGTTCCTGCGGTTGGAGCCCCGCGCCGCGGCGCACCGCGGGCGCTGTCTGAGGCAGGAGCATGCCTGCGGGCCGGAGCGCAACGGCGGCCGGCCTCAATTTCGGCTGATATGCCGCCGGCCTGGCGATCCACGACGACTGCGCCGGCTGCATCGGCGGGCCGGCTGCAAGGACGCCCACAGGACCGATCGAGGGCCAGGCCGGCGCGGGCGGATCCGCCGCGACCGTGGCCGGCGAGCATGCGGGCTTCCCGGGATCGTTCTGCCGTGGGGCGATCCACTCGATCGTGCCGGCCGAAACCGGCACATGAACTGTTCGCGTTGCCGGCAGCGGCGGAATTTCCGGAGCCATGGCGGGCAGCAGAATGCGCCCATCCGCTCCACGGCGCGCGCGGCTCGCTTCGGAATCCGAGCCTTGGCTGTGCGGGAGCGGTCCTCCCGCGGAAAATCCGGCGGGCGGTGGCGGGGCCGCGGTGAAGCAGCGGGCGGCGAGGGCAGGGAGGCCCGGCGCAACTGGAATCGCCAGATACGTTTCGAATGCGCCGGCGGATCGAGCCCAGGCCGGGCGCACGGCCTCGGGCGATGAGAGCGCTTTGAACCCGGAGACCGCTGTGATCCCGCCGTTCGCCGGATGCGCCCGATCCGCGCCGGGCAGCGCCGGCTCCGGCAGGATGATCAACTCCGGCCGGACTGCCGGGCGCGCCGCCGCCGGCATGATGGCCGACGGCGGTCCGTTCTTTCCGAGTAATGCCTCCGTCGATAACGCCGGCCCGCGCGTCGCGGCGTCCGGGCACACGGTTTCAGGCGCCGCAAAGGGCGCCATGGCGGTCGAATAGGCGGCAGGCAGGGCCAGGGCGACGGGCGGCAGTTCCGGCCGGAGGTCTGCCGGTTCGGGAATTCGCGCCGCGGCGATGCGGGAAACGGCAGGGAGTTCCGCCGGAATCAGGCGATCGAATACGGGCTGCGCTATTTGAAATTCCCGCGGGGCGGTCTGAACGGCCGCGGGATGCCGGGCGCTCAGATGGTTTGCAGTCGGAAACGCGCCGCCGGCCGCTCGAGCGCCGGACTGCGGGAATGCCACCTCCGGCTCAGGCACGGCGAAGGCCGCGGTCTCCGCTTCGCGCCGCGGTTCGTGATCGCCGGCGGCGCCGGGAGGGTTGGTCCAGACAAGCGCTCCGGGACCGGGGTGAAAACCGGCTTCCCTGGGTGCAAAATCGGGGAAGAAAACGGGAGCCTGGGGTTCAGCGACCGGCTGAGAAACGGGGGGACTATCCTGGTACCTGTATTCGACGGCGGGTTCGGCCTGGAATTTCGCGATTTCCGGTTCCGGAAGCGGCGCTTCAGGCGCCGGCGCAAAAGAGTGGGGATCGGCCGGCTGGGCAGCCTTTGCGCTCCTCGGCTTGCGCTTGGGCGCGGGCGGAGCGACTCGCTCGCGCGTCTCGAGCAGCCGTCCCAGCGCCAGACGGGTAAGATCGTGATAACGTGCCCGGTGCTCGTCGCAGCAGAAATCGGGGTCGTTCAACTGACGTACCAGCGAGACACGTTTCCCGCAGTAAAAGCAGGGCATCCGTTTCCTTCCGATCAATTATAGGGAGGTACGGCCGGGTTTTTCCAGAATAATGAGTTGTTTCGAAAAGGAAAGCGGCGGGATTGGGCTGAAGGTTTCGAGCCTTTGGAAAAGTGGCGCGAGAACAGGCAGGACGAAAGTACCAGTACCAACATCCAACTGCGTGGATCCACGTAGATGCTTCATGGAAAAAGAGATTGGTGCGGCGGAGAGGAGAGGACCGAAACCGGGCGGGGTAGGACTGGCCCACCAAACGCCAGCCGAGTGGGAAATGGGTCCTAGTACTAACAGCGGGCCTTTACTCCCTTCCGTTATTGCCCCGTGAACACGAAAGGACAGCCGCGAGGCGCGGACTACAGGGCGGATGGGAAATGAAGCGAGGCCTTCGCGAGCGCCTGATCCAGCAGAGCGGCGGCTTCCTCCGGGGGCAGCCCCCGGGAGATCGACAACTCCGAGACCAGCATGTGCCGGGCGCGGTCCAGCATCTTTTTTTCACGGAATGAAAGCGGTTTTTCCTGCTGGATCACCAGCAGGCCCTTGAGAACTTCCGCCATTTCGAGCAACCCGCCGGAGCGCATTTTGTCGGAGTTCTCCTTAAATCGGTTTTTCCAGTCGCGGCTCGACCGGCAGACGCCCGTGGAGAGGAAGGACAGAACGCGGGCCAGTTCGCCGTTGCGGGTCACCCTGCGAAGACCGATTTCGCCGGCCTGGGAGACGGGCACCATGACGGTCATGCTGCTGTAGAGGAGCCGCAGCAGGTAGAACTGCTGGGCCTGCGAGCCGAAACAGCGGAGGCTGATGTTCTCGATCGTGCCGACGCCCTGATTGGGATAGACAACCTTTTCCCCAATATGGAAAGTCATTTGTCTGACACCCTGTGCAAACAGCCTTGACTTACTTCGCGAACAGCAAGAAAAGAATATTAAGCTCGACTGCATTGGAAGTCAACAAAAAAACGCATCGCATAAAACAGGCCGCGTCCGGTTCCAAGCTCTCGCTCTGAATATCGATTCATCGCATCAAGAGTTTCTATGGGTACTTGAACATGCGGGAGATTTCACGTCTGCGGGCGCATTCGCTTTCAAGTGTTCTCCATAGAAGGATATGCGCTTCCGTTCCCCTGTCCGGCAGACCGCAAATACGGAAATCGGGATTCCATTCTCAGGATTATTCATTCAAAGGCGAGCTGATGGCAAGATGGAGTTATGCACGTTCACAGGCTCAGAGTACTCCCGGTTGTGTTCTTGTCCGTCGCGCTCGCCGGCGCGATGGCGCAATCGGGCCCTATCAGGCTGGATGTGGATGCTACCGGCGCGCCGCGGCGCATCTTTCGCGCGCATTTGACAATCCCTGTATCCGCCGGACCGCTCACGCTGCTCTATCCCGAGTGGATTCCCGGCGAGCACGCGCCCACCGGGCCGATCACCAACCTCACGGGCCTCGTCCTGACGGCCGGCGGGAAACGCATCCCGTGGCGGCGCGACGATGTGGATATGTATGCGTTCCACTGCGACGTGCCGCCGGGCGCGACCACGCTCGACGTTTCGCTCGATTTCCTTTCGGCCGCCGATACGCAAGGCTTCTCTTCGGGCGGATCAACCTCCGACAAACTCGCGGTGATCAGTTGGAATCAGGTGCTGCTGTATCCGAAAGGGAATATTCGCGACCTTACTTACAAAGCCAGCTTACGGCTGCCGGACGGCTGGAAGTTCGGCACGGCATTACCCGTGGCGAGCGAGAATGGCGGCACGATCGAGTTTCAGCCGGTCACGTTGAACATGCTCGTGGATTCGCCGGTCAGCGCCGGCCAATACTATCGCGTCATACCGCTGGCCGCCCAACCCGTTCCGCACGAGATCGACCTGGCGGGCGACACCGAGGCCGCGCTCGATGTGCCCGAAGGCATGCTGGACGGATTCAAGCGGCTGGTGCCGGAAGCGCAGGCGCTGTTCGGGGCGCACCATTACAACGACTATCATTTCCTGCTGACGCTCAGCGACCACGTGGCGCACTTCGGCCTGGAACATCACCAGTCGAGCGACGACCGCATCGGAGCGGAATCCTTCTCCGGCGCCAAAGAGCGTCTGCACTCGGCGGGACTGCTGCCGCACGAGTTCGTGCACTCCTGGAACGGCAAATACCGGCGGCCGGTCGGGTTGACGACCCAGGATTACTCGCAGCCCATGAAAGGCGACATGCTTTGGGTCTACGAAGGGCTCACGACCTATCTCGGCAACGTGCTCACGACGCGCAGCGGCCTGTGGACGCCGGAGCAGTACCGGGACAGCCTGGCGCAGGTTGCCGCGTACCTGGAGCACGAGCCCGGCCGCGAATGGCGCTCGCTCGAGGACACCGCCGTCGCGGCGCAACTGCTCTACGCGGCGCCGCCCACCTGGGACGCATGGCGGCGCGGAACGGATTTCTACGACGAGGGCGCGCTGCTGTGGCTGGAGGCCGACACCATTATCCGGCAGAAGAGCGGCAACCAGCGCTCGCTCGACGATTTCTGCAAGGAGTTCTACGGCCCGCCGAGCGGTCCGCCGGAGCTGAAGCCGTATACGTTTGACGAGCTCACCGCGGCGCTCAACCGCATCGTGCCGTACGACTGGGCGACGTTCTTCCGCACGCGCCTGAATTACGTCGGGCCGCGCGTGCCCGAGGGCGGGATCGAGGCGAGCGGCTGGCGCGTGGTCTACAACGACAAGCCGAACGACTTCGGACGCGGCGCCGATGCGGCGTATTCCATCGGGCTGCGGGTGGACAAGAACGGCGAGGTGATCGACGCAATCAGCGGAATGCCGGCGGCGCACGCGGGCATCACGCCGGGCATGAAGGTTGTGGGCGTAAACAGCCACGCATGGTCGGACAAGACGCTCGAAGACGCTCTGAAAAAGAACGGAAACGGCACGCGAACGATCGACTTACTCGTATCGAACGACAATTACTTCCATAATTACAAGGTAACTTACACGGGAAGCGGACAGCGCTATCCGCATCTGGAGAGAATTCCGGGGACTCCCGACTTACTAAGCGACATATTAAAGCCGAAAAACCGGTGACAGTATACTCATTTTCCGGTTTTCGGCCTCCGCAGCCGCTCGCCGTTCGGGGGGCGCCGCAGCCCGCCGGCCCGGCGCCGGAAAGCTGATCCCGGCGCGAACGGCGGAGCGGCCTGGACCGGCGCCCGATCGCCCCGCCGGCTCGCCCCGACCCGCATTATCAGGCCGTTTTCCTCCGGCAGTGCCCGCCCCGCGCTCGCATAGCAGAATGGAAGAACAGGGGAGAAGGGGGATGCATGTTCGAGCAGAGTCTTGTGCCTGGGGCGAAGAGCAGGATGTGGACCCTGACGGCCGCGCTTCTGGGGCAACTTGCGGCCGGCGGCGTTTCGGCGCTGATCCCGCCGGGCGACGTTAAACCCGTGCCGCGCGTGCGCAGGGCGGCCCTGCTCGCCGAACCGCGCCGGCTGGTGCAACTGTCTCCGCCGCGGCCGATCCCGCAACTGGCGGCCAGGCGGCCCGTTGTGACGCCGAAGTCCATTCGAGTGGCGCGCGAATTCGACCTGTCGCGGCTGATGGCCCCGGCAAGCGCTCCGAAGCACGCCGCGATCATCGCGGACGAGCCGCCGCCTTACGCTTCCCCGGGCGCGGGCAGCGTGGAGGGCGTGCCCGGAGGCATTCCTGAAATGAGAATCGAAGACGCATTGCCGGGACCGCCGCCTCCGCCCGCCGTGCCGGCTGAGGCGGCCGCGCCCGTGCCGCAAAACCGCATCAGGATCGGCGGCAGACTGCAGGCCGCCCGGCTGATTCATCGGGTACTGCCGATTTACCCGCCGCTGGCGCGGCAGGCCCATATCCAGGGCCCGGTGCAACTGACCGCGGTCGTCGGCAAAGACGGCAGAATCAGGGAACTGCGCGTCGTCAACGGCAACCCGCTGCTCGCGCCGGCGGCCATGGACGCCGTGAGACAGTGGAGATACGCGCCGGCATACCTCAATGAGCAGCCGGTGGAGGTCGTCACCGAAATCACGGTGATCTTCACGCTGCACGGGCCGGAGTAGCCGCCCCCGAGCGCGCTAGGTGCTCGCGACCGCGCCGGCCGCGACCTCGGCCAGGGCCGTGAGCGCGCGCTCGCAATCCTCACGGTCCACGTCGCAATGCGTAACCAGGCGCATGCGCACGGGCGAGACGCCGTTCATCAGCACGCCGCGCGCCTTCAGCCGCGCGCTGAACTCGGGCGTCTTCAGGCCGGTGCCCGAGATGTCGAAGATCACGATGTTGGTCTGCACTTCGTGCGGCACGAAAATGCCGGCCATCTTCGAAAGCGCGTCGGCGAGGAAGCGCGCGTTCTCGTGGTCCTCGTTGAGCCGCTTCGGCATTTCCTCGAGCGCGATCAGCCCGGCCGCGGCCAGGATGCCGGCCTGTCGCATGCCGCCGCCCAGCCGCTTCCGGTACAGCCGCGCTTCGGCGATCGTGTCCGCCTTCCCCACCAGCACCGAGCCCACCGGCGCCGCCAGTCCCTTCGACAGGCAGAACATCACCGTGTCGCACTTGGCCGTGATGTCGCGCACGTGCGTCCCGAGATACGTCGCGGCGTGGAAGATGCGCGCGCCGTCCAGGTGCACCTTGAGCCCCATCTCGTGCGCGCCGTCGCAGATCTCGTCGAGCACGGCCTGCGGATAAACGGTGCCGCCCGCCATGTTGTGCGTGTTCTCGAGCTCGATCAGGCCGGTGGGCGCGGCGTGCGGCCCGAGCGGCCGGATCTCGCGCTTGATGCGGTCCCAGCTCAGGATGCCGTCGTCGGTGTGAATGGTGCGGCAGAGGCAGCCGGAGAACCAGGCCGTCATGGATAGCTCGTAATTCATAATGTGCGCGCGCGCGTCGCAGATCACTTCCTGGCCGTGCCGCGTGTTCACCTTAACGCCGATCGTGTTGCCCATCGTGCCGCTCGGCACGAAAAGGCCCGCCTCCTTGCCGAAGATCTCGGCGGCGCGCGCCTCCAGGCGGTTGACCGTGGGATCTTCGCCGTAGACATCGTCGCCGACCTCGGCCTCGGCCATCGCGCGGCGCATGGCCTCGGTAGGCCGCGTCACGGTGTCGCTGCGCAGGTCGATCGGGGGCGCTTCTTCAGTGCCGGCCGCGCCCAGGCCCCGGGGAGAGAATCTCGCTTTCATAAGAAGTCCTGAAATACTTCATTGGACAACAAAATTCCCCGGCGTGTGAGGCGCAGGTTTCCTGAGGCGTCGGCTTCGAGCAGGCCGGCGTCGATGTGGCGGCGGATCGGTTCTTCGAAACGGGCGCGCTCGGCGGGTTCCGGGCGCACGCCCGCGCGCAGGCGCAGCCCCAGGAAGAAGCGCTCGGAAGCGGCTTCGGCCGCCACCGTTTCGACGGCGGTGGTTTCACCGCGCTCGAAGCGCGCCACGTACTCCCGTGGCGATTCCGCATTCCGCCACCGCAGCGCGCCGTCGAAGGAGTGCGCGTCCGCGCCGAAGCCCGCGTACGGCTCGCGCCGCCAGTATTTCAGGTTGTGCAGCGATTCGAAACCCGGCCGCGCGAAGTTCGAGATCTCATACTGCGCGATGCCCGCGCTCGCGAGGCGCTCGATCGCGATCTCGTACAGCTCGGCCGTCAGCTCCTCGGAAGGCGCATCCGCCGCGCCGTAGCGCGAGCCGCCCCGCAGCATCTCCGCGCCCAGCCGGCTGTCCTCGTCCACCTCAAGCATGTAGACGGACACGTGCGGCGCTTCGAGTCGTTCGATCTCATCGAGCGACCGGCCCCAGCTTGCGGCCGTCTGCCCCGGCAGCCCCGCGATCAGGTCGATATTGAAGTTCGAGATGCCGGCCTCGCGCAGCATGCCTGCTTCCGCGGCGACCGTCTCCGCCGTATGCCTGCGGCCGGTGCGGGCGATCTCCGCCGGCACGAACGACTGCACGCCGAGGCTCACGCGGTTCAGGCCCGCTTCGGCCCACAGCCGCGCTTTTTCATGCGTGAGCGTGCCTGGCGCCGCTTCCAGCGTCGCTTCCTTCCACGGCTTGCCGGGAATTTTCGCAAGCAGCCGTCGAAGCGCGGCATCGTCGATCCGGCTGGGTGTGCCGCCGCCCAGATACAGGGTTTCCGGGCGCCAGCGCCATTGGAACGCGCCGATCTCCGCCGCGAGCGCCTCCAGGTATTTCCGCTCCAGTTCACGCTCGAATACGCCCGAGGCGAAGTTGCAGAACGTGCACTTCTGCGCGCAGAACGGAAAAGAGATGTAAACGCCCGCCAACCCCTTCATTTTAACCGCAGCTTCCGGGCTTGCCCGTGCATCTGCTACCTTGGGACTGTCCATGGGAACGAGCTGCATCCGCACGACGGAGCTGCCCCACACTTCCAGGTTGTATTCGGATTTTCTTTACCGGTTCGCGCGTGTCGCGCGCTTTTACGGCCGTGCGCCCGGCGAGGCGTTCGAGCCCGCCGTGGGCGAGTTCCCGCCCGCGCGCCGCGCGGCGCTGGTCGAGGCGCTGGCCGAGCGGAATGCCGGCAATCCGGCGCTGGCCGAGCTCGCGCGCGAAGGAACGGTTGCGGTGGTGACGGGCCAGCAGGCCGGTTTGTTTACCGGCCCGTGCTACACGATTTACAAAGCGCTCACCGCCGTCCTGCTCGCGCGCAGGCTCACCGAGGCGGGCCGGCCCGCGGTGCCCGTCTTCTGGGTGGCGACCGAGGACCACGACCTGCCCGAGGTCAACCACTGCTACGTTTTCGATCCGGCGCACCGCCCGGTTCGCCTCGATATTCCCGGGGAAAACCCCGAACGCCGGCCCGTGGGCTCGATTCCGGTCGAAAGGCCGCCCATCGCCGCCCTCGACGCGGCGCTCCATGGCTTTCCGTTCGGCGCGGAGGCGGTCGGAATCGCCGCCAGCGCCTACGCGCCCGGAGCCACGTTCGGCTCGGCGTTCATCGAGTTGATGAAGCGGCTGCTTGCGCCGTTTCCGCTGCTGTACGCCGATCCGATGCAGCCCGCCATGAGGCGGCTGGCTGCGCCGATCCTGCGCGACGCCGTCCGCCGGACGCCTGAAATCGCGCACCGCCTGCGCGAGCGAAACGCCGGGCTCGAGGCCGCCGGCTATCACGCGCAGGTGCACTTCGAAGAGCGCACCTCGCTGGTGTTCCTGCTCGAGGACGGGCGCCGCGTGCCCCTGGCGCGGGCGGGCGGCGAATACTCGGTTAACGGCCGGCGCTTCGAGCTGCGCGAGCTGATGGACCGCGCCGAACAGCTTTCGCCCAACGCGCTGCTGCGCCCGGTGGTGCAGGATTACCTTCTGCCGACCGCGGTTTACGTGGGCGGGCCTGCCGAGATCGCGTACCTGGCTCAGGCGCAGACGATCTACGAGGCGCTCGGGCGCGCAATGCCGGCGGTCGTGCCGCGCCGCAGCGCGACGATTCTCGATCGGCGGTCCCAAAAGCTGATGAGCGCTTACGGGCTCGAGTTGGCGGATTTCTTCGAGGGCGAGGAGGCGCTCGGCGACCGCATGGCGCGGAAGTTGGTGCCGGCGGGACTGGATGAAGCCATCGCGCGCGCCAGGATCCAGGAGGCGCGCAGCCTGGATGAGCTTGCTGCGGCGATGTCGGCTTTCGATCCGACGCTGGCGGCCGCGCTCGAAAAGAGCCGGCGCAAGATCGAGCATCAGCTTTCGAAACTGGAGCGGAAAGCGGCGCGCGAAGCCATGCGCCGCGACGAACGCGCGGCGCGCGATGCGGCGTACCTGGCCGGGCTGGTGTGCCCCGAGAAGCGGCTGCAGGAACGGTTCTATTCCATCATTCCCTTTGTGGCGCTGTATGGTCCGGAGGTAATCGGGCGGCTGGCGGACGCGCTGGCGCCGGATTGTCCGGACCACCGCGTGATCACGCTCTGAAACGCGATTCACCAAAAAACCTCAAGACCGCGGTCCGATCCGCCGATACGTGAATTGAAGCTGATACCCCGGGCATCCGGAAGCGGAGAACCCGGGCCCGGCAGGACGCCGGGAGATATCGCTCACAGGACGTGACCAATGGCATTTTCGATCCAGACCAACGTGAGTTCGCTGATCGCGCAGGAGAACCTCCGCGTCAACCAGGACTTCCAGAGCAAGACGATTCAGCGGTTGACCTCCGGCTTTCGCATCAACGCCTCGGGCGACGACGCGGCCGGCCTGGCGATCGCCAACAAGTTCCGCAGCGACACGGCCGAACTGACGCAGGGCGTGCGCAACGCCAACGACGGCATCAGCCAGTTGCAGATCATCGACGGCGGCCTGAACAACATCACCAAGATGCTGGACCGGCTGAAGACGCTGGCGACGCAGTCGGCCTCGACGACGTTCACCGGCGACCGCAACACGCTGAACAACGAGTACCAGACGCTGCTGGGGGAAATCGACCGGCAGGCGGCGAACATCAACCTGGTGGCGGGCGGCATGGCGAACACGACGATGACCGTTCACATCGGCGGCGGCAGCAACCAGACCAACGCGAAGGTGACGATCGACCTGAGCGGCACGGCGAACCAGGTGGACTCGGCGGCGCTGAAGCTGAAGACCACGAACGTGGCGGCTTCGGGGACCGGGCTGACCGGCAACAGCGTATTGCTGACGAACGCGGCAGGGAATTTCCAGGGCACGGAAACGTTCACGTTCCACATCGCCGGGCAGTCCTCCGACATTACCATCAACTACGATGGCACTGGTGTGGCGATCGGCGACGGAGCCGCTGCGGTCTCGAAGCTCAACGCGCAGACCTCGAAATACGGCATCACGGCTTCCATCGGCAGCGACGGCAAGCTGCAATTCTCGAGCGGCGTGGCTTTCAGCGTGTCCGCGACGGTGACGGCCGGCACTGCCCTGACGACGACCGGCAGCACAGCGGACTACAATGCCGGCATGTACGCCTACAAGGGCGGGGTACTGGGCATCACCGACCAGACAGCAGCGGAAGAAGTGACCATCACGAACGCGAACGGGTCGGTGGACCTGACCTTCGACCAGAGCAATGATGACGTCACGAATGCTATCAATTACCTGAACGACAAGCTGAACAGCATCGGCATCTACGCGGTGAAGAATTCCGACGCTTCCAGCTACACACTCCAGAGCGCGTCCACTTTCACGATCAACAAGACGCAAGCAGCTACTGGCGGAACCGTAATCGGTGCGGCTAACACTACTGGGGCAGTCGCACTGACCAACGCCGCCCCGACCTCGACCGGCGCGGCCGCCGATGCGGCTCTGGCGGCGATCACCGATGCCATCAAGCAACTCGGTCTGGTTCAGGGGCGTGTCGGAACCGGCCAGAACCAGCTCTCGTACGCCATCAACCTGGCGCAGTCGCAGATCTCGAACTTCTCGGCTGCCGAATCCCGCATCCGCGACGCCGATGTGGCGGCCGAAGCGGCCAACCTGACCAAGGCCCAGGTGTTGCAGCAGGCCTCGATCGCGGCCATGGCCCAGGCGAACTCCGCCCCGCAGGCGGTGCTCGCGCTGCTCAGGGGCTAAACCGCGGAACCAGGAACCAGTTGAGATGAGCGGGCCGGGCGGTCCTTCGGGGCCGCCCGGCTTCGCCATTGATGCGGAACGAAAATGGGCACGACCTCATCCACGCTGTTTGCCGGCAACAGCCGGTACGCGAACGATTTCAAATCGGTGATCGACCGCGCGGTGGCGATCGCGTCGCTGCCGATGAACCAGCTTCAGGCGCAGAAGACCACGCTCCAGGACCAGTCGGCCGAGCTGACGACGCTGGATATGAAGCTCTCCTCGCTCCAGACGGCGGTCGAGGGCATCGGCACGGCGGTCACCTCAAACTCCTATGCGGCGACGGTGTCCGACAGCTCGGTGCTGACGGCGACAGTCTCGGCCGGGGCGCTGCCGGGGACGTACACCGTCGAGGTAACCGACCTGGGCTCGTACAACAACACGATGAGTCTGGACGGGCTCAGCAGGGTGGCGGACCCGTCGGCCGGCAACATTACGGATCGCAGGAATTTCACGCTGAGCGTGAATGGCGAGCGGTTCAGTTTCACGGCGGACACGCTGAACGAGATGGCGTCGAAGATCAACAGCTCGGGGCTGTCCGTGCAGGCATCTCTCGTGAATGTGGGCTCTCAGGCAGCCCCGGATTACCGCCTGTCGGTCCAGGGGACGAAGCTGGGAAGCCTGGGAATTTCTCTCACGGATGACGCAACGACGCCGAACGAGCTGCTGAGCACCCTGGCCCCCGGAGCGCAGGCGGCGTACAAGGTAAACGGGTTCGCGACCGCGGCCACCTCGGACTCGCGCACGGTGGAGATTGCGCCGGGAGTGACGGTCAACCTGCTCAGCCAGAGCGAGGCCGGCCAAGCGGCGACGATCACGGTGTCGCGGACCACCGATCCGATCGCCAACGCGCTGCTTTCCTTCGTGAACGCTTACAACGCGGCGGTGGACGAAGTGGACAAGAACCGGGGAGTGTCGAAGGCGGCGCTGGCGGGCCAGGGGATTGTTTACACGGTCGATCAGGCGCTTTCGGACGTGATGGGGTTCTCGCCCGGCTCGGGCCCGTTCAGTTCGCTCGAAGACCTGGGGGTTTCGATCGGCACGGACGGCAAGCTCGTCATGAACCGCTCGATCTTCGACAGCGCGGTCGATGGAAAAACTACGGACCTGCTGAACTTTCTGGGGTCGGCTGGGGGCGGCGGGTTTCTGAAGACTGCAACGGATGTCTTGAACGGGCTCGAAGACGCGGACACGGGCTCGATGAAAAGCGCCATGAATTCGGTGGACCAGCAGATCAAGGAGACCGACGATCAGATTGCACGGCAGCAGGACAGCATCGACAACCTCCAGGCCCAACTGAACGCGCAGATGGCCGCGGCCGACGCGCTCATCGCTTCGCTCGAGCAGCAGGCCACCTACATTACGAACATGTTCCAGGCGATGTCGGACAGCGCGAAAAACCAATGACGTCGAGACACGATTTGACGCGGGCGGCTGCGGCGCTTCGGCAGGCCGTGATCGAAGGAAGGTACGCCGAAGCGAAGCAATTGTTGTTGGAGTACACAAGCGCGATCGCGGAGCTGAGGAACCCGGATGCGGCGGCGGAGGCCTGCGGGCTGATGGAGTGGGCGCGAAAGCTCACGCTCGGGCGGAAAGCCGCGGTGGCGGCGCGAGTGGCCGCGATTCCGGCTTCCATCCGCCGCTACGGCGAAACCCGGGTCCAGGGCGCCCACACCTGGGACCTGGTCGGCTAAACTCTCGCCTACTGGTGCACGGAGTACTGCGCCTGGGGCGGGTTCAGCTTGATCTCGACGGTCTTTTCCGGCTCTTCAATCTCGAAGACCTGGCCAAAGGTCTGGTACCCCTTGGCGATCACCTGAATCCGGATCTTACCCTGAGGAATGCTGGGGATCTTCGCGACGCCCTCCTGGTTGGTGCGCACCTCCCAGCTCGTCATGACTTTTTTCCCCAGCTTGACCACCGACCGGCCCTCGACAAATCGAACGACGACGGCGGCGCGGTCGATTGGCTTATCGTGCAGGTTTTTGACTTCGATGCGAATCTTGGTCATGGGCGCGTCGGCGCGCAACGGCAGACTGCATAGCGAGCACAAAACGGCACAGAAGGCTACAAAGCTCCGCATAGCCTTGATTATACCGAGCCGCGGCGGCCGGAAGCGCAAGCGCTCCCGGTGCGGTTGCGCGGCGTTAGCGAGTGCCGGAATGCTCTGGCCGCGGCGGCTGCGGCGCCTGCGTCTGGCTGCCTGGCGCCAGCCGGAGCCGCGATTGCCGTTTCACCGCGCCGCGACGGGCGGCCGGTCACGCGCGCGGGTCGCGCGGTTCTGTTCGGGACCGGCCTGAGCTGTTCCGGCCGGCCCTGGCCGCCGCGGCGGGCGCGCGGAATCCGGCGCATGCCTCCGGTTTTCTGGTGCTTGCACGGACGGCGCTCAGTCTTGCTCCGCCTCGGCCTCGGCCGTTCTGTTCGCGTCGCCGGCGCGACTGCGGCCCGCGCGGGCAATCTCCCGCCGCGCGGCGTTTGCCCCAGGGCGCGCGACTGCCCGCGCCCCTTGTGCGCTCCTCACGCGAGCATGGGAACCTTCAAAATCTTCTTCTGGATCGCGTACTGCACCAACTGCGCCTTGTTGTGGATGTCGAGCTTGCGCATCAGATTGAACTTGTGCGCCTCGACCGTCTTGACGCTGAGGTCGAGCGAGGAGGCGATTTCCTTCACCGACTGTCCTTCGGCGAGCATCTTCAGCACTTCCTTCTCGCGCGCGGTCAGGGTGGCGAAGCGCGGCGTGTGCGTATCCGATTTCACGCGTGAGCGGAAATCGTCCACCAACTGCGAGAGCATGCGGGGGCTCAGAAACGTTCCGCCCCGATAGACATCGCGAATCGCCGTCAGGAGTTGCGCCGCCGGGCTATCCTTGAGCACATAGCCGCTCCCGCCGACCTCCATGCCTTCGACGAGATAATCCTCGTCGTCGTACATTGTCAGGAAGACGATCTTGGTTTCCGGCCGGTTCTTCCGTATCTGGCGCGCGGCTTCGAAACTGCTGAAGCCCGGCATGCCGATGTCCATCAGCACGATATCGGGCCGCAATTCGGCAGCTCGATCGATGGCATCGGCGCCGTTTGAGACCTCGTCGGCGACCTCCATGTCCATTTCCGCGTTCAGCAGATTCCGCACCCCCTGGCGGAACAGCGTGTGATCGTCCGCCAGCAGAATTCGAATTTTAGGCATTCTCTTGCTCCTTCGCGCCGAGCGTCACAGGCTCGCCCTTCCGGCCCACACGTTCCGCCACCGGCCGCCTCGCAACGGGCAACTCGGCGACGATCTTCGTGCCGCGGCCGGGGCGGCTCTCCACGGCCAGTTTTCCGCCGGCCAGCGCGACCCGCTCCCGCATTCCGGCCAACCCGAACGCGTCCCGCTTCTCGATCGCGGCTCTTGTCTCGAAGCCTACGCCGTCATCCTGTACCCTCAGCCTCACCATTCCATCGGCAGCAGCAAGCGAAATGTTTACACGTGAGGCTCCCGAATGCTTGGCCACGTTGCTCAAACACTCCTGCACAAGCCGGTAGATCACGAGTTCCGTTCGCTTTTCGAGCCCTCCGAGCCGGCCCAGCCGCATCGTCGTCTCGATACCGTGGGATAGCCGCAGCCGCTTCAGAAGTTGCCGGACTGCAGCCGCCAGGCCCAACTGGTCGAGGACGGCGGGACTCAGGTCCGAGAGGATCCGGCGCAGCTCGACCACCATGCGGTCCACCAGGGCGCGGGCTTCCGCGAGCGCCGCTTTCGATTCCGGCGCGCTCACCGAGCGCTCCAGCATTTCCAGGCGCAAGCGCAGGTACGGCAGCAACTGCCCGGACTCGTCGTGAAGCTCGCGGCTGATGCGCCGGCGCTCGCGTTCCTCGATCTCGATCATGTGCGCGGCCAGACGCCGGATCTGCGCCTCGCTTTTCGAAAGCTCCTCCGCCAGCCGCAGCTTTTCCGAGGCCATCAGCGCCCGCTCGGCCGCGCCCGTCAGCAGGCTCAGCTCGCGAGGCAGCCATTCGTAATGCTTGCCGAAGCCGAACTGCAGAACCCCGCGCAGCTTGCCGGCTCCCTTTAGCGGAATCGACCAGCAGGAGGGATAGGCGCCGCGCCACGACGGATCGAGCAGGAGCCGCGCCGAAGCCCGGTCCCCTTCGATGTGCCTTGCCGCGGCGAGTTTCGCGAGAAGCGCCGCATCGGCCTCCGGTTGCCTACGGCCGGCCCCGAATGCGGTCCAGGCGCCCTGAGGACCCTCCCTGAGGTATAACGCGCCGATATCGGCGCGGCAGTACTGCACCAGCGCCGCCACGCACCGCTCGAGCAGCTCGCGCCGGCCGCGGCACTCCAGTTCGGCCTGGAACAGCGCGTGAAAGGTGGCGGTTTCGCCCTCGCGGACCTGGTAAAAAGCGTTGTTCAGCGCGAGGATGGCCGAGAACGCCAGTTGTTCGGACGCCCAGCGCAGGTTCGCCCGCGCCTCGCCGGGCAGGTTCCCAAGCATCCCCGCCATCAGCCGGTCGTAGGATTCCAGGGCTTGAAGCACCGCGCCGGGCGGCAGTTCGAGCTTGGCAAGCCTCCGGCCGTTATACTCCACCTGCTCGAAAAAATCGGCGAGCGAACCGCCCCGCGACAGGATCGCAGCCGCAGCGCCCGCGGTGATCGCCGACAGCGCCTTGCGCTCCCGCGGCCCAAGCCCGCGGCGCTTCAGGCTCGCGTCGAAGCGCCGGTCCAGGCGCGCCACGTGCGGCGAAAGCAGGCGCGATAACTGCTCCACGTGCAGCTTGAGCTGCACGCTGAGCGCGCCGGCGGCGTCGGCCAGAACCGGCGATAGCTTAAGCGAACTCACCCTTCTTCAATCGGGCAAGCCGCGCACGACCTTTAGGGTAAATGCCCGATCAGAGCTTCTCGCCTTTGCCGAGCCGCGCCAGGATGCGGTCCAACTCGGAAAACAGCCCCTGGCCGCGGAAGATCTCCTGGGTCTGCGGCCCGAACTCGAAGTCTTTCAAGATGTAGCCGTCCGGGCCGACGATAAAGAAGCGCGGCAGCGCTATGGCCGGATTCAGCGGGTTGGGCCGGATGTAGGAGAACGCCACCTGCCCGCAATCGAACAGGATCGGATAAGTGACGCCGAACTTCGCGCGGAACTGCGAGATCGTCACCGGGCTGTCGGGCGCGGGCGCGATGGAGAGCACAACCACCCGCCCGCGGTATCGTGTGTTCACCTGCTCGAGGATCTGCGAGAACGCTCCGCAGTGCTCGCAGTCGGTCTTCATGAAGTCCACGATGACGACTTTGCCGCGATAGTCGGCCAGATCCTTTTGCTGGCTGTTCGCGTCCGGAAGCGAGAAGCCGGGAGCGCGGCGCGGGGCCTGCGCGGGCACGGCGGCCGCGGCGAGTAAGAGGCACACACTGATCGAAAACGCTCGCATAAGCGTTCAGCGTAGCACGACTGTTCCCGCCGCTCGCGCCGGAAAATCTGCCCCATCCACAACTACAGCCGCACGATCTTCGGCGAGGAGAAGCCCTTGAGCGCGTTGCGCGTATCGACGATCATCTTCGCTTCCGCCACCAGCCTCTTGTAATCGAACGAAGCGTGGTCCGTGACAATCACGACGCAGTCGGCTGCGGCAGCCTTTTCCGCGGGTTCGGCCGCCAGATCGATTCCATCCACGGTGATGCGCGGGATGAACGGATCGCTGTAGGTGACGCGCGCGCCGCGCCGCATGAGCAAATGGATGACGTCGAGCGCCGGGGATTCCCGCAAGTCGTCGATGTCGCGCTTATACGCCACGCCCATGATGTGCACGTGCGATCCGCGCAGCGGCTTCGTGCAGTCGTTCAGCGCGTTCTGCACCTTGTCCACGACGAAGTGGGGCATCTGCCCGTTGATGTAGCCCGCCAGCTCGATGAAGCGCGCCTCGATGCCCGCCTGCCGCGTCTTCCACGAGAGATAAAACGGATCGATCGGAATGCAGTGGCCGCCCAGTCCCGGCCCGGGATAGAACGGCATGAACCCGAACGGCTTGGTGGCGGCGGCGTCGATCACTTCCCAGACGTTGATGCCCATGCGGTCGCACATCAGCGCCATCTCGTTTACCAGCCCGATGTTGATCATCCGGAAGGTGTTCTCGAGCAGTTTCACCATCTCGGCAACGCGTGTCGAGCTGACCGGCACCACCTTCTCAAGCGCCTGCGAATAGAACAGGCTTCCGATGCGCGTGCACTCGGCCGTGATGCCGCCCACCACCTTGGGTATGTTCAACGTCTGGAATTTCGGATTGCCCGGGTCCACGCGCTCCGGCGAGAAGCACAGGAAGAAGTCGCGCCCCACGCGCAGTCCCGATTTTTCGAGCATCGGCAGCACGAACTCGTCCGTGGTCCCGGGATAAGTGGTCGATTCCAGGATGATCAGCATGCCCGGATGGATGTACTTCGCCAGATCCCGGCAGGCCGCGTCGATATAGCTCATGTCGGGGTCCTTGGTCTTGCGCAGCGGCGTGGGCACGCAGATGTTGACCGTGTCCAGATCCGCGATGGCCGCGAAATCCGACGTGGCGCTGATTTTTCCGGACTTGACCAGCGGCCCCAGCACCGCCGTCGGCACGTCCAGCACGTAAGAGTTGCCCGCGTTGATCCGCTCCACCTTCCACTCGCCGATGTCGATGCCGACGACGGGGAACCCCGCCTTGGCGAACTCCACGCCGAGCGGCAATCCGACATAGCCCAGGCCGATGATGCCTGACCGCGCGGTGCGGGCGCGAATCTTCTCCTCCAGTCTTTCGGCAGCCGTCTTCGATTCAATACCTGGCGTTCCCATCTGTGCTCCTCTCGTCATCAGAAATAAAATTCGCCGCCGGCCACGATCTCGGCCGGTCCTGTCAAGTAAATGTCGTCCTCCCACCTCAGGTCGATCGGGCCTGCTGGGGTCAACACGCGCACAGGGCTCTTGGCGGCGCCGCGCAGCACGGCGGCCGCCATCGCTCCGGTCGAGCCGGTGCCCGAGCTCATCGTCTCGCCGGCGCCGCGTTCCCAGAACCGCACCTCGATGGTGTGTTCGTCCACAGGGCGGACGAAGGACACATTCGTATGCTTCGGAAAATGGGGATGGGCTTCGATCTCGATTCCGAGCGCGCGCCAGTCGAACTCGAAATTCTCGACGAAGACGGCGCACTGCGGGTTGCCCACATCGAGCGCCGTCACTTCGCGCACTCCGGCCTTCAACGGCAGCGGCAGCCGCAGTTCTCCATCCGCGACCGCCGGCCGGCCCATGTTCATCTCGAACAGAAACGCGAGGCCTTTCCGTTCGATGAGCCGCACGCTCTTGATGCCCGCCCCGGTCAGGATGCGCGCGGTATCGCCCGCAATCAGCCCGGTGTCGAACAGGAACGCCGCGGCGCACCGCGTCCCGTTGCCCGAAATCTCGGCTTCGCTGCCGTCGGAGTTGAAGAGGCGGATGGCGGCATCATAGTCGGCCGTCCCCCGCGCCACGGCGCGCACGAGCATCCAGCCGTCGGCGCCCACGCCCGTATGCCGGTCGCAAATCGCGCAGGCAGCGCGCGGCAGGCCGTCGCGCGGCGCGTCCACCTCCCAAGTCAGCAGAAAATCGTTCTTCGCGCCGTGCGCCTTGGTGAATGGGATGGTCATTGAGTCCGCCGGAAGATCTGGATTACGGGCGCTCCCTTTACCGCGATCAATTTTACACAATCATACTGCGGGCCGGTCGTTTTTAATCGGCCCATCGCTCGCGCCACCTCGTCGCCGGAGGCCGACACCGCCCACTTTTCCGAGAGGAACAGGTCGGGCCGGGAAATCGAGGCGATCCATTTGACGCCGTTGCCCTCGTGCAGCGTCTCGCGGAGCGGGATGCCCGCCGCGGGATAGATATTGGAGACGTAGAGGAGCGAGGTGAGGATGCCGTCGCCCGGCCGGTACGCCGCGCGCAGAAAATCGGCCGCCTGCCGCTCGGCCTCGCGCCGCGCCGCCGAGTTCAGGTTCGATTCGTTCCAACACGCCCAGTTGCCCGGGCGCGGGTAGGCGACCCACGGCGCCACTGCGGCAATTACCACCAGCAGCGCGGCCAGGCGGCGCAAGCGCGCCGGCGCCAGGCTTACCAGCGCCCCCGCGGCGAACCCGAGCAGTGGAAGCGCCGCAATCGCGTACCGCGTGTTGTAGTAAGTGTGCGGCCAAAGCTGCGGGACATAGATCGGGTTGCCGGACGAGTGCATCGCCCAGATGTAAAACACCGGCGGGAGTGCGAGCAGCAGCAGCGGCCAGAAGGCGCGCTTTATCAGCGCCGCGAGCGCGCCTGCGGCGGCCATCCACACCAGCGGCCACCCCGCGCACAACCGAACCGCCGTGCGGAAGTAAAGCCACGCGGTGGGCCAGTCCCCGTCCCCGGGGGCGCGCGCCATGCCTTTGGCTACCTGGCTCTCGTAGAGCGCCTTCGCCGAGTACGGGCCGTTGTAGAAATCGAGCGGCGCGCCCAGATACCACCAGTTATGCGCCAGCCACGCCAGCGGCCCCAGGCCCGCGATGGCGCTGAACAACACGGCCGCCCAAATCCGCCGCCGCTTCGCCGCGAGCAGGAAGTAAAGCGCGGCGAACGGCATCAGGAACCAGCCCTCGTAGCGTGTCAGCGAGCCAGCAAGCGCGGCCACTCCCGCCGGCACGATGAACCAGAACGATTGCGTTTCCCGGAACCGCACGCCGAAGTAGAGTAAGGCTGCGAGCGCGGCGAAGAAGATCGCCTCCGTCATCGCGATGGACTGCAGGTAGAGCAGGTTGGGATTGAGCGCGATCGCCAGGCAGGCCGCCGCTCCGGCCGGGTTGCTCGAAAACACGCGGCGCACCGCGAGGAAAATGAACAGGCCGCCGGCGACGAAACAGATCGCCGAAGGGATCGTGCCCGCCAGGCCGGTTCGCCAGAGCCAGTCGTACCGGGCAAACGGCAGAAACAGCAGGTGCGGCAGCGGCAGCCAAACCGTGCCGATCTGTTCGATGCCCGGCGTGCGCGAATCGAGAATGCGCCGCGCGATGCTCAGGTGCGCCAGGGCGTCGCCGTAGTAGAGCAGGTTGCCGCGCAGGTAGAAGAATGCCGCCGCAGCCGCGCTCAGCGCGGCCAGCGTCGCCGCCATCACGACAGCCGTCGCGCGTGCTCCGGGAAGGCGCGGCTCGGCGCCGCGGTCCTCAGAAGTTCGTGAACGCTTTGAATTCGTCGAAGCGGGCATCGATCTCCGCGCGCGTCAGGGTGCGAAACCGGTCCACGCCGAATCGCTCGCAGCAGAAGCTGCCCATCACCGAACCGTAAATCACCGCGCGGCGCAGCTCATTGAAATCGGTGCGAGGCGATTTCAGATCGATGTCGCGGCTCGCCAGGTATCCGAAAAAACCGCCGGCGAAGGAATCGCCCGCGCCGGTCGGATCGAACACGTCTTCGAGCAGGTAGCCCGGCGCGACGAAGTACTCGCCGTCGCGGAACAGGATCGCGCCGTACTCGCCGCGCTTGACGATCAGCGTGTGCGGCCCCATCCCGAGGATCTTCTCGGCCGCCTTCTTCAGGTTGTGCTCGCCCGAGAGCAGCCGCGCCTCGCTGTCGTTGATCAGCAGGAAATCCCACTCCCGCAGCGTTTCGACGAGCTCCTCGCGCGAGTTCTCGATCCAGTAGTTCATCGTGTCGCCGCCCGTCATCCGCAGCGAGGTCATCTGCGAGCGCACCGCGCGTTGCAACGCCGGCTGTATATTGCCGAGGAACAGGTACGGCTCCTTGCGGTAGTGTGGCGGCAGCTTCGGGTTGAAGTCGGCGAATACGTTCAGGTCCGTGCGCAGCGTGGTGCGGTCGTTCATGTCGGCCGAATAGATGCCCGACCAGAAGAACGTCTTGCCCGGCACGCGTTCCAGGCCCGCCAGGTCGATCCCGCGGCTCGCGAGCAACTCCGCATCCGACTCACAGAAATCCTCGCCCACCACCGCGACGATTCCCACCCTGGTGAAGTAGCTCGCCGACAGCGAGATGTACGTGCACGCGCCGCCCAACATGCGTTTGACGCTGCCGTGCGGCGTTTCCACGGCATCGTACGCCACCGATCCCACAACAACAAGCGACATAAATTCGATTGTGCTATTTCGGGGACAGGCTACGCAATCACCAAATTCGCCCCCGCTTGTGTTACTTGCAGCGGACTTTGCCAGCCACTTTGAGACACCTGCCTGCCCGAAATAAATTAGTGTTGCTCAAGTTTCTCGCGGCCCGAGCCGGCTACGCGCTGATCAGACGGCAGTGGGCCGGGCTGGTGTTCCGGGAAGCCTGGCTGACGACAGCCTGATCTTGGACGGCCCGTCCCAAGATGGCCGGCGCGTCCTGTGAATGCCGGCCGAATTTGGGGATTTCGTAGCCTGTCCCCGAAATAGGCGGCGCGGATACAATGGTCATTAACGAATGCGGACAGTTTTGCGTCTGTGGACGCACTTGCCCGAACTGGCGGGGCTGGCGTTCGCCGTAGGAATTCAATTTCAACTTGCGCGTTGGGTGCTCGAAGCGCCGGCTGCGCGCCGGGTGCGGTACGGGGTATGGCTGGCCGCGGCGCTCGCCGGCACGCTGGTCGTGTTCGGCGTCTTCGCCAACCTGCCCTCGAGCCCCTTTCCCCCCACCTGGACGGTCTATTGGCTGCGCGGCGGCGGGCTTGCGTGGGCCCTGGCCTCGGCAGTGACGTTCTTTTCCGTCCTCCTGCTACGCCGCGTGCCGCGCTTCCGGCCCGATCGCCGCGGCTTCCTGCGCGCCGCGGGCGGGGCGTTCGTCGCCGCGCCCTTCGCGGCGCTCGGCTACGGCACGTTCATCGAACGCAATCGACTCACGCTGCGCGAGGTCGATCTCGCCATCCCGAACCTGCCGCGCGACCTGAACGGACTGCGTCTGGTCCAGCTCAGCGATATTCACCTCAGCCCGTACCTGAGCGAGCGCGAACTGGCGCGGGCGGTGGACATGGCGAACGGGCTTCGCGCGCACATCGCGCTCATTACCGGCGACCTCATCACCGGCCGCGGCGATCCGCTCGACGCCTGCCTCCGCCAGCTTGCGCGCCTGCGTTCCGATGCCGGCATCTACGGCTGCCTCGGCAACCACGAGGTCTACGCGCACGCCGAGGAAGCCGCGACCATCGGCGGCGCGCGACTCGGCATCCGCTTCCTGCGCAGCCAGTCGCAGCAGTTCCGCTTCGGTAATGCTACGCTGAACATGGCCGGTGTGGATTACCAGCGTTCGGGCAGGCCGTATCTGGTGGGCGCGGGGCGGTTTGTCGTGCCGGGCCTGACGAACGTGCTGCTCTCGCACAACCCCGATGTCTTCGATGTGGCGGCGCGGCAGGGATACGGCCTCACGATCTCCGGGCACACCCACGGCGGCCAGATTACGGTGGAAATTCTGGATCAGAGCCTCAACTTCGCGCGCTTCTACACGCCCTACATTTACGGCGTCTACCGGCACGGGCCTGCTTCGGTCTGGGTAACCCGCGGGATCGGCACGGTGGGCATTCCGGCCCGCATCGGCGCGCCTCCCGAGGTCGCCCTCATACGCCTGTGCGCTACCTGATCCTCAGCGACATTCATTCGAACTGGGAAGCGCTCGAAGCGGTCCTTGCGGACGCGGCCGGCGGTTTCGACGAGACGCTCTGCTGCGGCGACCTGGTCGGCTACGGCGGCGACCCGAACCGCGTCGTCGAGTGGGCGCGCGCGGCCGTGCGCGTGGTGGTGCGCGGCAATCACGACAAAGCCTGCGCGGGCCTGGAAGACCTGGACTGGTTCAACCCGATCGCGCGCGCCGCCGCCGAATGGACCGCCTCCGTGCTCACGCCGGAAAATCTGGACTACCTGCGCAGTCTGCCCAAGGGGCCGGCGCCGCTCGACGGCTTCCAGATCCTGCACGGCTCGCCGCTCGACGAGGACGAATACCTGCTGACGCCCGCGGCCGCCGCCATGCAAGCGCCGTATCTCGACCGCGAGATCTCTTTCTTCGGGCACACGCATTACCAGGGCGGCTTCTTCTGCCACCGCAACGGCGTGCGCCGCATTCCGCAAGTCCGGCCCGGCGAATCGCGCGCCGTGCTCTCGCTCGAACACAATGCCGCGTATTTGATCAACCCCGGCTCGGCCGGCCAGCCGCGCGACGGCGACCCCCGCGCCGCCTACGTCATCTACGATAGCGGCGACCGCACGGTCGAATACCGCCGCGTGGTGTACGACATCGCGGGCGCGCAGGCGAAAATCCGCGCGGCCTGGCTGCCCGAATTACTGGCCGAGCGGCTTGAAGTGGGGAATTAGGAGGGCGGAGGCCTTCCTTAAGATCAGTGCTGGATGCTGAGCGGCGCGCCGGTGATGGAGTCGATATAAATCGAGTAACCGCTCATGGCCACCGATTCGCCCCAGAACACGCGCCAGGCAGGATTTTCGTAGCGCGTCCATTCGAGCAGGAATTTCACCGGAATCTCCGGGTGCTTCTTCGAATACTCCTCGCCGCGCGTCATCGCGGTCTTGTATGCGTCCGCGGCATCGACTTTAAGCGACTGGATGGGGAACGGCTTGGCCTGACCGCCGGGGTTCCAGGGCTCTTCCGGAGTGCTCGAGACACCCTTGGTCATGCCCGAACCGTCCATCACGGCATAGGTGTAGGTCTTGGCGACCCCCCTCGACTCGCTGACGAACGTGCACTGCCAGGCTCCCGCCATGCCGTCCTTCGACTTGATCTCCTTCATATCCAGGTCGCCCACCCGGAGTAACTTCAGGTCCGGCGACCAGGCGCGCGCCTGGATGAACATCTTCTCGACGGCGGTTTTCGCCGAAACGGCCTCCGGCGGCTTCTCGGCCTCTTTTTTGACTGCTGTCTCGGTCTTCGGCGCCTCGGAGCAGGCGACTACTAACAGGAAAAGCGGAAGCGAAGCAATGAGTTTGTGGTGACGCATGTACATACCTGAATTCGTTATTTTAGCAGGCTGCGCGGATCGACTCGAAAGGGCCGGTCGCCGTAAGTGCATGCAAACACGGGCGCGCACTTCCTGAAACCGTTCCGGGGTCTTAAAGTGTCATAATGTAAGGCAACCGAGGCCCTCCAATGAAACTCCCTATCCTCGCGGCAACCGTCCTAGGGTTGACGGCAGGGCTTTCCCTCTCAACCCTGCCCTCGTACGCACAAAACAAGGGAACCCCGCCCACCACGACCACACCTCCGGGCGGCGCGACAACGACCACGCCGAGCGCCGGAAGCATCCCCGGCACGATCCCGGGCGGGACCAATATCCCGGGCAACAGGACGCCTACGGGACCGGGGACGATACCGGGCCAAATGCCTACACAACAGCAGCCGGGCATGCCGATGCCGGTATTCCTGTCGGGCAAGGTGGTCCTGTCGGACGGCACGCCGCCGCCGGACTCCGTCGTGATCGAACGCGTTTGCGGCGCGAAGCGCTTTCCGGAGGCGTACACGGACTCCAAGGGCCACTTCAGCTTCGAAGTCGGCCACAACAAGGGGATGATCCCGGACGCATCCATCGGGTCCTGGGATGACAGCCAGCCCGGCTCGCGCGGGTCGGCAGGCATTCCGGGAGCTTTCGGCGGCTCGGCCGACATGGTGCTGGCCGGATGCGAGCTTCGCGCCTCCCTGGCCGGCTACGAGTCCAGCGTGGTGGATCTGTCGATGCACCGGCGCCTGGATAATCCCGATGTCGGCACAATCGTTCTGCGCCGCCTCGCGGCCGTCGAGGGGAGCACCATCAGCATGACCTCGCTCGAAGCGCCGAAGGACGCGAAGAAGCTGTACGAAAAGGGCGCCAAGGCGGTAAACAGCCGGAAATGGCAGGACGCGCAGAAGAGCCTCGAGAAGGCCGTCGAGATCTACCCGAAATATGCCGCCGCATGGTATGAGCTGGGCCGGGCGTATGCCGGGCTCGGCAACGCCGCCGAGGCGCGCAAGTCATTCGAGCAGTCCCTGGCGGCCGACGGCAAATTCCTCAAGCCGTACCTCGCGATCGCGGACCTCGACATGAAGGATAAGAACTGGAAGGCACTGGCCGACAACACGGGCCTGCTCATTAAGCTCGACCCGATCGACTATCCCGGCGCTTACCTGTACAACTCGTTCGCGTATTTCAGCATGAACAATCTCGACGCGGCGGAGAAGAGCGCGCGCGAGGGCATCAGGATCGATTCGGCGCACAACGTGCCGAAGATGGAACATATCCTCGGCGTGATCCTCGCGAATAAACGCGATTACGCGGGCGCCGCCGCGGCCTTCAAGGCGTATCTCGAATACGCGCCCAACGCCGGCGACGCCGACACCGTGCGCAAGCAGCTCGCCGAAGTCGAGCGGGTAGCCGCGCTGGCGAATTCACAGCAGAAACGGTAGCGTTCCTCCCAGGGTGCCGGATCGCTCACGACTGCACGAACTCGTCGATACTCTGCCGGACGCCGCGCTCGCCGTGGCTCAAGGCACGCTGGAACACTTGCAAAAGTGGCCTCCGCAGGAGCCGCCACAACCGGCGGCGTTCCGGGAGCGAAGCATGGAGCGGATGCGCCAATCCATGCGGCCCGGAACAGCCGGCGGCGGTGGCGGAGGCGCAAGCTACCGCATGGGGCCGGGCGGCAGGATCGAGTACGGCCAGCAGTCACATAGCCACTGGGAGGGCGACACCGTGGTCGTGATTACTCACATGTTTCATGCCGGCCACGAACTTGTCGTCGAGGAGCGGTTGCGCCTTGATGCAGCCACAAACCGCCTGCTCTACACCCATCAAGTTTCCGGGCCCGGCGGAGTGTCAAACACGCGGGAGATCGTGTTCGATGTGGTCCCGTAGCTGCCGGGTCCCGAGTCGTCCTGGACCCTGCGGAGCCGGCGGGCAGGTGGATGAGCGGATGCCGAAGCAGTTCAAGCCGGGCCAGTTCCCAATCGAAGAGGTAACTCCGATCGCGCTCGAGAGAACACATTGACAGGGGCGCTAAGCCTAAGCGGCAGGCGTAATCTCGATTT
>Ga0078972_1005872_pt1 | contig 30295 bp, 26 predicted proteins | sample YelNatPaOPGAMG01_FD_67568 | JGI IMG/M metagenome (GOLD analysis project Ga0078972, IMG submission 67568) | Hot spring thermophilic microbial communities from Obsidian Pool, Yellowstone National Park, USA - OP-RAMG-01 (SPADES assembly) (version 2) | ecosystem: Environmental > Aquatic > Thermal... | reverse complement strand
CTTTGAAAACGGATAGCAAGGCATAGCGTAGCCCATTGCTTCCTGCCGCTCCCTGAGCGGAGTCGAAGGAAGCGGTGGAGCCAGATGACCGTAATTACGACCCTCTTGTCGGCCGCTTCCTGTCTCCCGATAACTTCGTTCAGGCTCCGGATTTTACGCAGAGCTTTAATAGGTATGCGTATTGCCTCAACAACCCGCTTATCTATACTGACCCTAGTGGGGAGTTTATTTTTACTGTTTTAGCAGCCATTTTTGCCCCTCCACTATTACCTTTGGCTATTGCTGCGGACATAGGTGGAACAATGAATTTGGCTATGAATGCTAACAACATTGATAATTTTGGTCAAGGTTTAGCATATTACGGTATTGGTGCAGCTGCTGGAGCAATAGGCGCAGGAGTTGGCATGGGTGTTAATGCTGCTATTGCTGGAGGTTCTTTTTGGGCAGGTGTTGCAGGGACTTCAACAGTAGTTTCAACTGGGTTTGCATCTGGTTTTGTTTCTGGTGCTGCTGGTGGGTTTGCCGGTGGATTTGCATCTGGTTTTGGAAATGCAGCAATGGAACCGGGGAATGACCTTGGGGACATGTTTAAATCTGGATGGGATTATGGATGGAAGGGGGCAGTCATAGGTGGCGTTGCAGGAGAAATTATGGGTGGTATTGATGCAGCATCACATGACAGAAACTTTTGGACTGGGGCAGGAAGACAAGATGTTGTTGTAAAGGTAAATACCCAGGGAACTGGTGAATTAATAAGTGGGACAGATTATGATGCGCCCTATACAACTCAAAGTACAAGAGATTATTACAGAACTAGTCTCGATAATAATGCAAGTGTGACAACAAATGCCAATGGTCAAGTTAGTATCAGAATACCTAACGAAGTGAATAGAATTACTGGGATTCAGGCACCAAATAATACTCCATTAATGAATCTTGAAGTGGGTCGTAAGTTTATTACATTTACCCCCCTAGACAGGACTAGTTTTGTTACGTTACATGGTTGGCGTTACCATAGTAACCCTATTACATCATTTAGGGATTTATTTTACTTTAGAACAACATTTTAACATGAAGAAATTCCTAGTATTACTTGGTATATGTGTATCTTGTTATTTTAATGCAAGTGGACAAGATGTTGATTCGATAAATTTGTATTTAACAGTTTATCAAAGGGTTGCCTTTGTTGCCTCTGACTCTACTTATCACTTTACAATATTTATTGAACCTAACGGGAAATTTTATTTTAGAGATGGTTATTTTGACTCCACATTGGAGAATGATAGCAGCACAGTGGTACGTTTAAAGAAGAGTGAAGTAACAGGGCAATATAGACTTAAATATCATTTTCAACCTAATATTGATACTGTTAATTGTATTTTATCCAATGAAGGATTTGAAAGCGCAGAACTTGAATTAATACAAATAGCCGATAAACTAAATGCTTCTTATGTATTGAAGCAGCTAGGAGAATTCAATCATATCCAGAAAAATGAAATTAGGTTATTATATCCTTGTGAAGAACTAAATTATCCTTCTCATTACAGATTGGTTAAGATTAATTTATTGAAAGACTCAACTGAAATAACCTTAATTACTGGTATTTCAATTGATTATAAAGGTATTCATCCAATTCAGAGTTACACCTCATTATTGAAAAAGGGGGATGTTAAAAGGTTAAAAAAGCAATTAGATAAGTTAAAAGGAATACAAAATTTGGAATGTCGACAACCAGGAAATCCTTGGGTAATGGAACTTTATAATGGTGGTGAATACAAAAGTTTTATTATATCGAATTATTGTTTACGGGGCAGGAAGGGTATAAAGCCAATAGCTGGAATTTGCTATTCGATATTGAGTATTTGTAAAAATTATTTCAAGATTGATTGTACTGTCGATTAAATGAAAAAAGCCTCGGGAAACCTGGGCTTTTTACTTTATAAGGCCTCCAAGTTTTCCTGAAAGAAATCATTTAACTTTTTATTGGTGAGTATTTTTTCAATTAACCGGAAAATCGTTTGTCTGTCTTCCTCGTCAAGCTGCTGGATGATATGCCTTTGCTCCGCTGTGGTTTTATCTACAGCAGTCACTTCTTTGAGCGGTTCCTTGCCCGGGTTCAAAAAACCATCCACCGAAACACCAAATATTTTCCCAAAAAATTTACTATCTTGCCTCTGACTTTGATCGTTCTTTGAAAACGGATAGCAAGGCATAGCGTAGCCCATTGCCTCCTGCCGCTCCCTGAGCGGAGTCGATGGAAGCGGCGGAGCCAGATGACCGTCTTTACGACCCTCTTGTCGGCCGCTTCCTGTCTCCCGATAACTTCGTTCAGGCTTCGGATTTTACGCAGAGCTTTAATAGGTATGCGTATTGCCTTAATAATCCACTTGTCTACACAGACCCGGATGGAGAATTTGTTTGGCTAATACCAGCGTTAATAGGCGGCGCAATAAATGTTGCAACTCACTGGAATAGTTTACACGGTAGATTTTGGGATAAGGTTGGCCAAGGGGCGCTGTATTTTGGAACTGGAGCAGTACAAGGAGGCCTTGCAGTCTTAGGTCCTGTGGGTTGGGCTACAGGAGGGGCATTTTCTGGAGCGGCGAATGCAGCCATTGGAGGAACTAATGGATCTCAAATACTCCAACAAGGAATCATAGGAGGAATCTCAGGTTTAGCAGGAGGAGCTTTCGGTAAATGGGCCGGACAAAACCTTGGAGGGGTAGTAATAAATGGGTTCCATGTTTCAGCAAATTCAGCAATTGGTGGAGCTGTAACAGGTGCAATTGGAGGTGCCGCAGGAGGATATGCCGGTGGGTTCACAGGCGGTTTCTTAATGACCGGTAATTTAGGTGCGGCTCATCAGGCAGGCATGGCAGGATTAAAAACTGGTGCAGCAATAGGTGGAGGAATTGGAGCAGCTTATGGTTATTACTCGGCAGAAAAAGCGGGTAGAAATCCTTGGACTGGAAGACCGAATAAAAGTGCTGTAATCGGAGGCCCTCAAGACAGGATTGATCAGATAGGTAAATTATCCGGTAGTGAGACAATAAGAAATAATAGCATACAGAATTGGCCAGAAGACATGCCTGCTTATCTAGGGAAAGATGTTCCAAATCCCAATGCACTTGAGTTTAACCAAATATGGATGGAACAAACAATAAGAGCAGAATATTATATCTATGATACAGGAAGAAGTGGTTATAGTCCATTTTACAATGGTATAGAATTACCTACTATTCAGCAATATAACTATGGAAATGTGTACAGGGTTACTTATTATCAAACCATAAGAGTTTTAATTATATACAAGTAGCAAAATGGAATTAGAATGGTTTGAAAAGAACTTAATAATCGCACTTAGAATTTTATTACCCTTTTTTAAAAAGTATAAATTTCATTTATGTAATCTCGACATAAACAGTCGAGACGGTGATTATTTGATATTTTGCAGCTTATTTAATAACACGAAAGTATCAGTTATTATTAACCCTGGGTTTGATATATTAATTGAAAGGAAAAAAGGATTTTTTAATTTAGTTAATTCAAATCAGATTATTAGTCTGACTCAAGAAAAAAAATATTTTCCAAAATTTGCCTCATTACCAAGTGATTATAAAAATGTAGAAGAACTTGGGAAGCTTTTAAAAGAATATACACTATTTATTGAAGACAGTTTTGTAGAATATCTTAAATAAGGGGAATATTATCGTTTGAAGCATTGAATTTAAGTTCAGATAATCCGGAATAATATAATCAAGAGCCTCGGAACCTCCGGGGTTTTTGTTTATACAGCCAGTTTTATTTTACCGTCGAGCAGATCCTTCATTCGTTTTTTTGTAAGCATGGAGTTGATGATCCTGACAAGGGCATTTTTCTGTAACCCTTCGGTCTGATGCATATTGTTTACTTATTCCGAGCAGAATATTTTTGGGGCCAAAACATCACGCCACGGACTTACAGACTGACCCAACTTCTTTAAGTTTTTTTTTTAAAACTCCCTAAAATTAGACCCGTTTTAAGGGCCATTGAATGAGATTTTTCTATGATTTGGATTATCTTTATCTGATATTTCGCTTCCCATGAAACCATCCATCCTGCTGATTGCTGTTCTGTTTGCCACCTGCCTGCAGGCGCAGACCGGGAAAAGGGAAAATAACGGAACTGCCCTTCTGCTCATTGATATACAGGAATTTTATTTCAGCGGCGGCCGGTTGCCTCTTGAAGGATCCGATGAGGCAGTGAATGTGGCCTCCAGCCTTCTGCGTTTTTTCCGTCAGCACCACCTGCCGGTAGTTCATGTCATGCACCAGGGAGGAGGAGAAATTCACCCGCTGGTTGCCCCGGAAAAGGATGAAAAAGTCTTCGTCAAGAAAGAAGTTAATTCCTTCCTGGGTACCGGATTGTACGATTACTTAAAACAACTGGGAATCCAACATCTGGTTCTGGCAGGCATGCAAACGCACATGTGCCTGGAGGCGGCCGTCAGAGCTGCTTCCGACTACGGTTTTCGCTGTACGGTAATTCAGGACGCCTGTGCAACGCGCACCCTTGTTTGGGAAAAGGATACCGTCCCGGCACGAAAAGTCCAGGCGGCCGTTTTCGCCGCGCTCAAAGCCTATGCATCCATCCTTCCGGCCGCAGAGTTTATCAATCAGTTTGCTGAAGAAACCAAATAACCCGCACCCTATGAAAATTCCTCCCTTCCAGCTTGTCTTCCTGTTGCTTCTGGGGTCGTGCATTTATTCGCACACTCCCGAAGAAAACACGATAAAAGACGATACGGCCGTTGATTTTTCCTATTCTGCCCCTGAAGAAGACCAGGGATCTTTTTCAGAAGACTCTTTCCGCACAGAACGCCGGAAAATCGGCCTGGGAAAAGCCCGGACCGCTTCAGTTGACATCAGCATCCCCGCAGGCATCCTTTCGGTAAAAGGCGGCACACCCGACCTTGCTGAAGTTTCCATCAAATACCGCAAGGAAAGGCGGTTTCTGATCAAACAGGATCTCACAGGCGATCATTTGTATGCAAAACTCTACATGCCCAAAATCGAGGGATTGAAAGAAATCAGCGACGACCGCACCATTTGTTCCATCCGCATGAACGAAAAAGTGCCTATGGACCTTTCCCTCAATATGGGTGCCGGCAAAGGGAAATTCGACCTGAGCGGGCTGAACCTCAGAACGGTCTCCATGTCGCTGGGAGCCGGAGAATTTACCGTCAATCTGAAAGGTACGTCGGCTACCAGTGTAAAGGTCAATGCCGGTGTGGGGGAAGCAACAGTTGACCTTTCCGGAAAAAGAAAAGAAGAACTGGATGCCGAATTTAACTGCGGAATCGGTACCCTCCGGCTGATTCTTCCCCGATCTGCGGGAGTAAAGGTTTCGCTGTCGGGACTCATTGGGAACACCGACATGGGCGAACTGGTGCGCAAAGGAAGCTATTTTTACAACGATGCCTGGGAAACCGGCGCCCCGCGCATGCGGATTGATATCAACGGAGGCATAGGTGACGTAAAAATTACGATGGCTGAATAAATGGTAACCCTTCGAACCGGGGTACTTCGCTTCCTTTTTTGCAAAATATTTTTACCGCCAAAACATCTCGCATTTATAAACAAAGGCTTCCAAGCAAGCAAGAATAGCTTGAACCTGAGTTCCTGCAAAGTCTTCTGCGCCGTTACCCTCGATGTTACCGTTTATTAAGGTCCAAACAGGAAACAATTAAACATTAACCGAAAAAACAGGCATTCGTATTCTGGTTTAACTTGCATTGTGCATTAAACCGAAGTACCATGAATTAACAAATTCAACCGGTTGAATTTGTTAATTCATGGTACTTGGGTTAAAAAAACGCCGGACTGTTCATCCGGCGTACTTCATTCAGAATGGGAAAATGCTCTTAATATCTGCTTTTCCTGTAGCTGTCCTTGAATTCTTCGCGGGGACGAGCCTGTTTTACAACAACGGCTTTCCCTTCGAGGTCTCTTCCGTCGAGTGCCCGAATGGCTGCCAGAGCATCCTCATCAGAGGGCATTTCAACAAAACCATAGCCCTTTGAACGGCCGGTTTCACGATCGGTAATTACTTTGGCTGAAGAAACTTCACCATACTGTTCAAAAATCTTCTGGAGACCTTGATCCTGAATTTTAAAACTCAGATTTGCAACAAAAATGTTCATAAAAAAATTAATAAATTAATAAAACAATCAATCAGGAGGCAGAATTGGAGGAAAATAAACCCGGGAAGAAATTCCGGCGGAGAATACTGACCTTTTTCATCAGCGCTGATCGGATGCAAATGTACGACAAATAAATGAGAAACAAGCGGATTATGTAAAATAATTTACATCATCCTGTATGTAATGATGGGGCAGGCTTCCGGAACCGACGAAAGATACAGGTAATTTAATACTCCCCGGGAGCCCTCAAAATTTCGTTTTTCGGCACCCCGGTAAGAAATATGTATCAGCCGGTTGGCGGTGAGCGCCAACCGGCTGATACATATTTTTTCAGACTACGCCCTGGTCGAGCATGGCGTTGGCCACCTTCAGAAAGCCCGCTATATTGGCTCCCTTCACATAGTCAATATAGCCGTCATCCTGCTTTCCGTATTTGACGCAGGCAGAATGAATATTGCGCATAATTTCGTGCAGACGACGGTCCACTTCCTCCCTGCCCCAGTTCAGCTTCATGGCATTCTGCGCCATCTCCAGTCCTGATGTCGCCACCCCTCCCGCATTTACTGCCTTGCCGGGAGCAAACAGCATTTTGTTCTTCTGGAAGATTTCAATGGCTTCGGGTGTACAGGGCATATTGGCTCCTTCGGCCACGCAAAGGCATTTGTTGGCTACCAGCCGGACGGCATCCTCCTTGTCGAGTTCGTTCTGTGTTGCACAGGGCATAGCAATATCGCACTTCACCTCCCATGGTCTTTTGCCCTGGAAGAACTGACTGCCGGGGAATTCGAGGGCATAGGGAGCCACAATATCCTGGTTGCTGGCCCTCAGTTCGAGCAGATAATCAATTTTTTCTCCTGATATGCCATCGGGATCGTACACATATCCGTCGGGGCCGCTGATGGTAACCACCCTGGCTCCCAGTTCCGTTGCCTTGGTAATGGCACCCCAGGCCACATTGCCGAAACCTGATACGGCCACTATTTTGTTTTTAAACGACTCTCCGATGGTTGCCAGCATCTCGTTGGCGAAATAAACAGCGCCAAAGCCGGTAGCTTCGGGCCGAACCAGGCTTCCTCCCCAGTTGATTCCTTTGCCGGTAAGAACCCCGTTATGTTCATGGGTAAGCTTCTTGTACATACCGTACAAATAACCAATTTCACGCCCTCCTACTCCGATGTCACCCGCCGGCACGTCCATTTCAGGGCCGATCAGTTTCCAGAGCTCCAGCATAAACGACTGGCAGAAACGCATAATTTCGGCCTGCGATTTTCCTTTCGGGTCGAAGTCGGAACCTCCCTTGGCTCCGCCCATGGGCAGGGTGGTAAGACTGTTCTTGAAAATCTGTTCAAATCCGAGAAATTTGAGTATGCTCAGGTTCACACTCGGGTGAAAACGGAGTCCGCCCTTGTACGGCCCCAGGGCGTTGTTGAACTGTACCCTGTAGCCCAGGTTAACGCGCACCTTGCCTTCATCGTCCACCCAGGGAACCTTGAACATCAGCACGCGGTCGGGTTCAATCAGGCGCTCAATGATGCCCGCCGATTCGAACTGGGGATTTTCGTTGTACACTTCTTCAATCGATTCGAGAACTTCGCGAACTGCCTGATGGTATTCCTTTTCTCCGGGATGCTTCTGCATCAGGTCATGCATAATTTTGTCAACATTCATAGTATTCAGTTTTTTAAAGCATATTCAACGTGCATTAACTTACCTGTCCTGTCATTCCTTATCATGTATCTGCTGGCCGACCCTATCTGCCACCAAAGGGTTCTTAGCATCAGCCAATTATGATGCTAAAATAGGTGGTTTCGGTCAAGGTTGTTCGTAACAAGGTATGATTTTACTCAATTTTATGCAACATATAATGAAATAAAATACTGACAGACAAGCACATATACTCATAGCCGCACCGATATGTTTAGCAACACACCGAAGCCGGTGGCTTATCGGCCTTGACGTACCGGGCTGATGGCACAGGCGCATTGCGGCGGAGGCACAAATATGGAGGGAAGCCGGCCTCAGTCGTAATAAATAATTCCTACGTTTTTGCGGCCGTCAATTTTCGCCACAAGCGGTTTGTCGAAGCGCACGTGCCGGATAAATTCATCTTCATAAACCGCCGGCATCCTGTTCAGAAAATCCACGTCGGTCTTTCCCTCGTTGCGGTGCATATTAACGGTCATATAGCCCACATGGAATGATGTAAGGTTCTGGAAGAAATGGGTTCCCTGGCTGGGATCGATACGGTACTGGTCGAGGCCCGATTCAATAATGATGCGTGCTTCCGATATCTGCGGCCATTTGACGGGTATTCCAAGCCAGGGATCGGAAGAACCCCAGCGGCCCGGCCCGATCAGAACGTAATTCCTCTTCTCCGCTTTCATCTGCTGGTTGAGTTTTTCAATCCGCTCAGCAATCAGGCTGGTTTTTGATGCGTTGAATGATTCGGGTTTCAGATAGATTACATCGCACAGGTTTTCGAAGACCCCATGGCCGAGAGCCATTTCGGAAAAGGCAATGATATTTTTTGCTTCACCGGGTTTTACTTCGATGGTACGGGTTTGTTCGCTCAGCACAATGGGGCGTATCTGAAGCAGGTTAAATACGGCCGGCTCGTTTCGCGGGACATCCAGATTTACGGCAAATTCCATTTCGATGGGATTGTTCATTTCGCGCTGGCCAATCTGCAGAATTTCAGACAGAATTTCGGCCAGCGGAAAGGTATTGTGCTGAAGCACGCCGGCAAAGGTGACGATGCGTTTTCCGTGCGACTGGATTCCGTCGCGCAGGGTGCCGGATTCCAGGTCATAGGTTGAAGCCACATGCCGGAAGACGGGATTGTTTTCCGCATCTTTTACAGGCAGTTTCAGCAAATTGGCCGAATCGTCGGTGGTGGGAACAAACTCCGACTGGGTAAGGTCAATGGCATAGAACAATTTCTGTGTTTCGCGCAGGGCCGTTTCAGGGGAACTCAGCTGAAGGATTTTTTTCGGGTATTTAGGAGAAAACCTAAGGGATGTTCCGCCGTCGACGATATACTTTCCAAGTCCGAACGCCACGCTTACAATGCCATCTTCGGGTTTTTCCGGGGCTAAAGGATAAAAGTTGATGGATCGGGCAACACCCGAGAAGGTGGGGTAAAAATGGTTTCCATACCGTGATCCGCATACCTCCTGAATGATGATGGCCATTTTTTCCTCGTCAATAATATTGGAGGTGGCGGCCATATAGGCTTTGCTGGCCTTATAATAAACCGATGCGTACACTGCCTTGATGGCATTGGCCATCATATGAATCATGCGGGCGTTGTCGGGAATCCGAGGAACCATGTAAGTACTGTAAATCCCTGCGAACGGCTGATAGTGTGAATCTTCCAGCTTGCTTGAAGAACGGATGGCCACCGGATTCCTGAGAAAATCAACCAGGACGTACAGATCCTGAAAAATCCGGCCCGGGAGGCTGGCCTCAAGGAAGCGGCGGAGAATTTCTTCATCGGGCAGATCGGTCAGGGCAATTTTGTACAGGTCGTTGTTTTCCATGAACTCCTCGAAAATGTCGGTACCGATTACCACCGACCGGGGTATGGTTACCTGGGCATTGTTGTACTTATAGAGAAGCTGGTATTTTTTTACAATAGAATCGAGAAACGCCAGTCCGCGGGCTTTTCCTCCGATGGAACCCTCTCCTATTCTGCAGAAAATCAAATACTCGTCGTAGGTTTCCTTGTCGAATTCGGCTATTACGCCCCGTCCTTTGCTTATACGGAAGCTGGCGATGGCATCGTAGATGAATTTCCGCATTTCGGCAAGGCTCTGGAAATCCTCCGGCTTCAGGAACTTGAAAATCTGGGCAATGGGGAACAAGGCCCGGGCATTGAGCCATTTTGAAATTTCGTTACGGCTGGCATGGTAGAGAAGAACCTGGTCGGGGATTTTCAGGATGAGATTCTGCAGGGATTGCAGGTCGGTTGCCCTGGCCACTTCTTCGAGGGTGTCGGGATTCCGGAAAATGAAATCGCCGAAGCCGAAATTTCTGATAACATAATTGCGCAGTTCGATGGAAAGTGTTTTGGAGCCTTTGTATATGAATCCGGCGCCAAGTTCGGCTGCTATTTTTTCGTTGGCAACATCTGATGACTGGAAAAGGAAGGGGATATTAGGATCTTCGGCGTGCACGGTTTTGCAAAGGAGAAATCCTTCCTTGGTTTCGGGGTCGCGGTTGCGGGATTTACGGAAACTCACATCCGAAATAATTCCCAGAAGGTTGAATTTGAATTTGTTATAGAGAGCCAGGGCGTCGTCGTAGTTATTGGCCAGAAGGATTTTGGGCCGCCCGCGCATGCGCAGCATTTTCTGGTGTTCGTTCAGGGCTTCCTTCATGAATTCGCGGCTCTGCTTGAGGATAATCTTGTACAGGTTGGGGAGGTATGACGAAATGAACCTCACCGAGTCTTCCACCATAATAATCACCTGAACGCCGACTTTTTCCACATCGTGTTCGGCGTTCATGCGGTCTTCGATCAGTTTGATGATGGCCACCAGCAGATCGGCATTTCCGAGCCAGCAGAAAACGTAATCTATAGCGCTGAGGTCTTCGTTCTGCAGGCGCAGGGAAACTTCGCGGCTGAAATGGGTCAGCACAACGATGGGGATGCCGGGGTATTTGTTCTTAATAAGGCGGGCCAGTTCAAAGGTATCAACGTCACCGATGCTGAGCATTTCAATCACCAGGTCAATTTTGTCACTTGCCAGGATTTCGAATGCCTGTTTTGCCGAGTCGGCATGGACAAAAACCGGGGGGTAGCGAAGGTTCAGGGAAACGTATTCATTAAAGATCTGCTCGTCAATCCGGCCGTCTTCTTCCAGCATGTAGAAATCGTAATTGGAACAGATGATCAGCACCCTGCGGATCCGTTCCTGCATCAGCTCGTTGAAAGCAGACTGGGAAAAATCCATTCTCTGGCCCAGTTGCAGAAGTTTTTTGCTCATAAATGATTCAATCCGTTAAGCACAATAACCGAAATCCGTTTTTTACCGTCCATCAGAACCGTAACAGGCGAAGGCAGGGAAACATGCCGCACAAAGTGCCCTCTGTATGTTTCAGGTAACTTTTTCAGGGCTTCCCATTGAATAATATCAAACCCTGAGGCATGCTGAACGGAAAGATAGCCGATGTTCATTGAAGTAATGTTATGGAAGAAATGCGAACCGAGGGATGCGTCGAGAGGAAAATCTTCGAGGCTGGTTTCCACAATTACTCTGGCATTGGAGATCTGCGGCCACACGACAGGGATTCCCACAAACCGGTCGCGTGAGCCCCAACGTCCCGGGCCGATGAGTATGTATTTCCTGCGTTCGGCTATCAGCCGGGCATTGATCAGTTCAATTTCCTTTGCTATTTCGGGGGTTCTGGTTTTGTCAAACGCATCGGGGTCAACATACACTATTTCGGTGAGGTCGTCGATTTTTCCGTTTCCCATGCTTTTCCCGGAACGGAGCAGAACGGCGTTTTCAGGAAATTCATCGGGATTGAAACTGAAATCTTCGCCGCTTCCATACATAGGTTTGAGCTGAAGCAGGTAAAAAACGGGGCGTTTGCCGTTTTTTGACGATGCATCGACGGCAAATTCGATTTCGACAGGGCCGCCCACGGCCTCTCGCATAATGTCGAGCATAAGATCGATGGCTCTGGCCAGGGGGATGTAATTGTACTTAAGAATATCAGCAAAGTTGATTATGCGGGGACCGGCCGAAGTAAGCCCCGGATCGATCCGGTCATTAACCGGGTCGTACACACTGGCCAGGTGAAGGAGGGTGCCGTGTTTCTCGGCTTCCGAAATGGGCAGACGCGCCAGACAGGCCTGTTCACCCTCTTCAATCAGGTTGAATTCCATCCGGGAGAGGTCAAGCGCAATAAACTCCCTTTGCGAATGCTGAACCAGGTCTTTTACCGGCATAATTTCCACGTCAGGATAGCGGGGAACAAAGCGGTAGGCCACTTCGCCCCCGACCACATAGTGGCCCAGCCCGAGGGCTGTTACGGCAAAGCCATCTTCCGCTTCCATGCTGGCCACGGGATAATAGTTGTGCGATTGCGCCGTGCCGCTGATGTGAGGATAAAAATACTGCCCGTAGCGGTTTCCTACAACTTCCTGAATCACAACGGCCATTTTTTCCTCCTCAATCTTGTAGTCCACTGCTTTGAAATAGGCCCGGGCATGGTCGGAATAAACCGATGCGTAAACCAGTTTAATTGCCTGTTCCAGCTGGTGAAAGCGCACATCAAAATCAGGATAATTGTCGGGAAGAAGATAGGTGGCGAAAATTCCGGAGAAAGGCTGGGATGTGGCGTCCTCAAAAAGGCTCGAAGAACGCACCGCTATCGGGTTCTGAATGATGCGTAGAAGAGCCTTCAGTTTTTTCTCAAGTTCGTACGAAAGATCCGACTTCAGAAAAATTTCCTGAAGCTGACGATACGGAATATCGCTGTAAATGATCTGATGAAGGTTGTTCTTTTCCAGAAACAGATCAAATTCGTCGGTACCAATAATAAACGTCCTGGGCGTGCTGATATTCATGCCCGGCAGAATCTCATTGAAATTGAGATTATAAATAATGGTATTGATAAAGGCCAGTCCTCTTCCCTTTCCTCCAAGAGCTCCCGTGCCAAGGCTTATGATGTTGCTTTCATCAATGATGATATCTTTTTCAAAGGGAATGACTTTGCCGGTTTGTGATTCGTTGCGGTACTTCTTGATGACATATTTCAGATAATTCCGGAATTCGTTTGATGAGCCAAAATCCGTCACCTTTACCGGGTGGATCATTTTGGCAATTTTGATTTCGCCCCGTGCCATCAGCCAGAGGGAGAAGTGATTTCGTTTGCCGTGGTACACAAGCGATTCGGCCGGAATGGTATCAATCAGCTTTTCAAATTCCTGCAGGGAAGCTGCCTCGGCAATTTTTTTTCCGGTGGAGTCGCGGTAAATAAAGTTACCGAAACCCAGATAATGCGAAATGAAGTTGCGGATATCCTGCAAAAGGCTTTCAGAATTTTTGTTAATAAAATGCACTTTCAGGGCGTGTGCCTGATGAATATTCTGGGTATCAGCACTCTGAATTACTACGGGCAGGTCGCCAAGATATTCCCTGACGTACGAAGCCAGCATAAATCCGGCCCGGGAATCGGCTTTTCCGTTGCGTTCAAAAATGACGTCCGTAATCAGGCAGAGCAGGTTTTCCTTGTATTTGGTAATGATGCTGATGGCTTCTTCATAGGTTGATGCCAGCAGGATCTTGGGGCGGGCACGCAGCCTCAGCACTTTAAACATTTCGTCGGTACTCACATCGTCAATAATGCGGCGGGTTTGTTCCAGCACGCTCTGGTAGAGTAAAGGCAGATACCGTGAGTAGTATATCTCTGAATCTTCAACAAGAAGAATCACTTTCACCATCCCTACCTGGGTATCATTTTCCACGTTCACGCGATCTTCCAGAAGTTTAACCATGGCAAAAAACACTTTGGAATCGCCATTCCACACAAAAATCCGGTCAATGGAACTCAGATCGCGGTGCATATTTTTGAATACCGACACTTCCCGGTCGTTATTGAGCAGGACAAAGACAGGAATAAAGGGAAATTCCCGTTTTACTTTGCGGCTGATTTCAACAGGAGTTTTCTTATCATTGCCCACCATGATGATGACAAGATCAAAATGCTTTTCGCGCAAAACCCTGGAAGCGTCTTCATAGGAACTTACGCCGGTTACCCGGGGCATGCTGGTCAGGTTCAGCTGATGATACTCGCCAAGAATGTGTTCTGAGAACCGGCCTTCCTTTTCAATACTGAATGCATCGTACAGGGTGGCCACCAGCAGAATTTCCTTCACTTTAAAGGGCATCAGGTCGAAAAGGATATCCCGGTTGGTATTTTGTTTGTCAAGGAATTTCTGCAGTAACTGGCGGCTTGTGGTGGCAGGTTCCTGGAAAGCGATCACTTCGGGAGGAACTTTTCCTGCTTCGCGTGCCTGCTGAAGTACAACTTTTGCTTCGGTTGTATTGAGCCAGTTGACGATGATGGTCGCCAGGTTATCAATCAGCTGGCGTTCTTCGCGCAGAAAAGGCCCTTCATCGTAATCTCTCAGTTTACGGGTATAGTAAACAGCTATTTCGCCTTTCTTCCCCTGAATGGTTTCAAAGGTCTGGCTTTGCTTCCACTCGGTTTCGCGAAAATCGCCCGTTTCATATGAATTTCCGTCGTACTGGATGCGGGCTACGGCAAACTCAGGAAACTGCCATGCTGCAGGCAGGATATAACATATCTGCTGCAGGGTTTCAGGAACCGGCTTGTGCTGCTTAATAATTTCATTGGTTGCATTGATGCAGGCCAGTTCCTTGAGCCGCTCCCTGCGTTCATAGAGTAACCGGTTGACTTCCTCAGGCGATGAAATGAATTCTTCTTCCATAGCAGGTGATTCACCTTGTAAAGTTAGTGAATTTGAGGCGACTATTGAAACGAACGCGGCATTTGGTTCCTCAGGATACCTTTCTGCGCGAGTCTGGAAAATCATTGGATTTCCGATTTCCTATTTCCTATTTCCCATTAATGATGATTTCATTTTTATAGAGTGCTCACTAATAGGAAATTGGAAATCGGAAATAGGAAATTCATTTATTTCCCTCTAAGACCCATCAGATGGTCTTTTTTCTTTTGTTCATCAGGTGACGGGTAATTGCCGCCAGGGCGGTAAGGAGGGAGAACCATCCGGCCATCCGGCCAAGGTAGTCGCCGTGTTTTGCATAATAGGTCATTTCGGTATTGGCATAAATTTCGCGCCGGAGGGAAGCCGGTTCCCACCAGCCCACTTTTTCAAGCACATCGCCCCTCTGGTTGATGAAGCCCGAAATGCCGGTATTGGCTGAGCGGGCAATATCCCTGCGTGTTTCAATGGCCCGGAGACGGGAAAAGGAAAAATGCTGCCGGTAGCCGGGTGTGTTGCCCCACCATCCGTCGTTGGTCATCACAAATATAAATCCTGTATTGCCGCATTTGAGGTAGTCGGTAACGAACTCTCCGAACACCGATTCATAGCAAATTACTGTGGCCACCCCCATTGAATCCTGCGGTGAACGAAGCACACTCCGGTAGGGTTGGGTGGCATGACTGCGGAACGTTCCTCCCAGGCGCAAAGTGATCTTTCGCAGAAAACCAAGATATTGCGGATACGGCATCTTCTCCACTCCCACCACCAGCTTCGATTTATGATAAATGGGAATATGCGGCGTTGAATCAATCTGAATAGCCGAATTGAAGCTGTCGTAATACAGACCGGTTGTGCCTAAAGGACGGGCCGTCGGCGTAAGCTTTTCGCCGGGGTTGTAACTTTTGTATCCGGTAATGCCTACCACAAATTTGGCACGGGGATAGGGCTTCAGAAACCTTCGTACGGCCTGAATGGCCGTATTTTCTTCCAAATGGTCAATCCATATATCATTGTTCAACGCCGTTTCAGGAGCAACAAAATAATCAACCGAAGTATCCGCTTTCAGCGAAGCAAGATCAAGGATCCGTTGTGTCTGGAACTCACTCGACAACGCCACAAACTTTTCATAAGGGTCGATATTCGGCTGAATAACAACAACATTGTACGGTTTCCCTTTTTCTTTATACGAATGGAAAATATACTGGCTGATGATTACCGGAACAAAAATCCAGATGGCGGCCAGCACACTGTCAAATACCTTTCCCTGCCATTTTTTTGTGGCAACAAGGTGCTGGATAATACCAAACAGGAGAACATTGGCCACCAGCACCCATACAGTACCGCCCAGCGTTCCGGTATACTCGTACCACTGGATGATTCCGGTATCATTGGCAAAGGCATTTCCAAGGTTCAGCCAGGGCCAGGATATTTCGGCGTTGAGGTAAAAATATTCCCAGTAGGTCCAGAAAACAATCAGGGCGAAATAGCCAGATTTTCCGGGTACAGCTCTCCGCACCAGATGAAACAACCAGAAAATCAGCGCCATGAGAAAGGAATTGATCACAACGGCTGCAACCATGCCCACTGCTGTTGCATTCCATATCCACCATGTGTCAGCAAGGTTCCAGATGCCAAAAGCCAGCCATGCATAAAGAAATACATTGACAGAGGCATACCGGTTTTTGTTGGCAAGAAAGAAGTCTTCGACGAACAGCAGGGGGATGAAACCCGCCAGGATAAACAACCCGCTGGCCCATTGAAACCATCCGAGACTCAGAATCAGACCACTTGCAACCGCCAGAAATATACGCACTCTCCTGCTCATTGTTCCTGCAATTTTTAAAAATGCAAATCTAATGTCTTTCGGAAATTTTACCATATATCGTAAAGGCCAGGGATTGTTTAAAATTCTGTATGGGGATGTTTCAAAACTTCGTTTTCAACATCCCCGAGCCGGTTTGCATTCTGTTCCAACCGGCTGAAATTGAACATTTTAATTAACCGGGAACACCAGAAACCATTCCGGCAAAATTGACTGGAACAAATGGTACAGTTTTTGGTATAAAATGTTAATAGTTTGTAATTTTGGGGTTTCGTGCCGGAAAGGGTGCATGACGATTTCATCAGAACAGGCCTTTGTTCAGTAAAAAAAGGCCTTTCTGACCCGGCAGAGGGAGAAGATACGTTTATAAGTAGGTTTTTTCAGGATTATGGATTTTGTTGTTATTGTCAAGGGGATAATTATCGGATTGATGGTTTCGGTACCTTTAGGCCCCATGGGAATGTTGGTCGTTCAGCGTACCCTGAGCAAGGGAAGGCTTTCCGGTTTCCTGTCGGGGTTGGGAGCAGCCTCAGCCGACACCCTCTTTTCCCTCATTGCCGTAATGGGGTTTGGTTTTATTATTGATTTTGTCGAAGAAAAACGGTTTTATTTTGAAATTGTCGGAAGCTTATTCGTCATCTACATAGGATTGCGAATTTTTTACTCCAATCCTGTGACACAGATCCGGCGCCGGCAGAAGAAAAATACCCTCTTTGCCGATTACATTACTGTATTTTTAATGACCTTCTCCAACCCACTGGCCATATTTGTTTTCCTTGCCCTGTTTGCAGCAGTGCACTTTGTTACCGAGAGCCAACATTATCTGACATCCTTCCTCATAGTACTTGGCGTTTTTGCGGGAGCCAGCCTCTGGTGGTTCACCATTACAACGCTGGTAAGCCTGTACCGGCAGAAATTTCGTCTGAAAAGACTCTGGTGGCTGAACAAAATCACAGGGGCCATTATTTCCCTCCTCGGGCTTATTGCGCTGATTAAGGTTTTCTTCATACCCGGCCTTCCTTTATAGTTACTTAACCTCAATTTACGATCTGCTTAACAGGGGATTTTTATATTTGCAAGATAAAATCGGATTGTTTTGAACGAACGGAACCCCCTTATTGATACTGCTGATATTCTGAAGGCAACCCGTCTGCCATCAAAAGGAGCACGCGGGGCAGCAAAATTCCTTATGATGCTGCTGGGTATCAATAAGATAAACAAAGCCTATGAAGAAGTCCGGCATCTGAAAGGAATTGATTTCGTTGAGAACATTCTTCAGAAGCTATCCATAACGTTTGAAGTCAGCCCGGAGGAACTGAAGCGCATTCCGGCCTCAGGTCCGTTTATTACGGTTTCCAACCACCCTTACGGAGGGCTGGATGGTCTGATCCTCATTGGTTTGCTGGGCCGTCAGCGCCCCGATTTCAAGGTTCTGGGAAATTATCTGCTCCACCGGATTGATCCGATGCAGGAGTTTATTTTGCCGGTCGACCCCTTTGAAAGCAAAAAAGCCAGGGCCGTTAGTGTGCCGGGTATAAAAATGGCCCTCCGCCATATTGCCGAAGGTCATCCTCTCGGCATCTTTCCTGCCGGGGAAGTTTCGAGCTATTACCCTCATACCACAGGAATAACCGATAAAAAATGGCAGCATTCCGTGCTTAAGTTCATCCGCAATGCCGGGGTTCCTGTAGTTCCTGTTTACTTTGAAGGAACCAACAGCACGGTTTTTCATTTGCTGGGCCTCGTGCATCCCATGCTTCGCACGGCAAAGCTCCCCTCCGAACTTCTCAACAAGAAAAACAAAACCATCCGAATACGGATAGGAAATCCGATTTCAGTTAACGAACAGAAAGAATTTTCTGATATCTGGAAGTATGGAAGGTATCTGAGAGCCAAAACCTATGCCCTTGGAGAAGGGTTTGATGTAAAGGAGTTTTTCCCTTCACAGAAAAAAAGAAAGGTTAAAGCCGAAGACATTGCTGAACAGGCTGATCAGGGAGTTCTTTCCAGGGAATATCAGCGGCTCAGGGAAAAATACCTGCTGTTCGATCTGCAGAATTACAGTGTATTGTGTGCACCGTCTGACCAGATGCCCCATATAATGCATGAAATCGGCCGCCTGCGGGAAATCACTTTCCGGGCTATTGGTGAAGGGACCAATAAGAGCATCGACCTGGACGACTTTGACCTTTATTATTACCACCTTTTTGTATGGGATAATGAAACCGGCAAAATTGTAGGTGCCTACCGCGTGGGAAAAGGAAAGGACATCATCGGTGAATATGGTATAAGGGGATTTTACGTGAGTACCCTGTTCCGCATGCATGGCCGTATGCAGCAGGTGCTGGAGCAATCGCTTGAACTGGGCAGGTCGTTTATTGTGCAGGAATACCAGCGAAAGCCCATGCCGCTGTTTCTTCTCTGGAAAGGAATTCTGTACTTCCTCCTGAAAAACAGCGAATACCGCTACCTGATTGGCCCGGTAAGCATCAGCAACCGGTTTTCGGAATTTTCGAAGCATACCATCATTGAATACATCAGAAAAAACCACTATAACGACCAGTATGCCCGGTATATTAAACCTAAAAAACGGTTCAGGGTCCCGGGATATTCGTTTGACACGGAAATTCTCTTTGAAAATCTGAAAAACCTTCAGCAGCTTGACAGGCTGATTGAAGATGTTGAATCGAACAGCAGGATGCCGGTGTTGCTGAAAAAATATCTGCAGCTGGGAGGTAAAATCGTGGAATTCAATATTGACCCGCTTTTTAACGATTGCCTTGATGGCCTGCTGATTCTCGATCTGTACGATGTACCCCCTGAGGTAATTGCATCGCTCTCGCGCGAAATGAACGATCAGTCAATCTTTGAAAGATTTTCGCAACAAAAAACCCTGCAGGAAAAGGTTCAGGTGTGACTCCAGAGGTCTATTTTCTGCAGTTTGATATCGCCTTCAAAAAACATACGGGCGATGATCTCAAAATACTCCGTATAATCAGATACAAGAAACTGATGTACAGGATTTTCTGTATCCTTATTCAGGAGGTTGTTCTCACGAAGGAGTTTTCTGAGCCGTTTTGCCACAATGACAGCCGAATCCACAATCTGCACCTTGAAATCAAAGAAGCGAGCAATCTGCTGTTTGATAATGGGATAATGGGTACAGCCCAGAATCAGCGTGTCAATGCCCTGCAGTTCCTCCCTTGATAAGTAATTGCGGATGATGGCATTGCTGATGTCGTCAAAAATGAATCCTTCTTCAATCATGGGCACAAAAAGAGGGGTGGCAAGCGAACGGACATCGAGCTTATTGTTCTTCTGGATAAGTTTTACCTTATAGGTTCCGCTGTTGATGGTGCCTTTGGTACCAATTACCCCGATGCGTTTTATTCTGGGGTTACCGGCCACTTCATCAATTACCGGGTCAATCACGTTCAGGGCAAGCGCTTTCCCCCTTACAGCTTCTGAAACAGCTTCCCATGCCACGGCTGAGGCAGTATTGCAGGCTATCAGAATCAGCTTGCAGTTCAGCGATAACAGGTACTCAGAAATGCGCGTTGAATAAAACTTCACCGACTCAGCCGACTTATCCCCATAGGGAAGATGAAAGGTGTCGCCAAAGTAGATCATTTGCTCATCCGGAAGAATCTGCCGGATGGCATTGGCTACAGTAAGTCCGCCCACACCTGAATCAAAAATACCTATTGGCTGGGATGCCTGCATAGAATGTGCGAGTTAACGAAACCACTATAATCTGGTATAATAAACGCGAAAGGCTGCCGGTAAAGACAGCCTTTCACCGATGGCAATCTTTATTTGGTAATGCCCAGCTTTTTCTTCACCAGCGGGGTTATATCCTGGCTGTCGGCGCTCTGAAATACCACAAACGAGCCCTGGCTTACGTCAAAAATATAGGTAAACTTCCCTTCCTTGGCGACATCATTAATAGCCGCATTGAGTTTGTCAACGATGGGCTTGAAGAGCTTTGCCTGTTGCTGCTGGATATCCTGCTGGGCGTTATTCTGAAAGGCCTGAATGCGCTGATTCATTTCCTGGAGTTCCGTTTCCTTGGTATTCCTTATCAATTCACTCCAGTTAGAAGCATTGGCCATATAGTCCTCATATTTCTTGTTGAATTCAACCTGCATTTTTTCCATCTGGTCCTGCAAATCCTTGGCAACTTTATCCAGTTTTTTCTGGGCGCTGTCGGTTTCGGGCATCAGGGTAAGGATTTCCTGTTTATTGACATGTCCAAGCTTCAGAACAGCCTGCGCTTCTGCAGTGAAACCAGCCAAAAAGAGCAGTACAACTAATCCGGATATAAACCTTTTCATAAATAATATTTTAGAATTTTGACAAAAGTAGTATTTATTTCTTATAACCCAATTTCTGGAGTACCTGATCGCTCTTATCATACTTCGGATCAGAATAGATGATGGTGGCGTCGGCCGATGTGTCGAAAATGGCAGCAAAACCACCTTCTGCGGCAATTTCCTTGATGGCATTATAGATTTCGTCCTGAATGGGTTTGATCAGCTCTTCGCGTTTTTTGAAAAGTGCGCCATCCTGTCCGAAGTACTTCTTCTGCAGTTCCTTAACTTCTTTCTCTTTGGTGACAATTTCTTCCTCCCGTTTGTTCTTCATCTCATCGGTGAGTAAAACCTTTTCGGCCTGGTATTTTTTGTACATGTTATCAATTTCGGCGTATTTTGCCTCGATTTCTTTCTGCAGGTCGGCCGAATACTTATCGAGCTGGTCCTGTGCCACCTTGTAGGCCGGGATATTGTTAAGGATGTATTCGGTATCCACAAAAGCGTATTTCTGTGCATACGTGAGGCCAAAACCGGCCATCATCAGTATTATTGCAACAATCCGTTTCATAGTTGTATAAATTAAACATTTAGAACTGCTGACCTATTGTAAAGTGGAACTGTCCGTGATTTTCTCCCGGGTTCCAAGGAATATCATCAAATCCATAACCATAATCAATGCCCAGCATGCCAAACATCGGCAGGAAGGCCCTGAGGCCAACCCCGGCCGAGCGGCGCACAGCAAACGGATTTACATCGCGTGCATAAGTCCATCCGTTCCCTGCTTCAAGGAAGGTAAGGGCAAAAACTGTAGCCTGCTGGTTCAGACTTATCGGGTATCTGAGTTCCATGGTATACTTGGTATAGTAGTTTGCTCCTTTCGGAGGGGTAAGGGCTCCGATGGTATTTCCTGCTCCGCTGTTGGAATAGCCACGTACAGGAATCACTTCGTATCCGTAAAAGTTGTACCCCACCATTCCGTCGCCGCCAACATAAAATCCTTCAAACGGAGACTGCCCTAAAGTGCTGTTATAGTATCCTTTGAATCCAAATTGTCCGCGGGTAAAGAGGACCAGCTTGTCAACAAGGTTCATGTACCATTCCGCCTTGAAACTCCATTTGTAATATTCAATCCATTTGTATTTTTCACTCTGGGAAGCACCGGTAAAATCCTTTCCGCTGATCAGCGAATAAGGAGGCGTTATGGCCAGTGTAAGGGCAAAATTGGATCCTTTGCGCGGATAGATGGGCTGATCAACTGAATTTCGTCCGAATGTTGTGGTAACGGAAAAGTTGTTTGAAACCCCGTTGTTCTGAAGTAAACTGAAATAGCCCTTGTAATTGTCCAGAGTATAGTTCTGGAAGCTGATTTCGTTGTACAGGGTAAAGAAGTCATCGGGCCATGAAAGCCGGCGGCCCAGACCGACCGATACACCGGAAATGCTCATGAATCCTTTATCCTGCTGTGTGTACCTGTTGCTAAAGTAATCGTAACGGGCATTCCTGTATTTTGAGTTGTACAGTGAAACCGACAACGAATTGGGCTTTTTGCCTCCCAGCCAGGGTTCAACAAAGGAAATGCTGTAGGAACGGTAAATAGTACCATTCGACTGTGCCCTGATGGCAAGGGTTTGCCCGTCGCCGCTGGGTATCGGCCTCCAGGCTTTGGGATCCAACATACTGCGGGCAGAAAAATTGGAAAACCTGATCCCAATGGTTCCTACCAGCATTCCTGCTCCCCAGCCTCCGGAGATTTCAAGCTGGTCGTTCGACCGCTCCTGCAGATTGTACTGAATGTCAACAGTGCCGTCAGCAGGGTTGGGTACCGGATTCGGTTCGATCTTTTCGGGGTCAAAGTGCCCGAGCTGGGCAAGCTCACGGACCGTACGGATTATCTCTGACTTGCTGAACAATTCGCCGGGTAGGGTTCTGATTTCACGCCGGATAACATGCTCGTTGGTCTTGTTGTTCCCGTTGATTATAATGTTGTTCACCGTTGCCTGCTTTCCTTCCGAAATGCGCATTTCAAGATCAATGGAATCATTCTCTATAAGCACTTCTTCAGGGCTTACATTAAAGAAAAGATATCCGTTGTCAAGGTACAAAGAACTTACAGCGTCTTCGTCGGTTGAAAGCCTTTTGGTAAGCAGGGTCTGGTTATAAACATCTCCCTTTTTCACACCGAGCACTTTGCTGAGAACTTCTGACGGATAAACCGTATTGCCGATCCAGGTAATGTTGCGGAAATAATATTTCGGACCTTCATATACATCCAGATAGAGGATGATTCGTTTGGGATTTAGCACAGCCAGGCTGTCCTTCAGAATTTTGGCGTCCCGGTATCCCTTTTCATTGTAATATTCAATCAGTTTTACTTTGTCTTCCTCATAATTGGATTTGATATATTTTGACCCTTTAAAGATATTCCAGTCGCGCCGGTGGGTTTTTTTCATGGCTTTCCTCAGCTTCTTGGCAGGAATTTCCTTGTTTCCGGTAAAGACAATATCGGAAATCTTCACCCGTTCGTTTTTGTCAATGATGAGCCTGAGCTTTACTCTGTTGGGCAAAGTGGTATCAGGGATCTGCACAATATCAATCTTTACGTTGAAAAAGCCTTTATCGGTAAAGTGCTTGGTTACAATGGTTCTTATATTGTTCAGCACATCTTCTGTAACCTGGCTTCCGTTGCGGATTTTCAGCTTATCGGTAATATCTTTGGTTTCTGATTTCTTCAGCCCAACAATGCTGAGAGTAGATAGCCGGGGTCGTTCCTTCAGGTAGATATCGAGGTAAATCTGATCTCCTTCGATGCGGGAAGCAATGCGGACATCGGAAAACAAACCCTGGCTCCAGTATTTCTTCAGCATCTTGGTGATATCTTCTCCGGGTACCGTAATCTTGTCGCCCACCGAAAAACCCGAGAGGTTGGCCAGAACCTCCTTATCAAGGTAATTCACCCCTGATACCGTAATGCCGGCAATAACATAGGTTTCGGTTTTGGAATAGTCAATGACCGGCAGGCTGTCATGTTCAATAATCGCCGGCGGAAGGATTTTTACAGAATCTGCAAAAGGAATTGTATCCTGGGCCGGAGAGGGAATGCCAATGAATCCTGTCAATATAATCAACCAGAACAATCTGAATGCACGCATGTTTGCCATATTCCTCTTTCTCTATTTACACTGTTCACTAATTTTTCCGAATCTTCTTTCTCTGCTCTGAAAGTCACAAATTGCCCTGTACAAATCTTCCCTGCGAAAATCGGGCCAAAGTACTTCGGTAAAGTACAATTCGGTATAGGCCATTTGAAATAGGAGAAAATTGCTGATTCTCTTTTCTCCGCTGGTCCGTATAAGAAGTTCAGGATCAGGAATATAGGCAGTAGTAAGATACTGAGCAAAAAGGCAGTCGTCAATCTTTTCGGGATTCAAACGACCATCGAGCACATCCTGCACAATGGCTCTGGCTGCCCGGGCAATTTCCCACCTGGCCCCGTAACTCAGAGCGAGAATAAGGGTCAGTCCCTTGTTGGAAGAAGTTAACTGAATTACTTTATCCAGTTCTGCCTGTACTTCTTCGGGCAGGCTGGCAATATTGCCAATGGCCAGGAGCCGGACGTTGTTGTCGACCAGCGTTTTTAATTCGGATTGCAGGGTGGAAACCAGCAGCGACATAAGGGCATCCACTTCGCTCTGCGGCCTTCTCCAGTTTTCGGTGGAGAAAGCAAACAGGGTAAGGTATTTGATACCCAGTTCAGCGGCAGCTTCAACCGTATCGCGCACGGCCTTGACGGCATTATAATGTCCGAAAACGCGCTGGTTGCCACGTTGCCTTGCCCACCGCCCGTTGCCGTCCATTATGATGGCAATATGCTGGGGTAATTTCTCTGCTATAATCTGGTCTTTGTACGTCATCTCACACTTTTTTACCAATACACCGGACAATCACCCGGCCGGTCGAACAACTTGTACGTCAAATAAAAGCCCGCAAAGTTATACCAATCGTTGTTAGTATAAAAATTCCGCAAGCCTTCACTGCCATAATTTTTTAAGCCGTCAAAATTATCTGAAAAAAGTTTACGGCAAGCATATTCAATTCCGATTCCTACTCTTCGGTTGATTCCTGCCTTTATTCCTACGGCAAATGGCAGGGAAGGAATGAATGAACCGGCGGCCGGGCCGGACACCGGATAGCAAATTCCGACACCGCCGTTTATGTATGGACTAACCGGATGAGCCCGGTCGACGAGCTTAAAAGCATCAAAATTCAGTTCAAAAACAGCCGAAACATCAAAACCTGATGAAGAGAAGGATTGGTTGCGGAGGGTTCTGAAGGGATCGGACGAACCGGCATCTTTACCGCTTACTTGGAGAAAATTCAGCTGGGTTTTTACAGCATATCTGGGATTAAAATTGTAGGCAAACAGAGCACCCAGGGCAGGCCCGGGGTTAAGGAAAGGAATTTTGGGATTCATATCACCCAGATACCATGCAGAGCCGGCAAAAAAACCAACATCAGCCTTGCGCTGAGCCGGCAGGCAAGTCCATACGAGCCCCAGGAGCAATAAACTGCATCCGAATTTTTTCATGTATATGCGGGAAAGTGTGGGTTTCAATTATCTGTTTCGTGGACGGCGGTTAATGAATTGTTTCAGGAAAAGAGGCACGTTTTCCCTGTCGTTTTTAATACGGTAAACGGCATTAAAAGCGGTAAAATAGTAAATATCCTGTGCTTTGTTACCAGCTACAGGGGGATTGTACCCGTCAACAAAATCGGAAAGGGACAGCCTTCCTCCCAGTTCAAAACCCACCATCCAGGCATCGCTGATAACATATTTTACTCCCACACCCAGTGGTATGGCCGCTGAAATGTGCGAGTAATCGTTGGTTACGTTTATGTCGCCCGGACGGACATTGCTGAGTTTCGGACTGAAATAAATGCCTGCCAGTCCGCCAAACACATATGCCCCAAGGCGGGAATAGTTATTGATCATTCCTCTCCGGTTATAAACCGCATTCGAAGCCAGCCTTCTGTCTTCGGAGAGAAAATAGTACTCCGCAACCACGGAAGGTTCAATAATATGCGTTGTAAAGGAATATCCGCGTGCTTCGTTAACCGCACCTATATCGGTTCCTGCACCCATTCCGTAAGCAAGCGTAAAACGGCCTGCAAAATTCTGATAGAATTTGTACCGAAGACCCACCGTCAAAGAAGGGCGGGTAGCATCCAGGCGTATGTCTTTAATGCCAAACCAGTTATTCCGGTCGGCTCCACCTCCGATATCACCGAAAAAACTGGTGGTACCGGCACCCAGAATCAGTTCATACCTAACGAGCTTCCAGCGCTGTGCATAGCTGCCGGAAGCCGCCAAGATGATCAAAAGGAAGGCTGCGATTGCTTTTTTGTGCATGGCGGATTCGTTTCAGTTCACAAAAGTAATATTTTTCGCAGAACCATGTTCCGTATCTATAACTTAATAAAACCGGCATTTATTGTATAACTGACCAAGTTGCCGGATACGCCGCATGGTTCTGCTTGGTTATGTAAATATATGGTAAAGTGTTAAAATATGCAAAATCAGTTTCTCCGGTCGGCACCCCACATGAGTTTGTTCCGCAGGGTGCTGAAAAAGCTGGTTTGGCTTAGCTGAAGTGTCCGCAGAAAAAAAGGCGCTTTCCGGATGAGGATTTCAGTTTTCTCCGGAATATGGTATGACTGGGAATCGAGAGAGGCAATGATCGTCTGATCGCGGCTTTCGGCAAAAAGACGAAGGGTACATGCATCGGATACCACGATGGGCCGTACGGTAAGATGATGGGGAGCAATGGGACTTATGATAAAATCCCTTGCACCCGGCGTCATTACCGGCCCTCCTACACTCATGGAATAGGCTGTTGAACCGGTGGGCGTTGATATAATCAGTCCGTCGGCCCAGTAGGCATTAAGAAACTCATCGTTCACCCAGGCGTGGATGGTAATCATTGATGAGCCCGATTTATGAAGAGTGAATTCGTTGAGTGCATACGGAAATTCACCGAACTGCCCCCCTTCCATGGTCACCTGAAGGAGGCTGCGTTCCTCGATCCGGTATGATCCTTTAAAAATCTCTTCAAGAGCCTGTTCAATTTCTTCTCTGGCAATATTGGAAAGGAATCCCAGCCGCCCGGTATTGAGTCCGATAACTGGTATGCCGGTATCGCGTACCACACTCACCGATTTGAGAAAGGTACCGTCACCTCCAATGCTGAAGAAAAAGGAAAAATCGCCTTGCAGATCGTTGTGGCTAAGAAACAGCCCTTCAGCCCGAACATCTATTTTTTTCTCGGCTTTCAGATACTCATAAAATGGCTGGTAAATGTAAACCTTGCAACCATGGCCGGCCAGTATATCAAAAAAACGTACGATCTGCACATCACAGCCCGACCCGAAATTTTTTCCAAAAACAGCAATCTTCATTGGGAAGAATCAAAAAAACCCATTGTTAAACGTTCAGATAACGCATAAATTCATCGTACCGGCTTTTATAGAGGGCATCCAATTCCCCTTCTTCATTAAACGAAGCTTTGATGTTGTAGTTATACCGGATGAAGGTCTGAATAATAGCCGATGCATCCGTCCGGTTAATTTTAATTGTAAGTTCCATGCGGGTGGAGTCAGAAGGCTGGGAAATGAACAATCCCAGAATTCTTGCATCATTCCCTTCAACAATTCTGGCAATCTCCGAAAGGGAATAATCTGTCTGGTTCATCTCAAGCACCAGGATGGCGCCGGGATTAGCGATGCCTGAAAAATCAGCAAAATAACGGAGCAAATCATTCATGGTAACCAGTCCGAGGTAATTGTTCTGATGATCGAGCACCGGGACCACGGTGAGCTTCAGCCTGGAAACCAGTGATATGACATCAAAAATATGCTGGTCTTCACGGACGTATGGACTGAACAGGGACAATTTATGATTTCCTATCGGTTCGTCGGCCATATTGAGGTCGTAAATATCCGTATCGGATATCAGCCCGAGGAATTCCCTGTTGTTTACGATGGGCAGATGCGATATCCGGAATACTTCCATCAGCGACAGGGCATGAAAGCCTGTGTCGGAGGTTTTCAGCGGAGGGACAATATCCGAAATCAGATCACGTGCTACCATATCCAAAAATTCACCATACCTTTGCAGGAAATCAAAAAACTATGACACGGCTGAGTGTAAATATAAACAAAATTGCAACATTACGAAATTCCCGCGGAGGGAATATTCCCGACGTGCTGAAGGCGGCGCTCGACTGCGAGCGTTTCGGGGCAGAAGGCATCACCGTTCATCCGCGGCCGGATGAGCGCCACATCCGGTATTCCGACGTAAGGGAGATTCGTCCCCGCATTCATGTAGAATTCAATATTGAAGGGAACCCGAACGACCGTTTTCTGAACCTCGTTCTGGAAGTTAAGCCTGACCAGGTTACCCTTGTTCCTGACCCGCATGATGCCATCACCAGCAATGCAGGATGGGATACCATTACCCACCAGCGTTTTCTGCGGGAAGTCATTGCCCGTCTGAAGGAAGCCGGAATCAGAACATCCATTTTCGTTGGTACCGATCTGCACATGATTGAAGCCGCTGCCACCACAGGAACTGACCGCATTGAACTCTATACCGAACCCTATGCAAAAATGTACCCCGAGAATCCTGCTGCTGCCATCAAACCTTTTATTGAAGCGGCAAAGAAAGCCAACGAACTGGGGCTTGGCATCAATGCCGGGCATGACCTGAACCTCGAAAACCTGCGGTATTTTGCATCGAACATTCCCGGACTGCTCGAAGTTTCCATCGGCCACGCACTGATAAGCGATGCCCTCTATTACGGGCTGGAAAATACAATCGGAATGTACCTTCAGCAACTGAGATGACTCCTCTGAAGCTGTTCTTCCGGGAAACAGGAACCGGCACACCTCTTGTTATTCTGCACGGACTCTACGGAATGTCCGACAACTGGCTTTCCATAGCCAGAGAACTGGCTCCTCACTTCAGGGTTATCCTGCCCGATATGCGCAACCACGGGCACTCACCCCATGATCAGGAACACTCCTACCAGGCCATGCGCGAAGACATTGCACGGCTCTTCGAAGATATGAAATTAGAAAATGCCATTCTTATGGGGCATTCCATGGGAGGAAAAACAGCCATGTTCTTTGCCGTCAGATATCCTGAAAAACTTTCCCGGCTCATTGTAGTCGATATTGCTCCCGCTGATTTACGAAATACCCCCCGGGGTAAAATGCATGAGTTACAGCATAAGACAATCGTTGAGTCACTATTGAAACTGGACATAGAACATCTTCAGAGCCGTCAGGAAGCTGACAGGGCACTTTCTGAAACCATTGCCTCCCTGCCAGTACGCCAGTTTCTTCTGAAAAACCTGCACCGCCGCTCCGACGGCACATTTACCTGGCTCCTCAATCTGAAGGCCCTTTCGGAAAACCTCTCCTCCGTTCTGGATGGACTGCATCCCGGAACTGATCCGGAGGAAAAATATCCGGTAGTAATACCAACTTTGTTTATTAAGGGGGAACTATCGCATTACATTGAACCGGAAGATGAAGAAAGTATCAGAAATGTTTTCCCGCATTCCATTCTGTCAGTAATTCAGGGAGCAGGACACTGGGTGCATGCAGAACAGCCCGAACAGTTCCTGAAGGTAGTCAGTGATTTTATAAGAAATAATAAGATCCTGAAATAATACCGCCCCTTCGGGGCTTTAATTACCACCTTTCCATTCGATCATTTTCATGTGTTGAACAAACGTCACGAAACCGTAGGTTTCGAATTCCAATGCCCAGGGTTGTATCCATGGCAGAAGGAACGCAAACCTCTGCAACACCTTATGTATTGAAGAAACTACATGTATTCTGATTGCCGGCGGTGAAAATTCAGGAATTTGGTTCCAGCGGGATTTGCCCGGATGCCTTCGCGCAAAGCAAACACACTGCGCATCAGTTCGCTACACTCCTGATGCGCAATCCGGGCTTAACCGGCCGCTTTCACTCCGTTTCAGCGGGATTTGCCCGGATGCCTTCGCGCAAAGCAAACACACTGCGCATCAGTTCGCTACACTCCTGATGCGCAATCCGGGCTTAAAAAAGTAACCAAATCCCGCGTAAGAAAATCTACCAGTTGGCGTTGAAGCCAACCGAAAGATTTTCTATCGCGGGAAAGGCAAAACAATAGCCTTCCCGCACTGCCAGCCTTGGCTCCCCTGTTTTGCCCTGGCCCACACGCTTTGGATTTACGTTCAGGAAAGAAATTCCTTTTCAGAAAAGGGATTAAGCTCTTGCTCTGGCCCTTAGCAAGCCTGCGGGGGGACGTCCACGATTGGTGCGGGCTGAGGCCGGGTTGGTTATGGACGACAGTTTGGGTACCCTCCGAAGAGGCCTCAGCCTTCAATCGTGGAGACTTTTTTTGGTTACTTTTTTGTGTAGCTGACAAAAAAGTAACTCAGGGTTCGGGG
>Ga0078972_1005868_pt1 | contig 30322 bp, 30 predicted proteins | sample YelNatPaOPGAMG01_FD_67568 | JGI IMG/M metagenome (GOLD analysis project Ga0078972, IMG submission 67568) | Hot spring thermophilic microbial communities from Obsidian Pool, Yellowstone National Park, USA - OP-RAMG-01 (SPADES assembly) (version 2) | ecosystem: Environmental > Aquatic > Thermal... | reverse complement strand
ACATAACCATGTGCGCACTCCTTGTACGTTCTTGTCGTTGGAGCTGGTGTACACCCTTTTTGGGGCATCCATCGACCTGCCCCGTATGCTACTACGAGCCTTTGGCTCCTGTCCTCCTTGAGGGCGCTCAATTGATTGAAAAAGCTGGCGTATGCTCGCTGCTTCCTACAGTACAGGTTCATACGCAGACGAGCCCACCTGAACTTTGTGCATTCTTTCCAAAGGCTCTCGTCATGAGCAGCGTGAATTTTCATAACCTCTGGAAACGCTTCAATGTCGGCTCCGCGGCTCGTCACCTGACTGATCGCTTCGAAATTCCCTTAACTCCTGAATTCGATGTCTCACTTTTATTCCTTGCATTCATTATACCGGATTCTCGGTAATATCTCGCTCATGAGAGCCTCAACAGACTTATGTCTTTCTGACGTAAGTTGCCGACAGAGCCATCTTCCTCACGCTTGGGTGCTGCGATGGTAACGATGTGGGTGTTCACGGGATCCATGCCAACGACAAACGCGTTCTTCTGCACCTCCAGCGCCGTCGGGCCCGCTTCCTGGTCCGTCTTCGGCTTCGCCCGTGGCGAAGGATGTACATGAGAAGGATGCGGATCCTGCGACGCAGGAGGTGGAAATGTACAACCTTGTAGACGGCTCGGCGAAGGATGTAGATGAGAATGATGGGGATCCTGTGACATAGAAAGTGCAGGATAACGACTTTGTCGTCGGCGCGGACCCTGGGAATACGAGCATCATAACCATCGCTGTACCAAAGTGTGCGGAACATGGGACTGATGGTAACTTACGTCAGAAAGACATGCGTCTTTTGAGGCTCTCGAGAGCAAGATACTATCGAGAATCCGGTATAATGAATGCGAGGAAGAAAATCGAGACTTGGAACTCAGGAATGAAAGAGCACCTGGAAGCTTTGAGCGAGGTGACTAGACGAGGCGCGGACTTTGCAGCTTTTCGGAAATTCATGAAAGTTCGCGTTGCCCATTGGGATGCGCTGTGGGAGGAGTATACCAAGCCCCGGCGGGCTCGTTTGCGAATGAATTTGTATTGTGGGGAGCAGCGGGCGTTCGCGAATTTTTTCAATCAGTTGAGTGACCTGAAGGAGGATGGAAATCAGAGGCTCGTCGTAGCGTACGGAGCAAGGCGATGGAAGACCCAAAAAGGGACTACGCCAGCTCCAACGACAAGAACGTACAAGGAGGGCGCACGGCGTTTCGTTACGATACCTGTAGATGAGTTCCGAACCTCGTATACACACCATGAACAGGGGTGTACACTTCAGACAGTGGAGATGGAAAAGTGTCAGCGGAGCCCTGAAGATATAAAAAAGTATGGACCGCTGACGGAGGAGCAAATGGAAAGGAGAGCGAGACTTCGAGGGCTACTCGCATGAGTACGTACAACCAATGATGGCAAGAAACGTATGGAGTTTGTGAACCGAGACCTTAATGCCGCTACCAATATAAGGAGATGTGCGGTGATAGAGACGAGACCTCCAGAGTTGACACGGGAGAACTTTGTGGAACAACCTCCAAAAGTCGAACTATATGAGAAGAAGTTGGGAGCAGTAGTCGTAGGTGGCCGGTCGAGAAAGATCGGATGGCGTCTGCACGTCACTTGGAGACGTCTTGTCTAGGGCGGGTTTCTCGCCACTACTATACACCGTTGGCGTCGTTCGACTTTCGAACGGCGTTTGGTGGCGGTATTCCAGAATCGATGCAAGTCGTGCTCTGCAATAGACGACCTGGTACGCTATCGCGGTCGAGTGCTTCATCGGAATCCAGGCTCGCTGGGCTGCAAACCTGGTATGTACAAAAGACTACAGATGATCCGTCAGGCTAGCGAGCGTGAACCATCGAACTGCTTCCATCTGGCAGGATGCATGCTGCGCCAGTTCGGCAAGCTTATGCACCGGGAACTTGACACTCGCTGAAGGAGCATAAGTCACTCACTTGGGTATCTGGATCTGGAGAGAGTGTCACTGGCGTTTCATAGCGACCTGGTGACACTGACGCGCTTCGGCATGTGCTTCGAATCTGAACTGGCGGGCGGCGACCAGTGCGGCACTCGTTGGAGACCTAGGCGGACCCCTGCCTGCACTGTCCGCACTTGAGTACCGTAACCCGGGTTCCGATAACAGCGGCTCTGGGCAGAGAAGCCCACGACAAGCTCGCGTTGACAGCTACCAGCGGGAACGCGCCAGCGAGGCGTGTCGCGCTTGCGGGCCCTGCGGCTGTCCCGGAACTGCAGCGCCGACACGCAGTATTCGCGTCCACGACAAGCGGATACGCGCTTTGGAGAATGCCGCAGCGGACGATAGCAGGCATCTTGAGGGTATTCACTTTACGTGTCTAAAAGGCGCCGTTTTCGTGAGCGCGCACGTGACTGCGATCCCCGGCTCCACCTCTGTACCGCGAGCCGCCCCCCGAGGCACCGTAGCCTGCTGCTGAGCCCCGACGTCGAGTCGAGCGAGCGCCATTGCGCGCATAACCACGTCCAAAGCTATGCTCGTACGTCCGCTTTCGATTCCGACGATTGACGAATTGGTTCAGCTCCGCTGGCACCTCATTCTGGGACTCCTCGAGTATCTGCACCAGTTCAGATGCGAGGCGCGCATTTGCCGGTGTGAAGAAGGAGTAGGCGGTTCCGGTTGAGCCGGCGCGCCCTGTCCGTCCAATACGGTGCACATAATCCTCTATGGTTCCCGGAAAATCATAGTTCACAACATAGGAAATGTTCTTGATGTCGAGGCCGCGAGCCGCAACATCGGTCGCAACCAGCAAGCGCGCCTGCCCCGAACGGAAAGATCCAATGGCCCGATCGCGCTCCATCTGCGTCTTGTCGCCGTGCAGGGCAAGCGCTGCAAGTCCCCAGTGCTGCAACCGACGGCTTAGCTGATCCGCTTTGCGCTTTGTATCTGTGAAGACGAGGACCTTGGCGTTCGAATCGGTGTCGGCGGAAGCGTTCAGCAACGTCTTCAACAAAGACTGGAGCCGTTCGGGTTTCTCGTCCTCATCGAGCACCTGCACCACCTGCCGAATGCTCTTGTTGGCACTGAGGTCGAGCCCACCGATGTTGATTTGAATCCAGTCGCCCGCGGTCAAAAACTCACGGGCGATGACTTGGACCTGGCGGGGCCACGTGGCCGTAAACATCAGTGTTTGGCGGTCAGGACGAATCTGGCCAACGATCTTGCGTAACTGGGGTTCAAAGCCCATGTCCAGCATGCGATCCGCTTCATCGAGCACCAGGTAGGTCACGCGCCTGAGGTTGGTGCGGCCGCTCTCCAGAAAATCGATGAGGCGCCCCGGCGTGGCAATGAGGATCTCAATACCCCGCGACAGCTCACGTGCCTGCGGACCGCGACTCACCCCGCCATAGACGCAGGCGTTGCGGATGCGAGACGCCGTGCCGAACTTGGTCGCTTCTGTTTGGATCTGGACAGCGAGTTCACGCGTCGGCGCGAGCACCAGGCAGATGGGTCCATCGCCACGGCGCAGTGGCGGCTGGCCGTGAATATGTACAAGCGCCGGAAGCAGGTACGCGCAGGTCTTGCCGCTGCCAGTTTCCGCTATGCCTATGAGATCGCGTCCTTTCAAGGCGACTGGCCATGCCTGGGCCTGGATAGCAGTCGGTGCTGTGAACCCGGCCCGCTGGATACATTGGACGATCGCAGGCGGGAAGCCTGCCTCGAGAAAGGACTCACAAGGATTCGGTACATTTTTACCCCGAACAGTGATCTCCATTCGTTGCCGAAACGATGCGACGTGCTCCGGTGAACGGCCTGCCACCTCGGGGTGCTCCTGATAAAAATTCCGCTCAAAAGGTACAAGATTGTCTAGATTATTTGCCTGGGTCCAGTCAATGTCTGAGAGGTTCGCCCCCAAGCTGCCCATTCGATCACGTGTTTCGCCCCGGCTGGCGAACCGTGCCCGGTTCTGAGGCTGAGCACCTCGCCAGTTGTTCGGGCGAGTGCCCTTCTGCGCGTACGAGTCATGCCCGTGCACGTCCTGGGTTGCAGTGCGCCCGCGATACGGCGCAGTGCTGTGGCCCCAGTCTCCGTTTCCATATGAGTTTGATGCGTCTGGGTAACGAGCCCCCGGCGCTTGCGGTATCGTCGCTGACCAGCCAACCGGCGCTGCGTGAAACGATGGAGCCTGGCCTTCAAGCGAGTGATCGTTTCCGTGCCAGGTCTTCGGCCCGCTCTGTGAGCCGTTGCTTGCGTAATCAAAGGACGGAGCGGTGTAGTCGTTTCCGTTGAACCATTTGATGTGTGTCGGCTGACCCATTGAAGAACAAAGCACCCAAAATGCAGAGTATTAGGGATCGGTGCCCGATGAAGTTTGCGTGTGCACGACTTGCACGCTCAAAAGAGAGCGCTGGAGTGTATACAGGTTGGTACCGTCGCTGATCAAGTCGTGGTACGCTGTTCGTCCCTGCGTTCGTTCGTAGTAATTTCCGTCGGTTCTCAAGGTTCGTAAGCTCAAGTTTTGTTGATCTGCACCACAGTATCTATAGGGCCCTGCGAAACCCTGCAAGTTTGTTCTGTATGTGAGGGATACCCCAAAAACAACTATAAGAACAGTAGCTACAGGTTCGTAGACGCTGGATTTGACGGCGGCGGCGGCGGCGGCGGCGGCAATCCTTCGATTCTGCGCTCGGCGGCAGCGGTGCGCACCTGTCGGGCGCGTTATCGATGCCGCCACCGCCGCCGCCGCCGCTGCTGCTTCGTCGGGCATTGATGATGCCGGGACTCGCCGCCGGCATCTTCAGTCGGGTCACGGAGCGGCGACACGGATCGATTCTGGACATTGCTGTACCTGCGCGTTCATTGCTGGCGTTGCGATGCGGTTGCAGCACTGGAACACACGCATGCATGCATGCGTGCGTGCGTGCGTGAGGACACGCAAAAGCGCTTCAGAGGCGACTTTTGATGGTGCAAATTTGCTGAATCGATTGCGTACTTGGGGCCTCCATGAGCGGGAAAGAGACAGACTCCATGAAGAGGAAGTCTGCTGGATGGTTGCTGATCGCTTTTTGGCTTTTCTTCGAGAGGACGGCGTCTATACTACTGGATGCATCGGGGAATAGCACGCTGACAGCACGAGCTCGCAGCTCCGAACGCTCACCCAAGTCTGTGGCAAACGCACCGCTTTGATGAGTGAATCCTTGCTGCCCGAACGTATCGCCACAAAAGCGCTAAGAAAGCGCTATGGAGTCGTGCACGAGCTGCGCCGGATACGGGCGCGATTATGTCGACGCCAGCGCACCCATCGAATGATACTCACGCACATCGAACTGACGCCCGTAGTGGTAGCGCAAATCGACGTAATAGAGTTGGTACTCGGAGAGTCTCTGAAACGCACCCACATACCCATCGGAACTACTGACCTTGTGCTGATAGTACGGTGCAAGATTCGAAGCGGAGTTGTGTGCTCTTCCCTGATTGCCATCACCGATTCCGCATTCGTCGAAACCTGGGCAGACGCTTCAGTCGCACAGCATAGAACACGTCGTGCATGCATCTTGTCTTCGTGCGGCATTGGCGGCGACACGCCCAGCGTCATGGCAAGCGCCCCATATAGGCCTGGGCACCCAGAGTGCCCTGTGCATCGCGTACAGGAAAGAGGAGGATCATATGCTGGCCCTTCAGTGTTAGCAGCTTGGTGCAGGCAGCACGATGGCCGGGTTCTCTGGAATGCACCCGATGCTCGCAATACGCCACGGGAGCCGGTGTCGTTGCCAATATGCCGTGCCAGGATGCCGAGTCTTTCCTCGTGGACCGGGAGACGATAGGTCACCCCGCATCCAGCATCAAAAGCCTCATCGGGGATACACAGAGATCAAACGATTTTTGGTCGAGCTTGCTTACGCTTTTAACTAGACTGAGCGATGCACATGATGCAGCAGAGCAGCCGGTCCATGAACTGCAGCGGAGCCTGATCGCCGGCATAAACCGAGTCCCGTGGTGCTGCGATCGTCGGCAGCTTCACGACGGTGCCGAAGGCATGGGACGATCGCAATAACTTACTTGAATAGTGTTGGATCGATGAGACTGGGGTGGAAGTGCCCATTGCGTGATGATCATCGGCATCCAGGGAAGGGACCACCATTCCGTTCCGTTCTAGGACCCCAGAAAGTAGTTATTGATGTAGGAGAAGTGATAGAGGTGGGAGTAGTCATGGATCGCCCTGGCTAGCGCGTGTATCCGGCGTTGCAAACGCCGCGCGAGCGCGAAACGTTCCGTGTTTGCGTCTCGTGAGCGCCTTGCTGGACCGGCTGGGCAGCAACCAGTCTTTAAACTGCTAACCTACTTGGATCAAGGTGAAACAAAATAGGAGCGATAACTCTTGAGGTAGGACGTACAGTACGGTGAAGATCAGTACCTAAGCCGCCAGCCGAGGCGTGCTCCGTAGGGGAATATCCTGGTCGTGCGATGAGCGACGCAACACCGCAGCGTACTGCAAAAGCAGAGCCAGATGCGGGCCAAGCTGCAACGGAAAGCATTCGGGGAGGGAAACAAGATGCAAACACCGCCGCTAACCAGCCGGGGGTGTTTTACGCTCACTACCGGGCCTCAACAATTGGCCTGACTCTTGAGGACACCCTCGACGAGTTATTGAGCGCGGGACACTTGCAGGAGTCAGAGGCTGCTTTGGTGTGGACCCAGTTTGACCAAGCAGTTGCTCGCTATCTACGACGGAAAGTCCGCCAGCGTTCCGTGCTCAGGGGACGCCTCGCACATTACAACTTGCGAGATAACGTGTGGACTTTTCTCGTCCGACATGCACTGCTTCGACTCGAGCGCAAACCGGAAACCTACGCTGCTGTGGAGCGACTGCCGCGGGCCAGTGACCTAGGTAGCGCCACGGATGCCAGTATACGCGTTGAACCGGCAGTTCCCGCGAGTGGGAGCCTGAAACTCGAGGGCCCGCGACTTGCTTCCCATTTACCGCCTCGGCCGGACTGCCTGGACGGACGCGCTGTTCCCGCTGTGACCAGTCATGCACGCTCCGCTGGAGACGCGACTACCGAGGCCTACGTTTACGCTGATCGTTTGCGTCTTATCTGCACGGCCGCCGACGCGAACATCGTGAAAGCCACCTCGGGCTCGAGTCGCCGAAAGCGTAGCGCTGCACCGCTGCGCTTTCGGCCTCGCTCTCGACCGGCGTCATCGGCGTCCGCTGAGGAATGAATGATGCGGTCATGAAATGAATACCTGTACGGGGCATGACTGGGCATTGGACAGGAGAACGCTGCGCTCCGCATGTCAACGAGGATGCGTCGGTGCCTAGCGGCTACATATATTCGATGCGTCGACTACATGAAATCGCTTATCATTAGGATTGGGCCTGTATATGCTTCTTCTCAAAATTATGTCGTTTCCTGGCGCAACGATCGCGCGGTGGTCGTGGCATCTGGAGCGTTTCTCACCTGTACGCATCGTTGCCCGCCCATCACTGAAACCGTTGGTATTTCGCTTATGGAGAGCGCTCGAAGGCGAAGCTCCGAAATAAACCCCCGAAGGTGCCGCTCGGAAGCACGCCAAGCACGCCTTTGAACGTATCTTGTGTTGCTGCTCTGTGCTGCCCCTGGAAACCTGCCTCTCGTTACAGAATGCCTCGCAACGCACTGCAGCGAAAAGAGCGCAGCAGCATTCCCGCCAGCTCTCCATCTGGACTCGGGATCGACGCCATCAATCCCGCCAGCAAAACGAGCAAACGAACGCACACACATCAAGCCGATAGCGTTGATGTATATACGCCAGCGTGCAGAATTCTCCCAGGGTTTTTGGACCGGCCATTTACTACTGGCTTCAGCTTCTTCTCGTACAACGCCATCTGCAGAGGTTGCCCCAGAAAGTTGGCTCTGGTCAACTCTGGGGGCCTCTTCTCCAGCACCGCCTATCTGCTTATACTGTTGGCGGCATTGAAGTCTCGGTTCACGAATTTCATATGTTTCTTGGCATTGGTTGTACTCACCAACGGAAGTAGACCTCGAACTCGCACCCTCCATGCCGTAAGGTGCTCTGTCAGCGCTCCGTAGTCTGCTACATCCTCAGTGCTCTGCTGGCACTTTTCCATCTCGACACTCTCAAGTACACACCCCAGCTCATAATGGATGTATACGACGTTCGGAACCCATCTATCGACATCGTGACGAGGCACTGTGTGCACTCCTTATACGCTCGTGTCGATGGAGCTGGTGTGCTACCTTTCCGTGTCATCCAATGCCCTGCTCTGTATGCCACCACGAGTCTCTGACTTTTGTCCTCTTTGAGAGCGCTCAACTCGTTGAAGAAGTTGGCAAATGCGCGCTGCTTCCCAAAGTACAAGATTCTAAGCAGACGAGCCCACCGGGGCTTTGTAGATTCTTTCGACAGCGGCGCGTCAAGAGCAGCGCGGACTTTCATGAACTCTCGAAAAGCTTCAAAGTCCGCCCCTCGGCTCGTCACCTGGCTGATCGCTGCCTCGTGCTCTTTCACTCCTGCATTCCACGTCTCATTTCTTTTCCTTGCATTCAGTTTTCCTGATTCTCGGTAAGATGTAGCTGTTGTGAGCTTTCAAAGACGGATGTCCTTCTGACGTAAGTTGCCGTCGATATCATCTTCCGCACGCTTGCATACTGCGATGGTTACGATATTCGTGTTCCCAGGGTCCGTGCCAACAACAAAATCGTTCTCCTGTACCTCCTGCGTTGTAAGGCCAGCCTCCTTGTTTTCTTCATGCTTCGCCACGGGCGCAGTCGAGGACGGAACTGGACGATCTGCCTTCAAGCGCCGAGAGTGTACACACATGGCTACTCCATCGGTTTCGATGATGCCAGTGAATACCTTTTGCTTGCACGTATTGAGACGTTTGAAATTGAAGATATTCTTCCAGTACGTCTCCCGGTTTTCACTGGTGAACTCTATCTTCCTTACATCGAACTCCAGACAGACCTCCTTCATGATGCCGTTGAGGACTCTGGAGTCGATTGTTACAAAATGGAACTTGGTGATGCATAACGCAACAACGCTAAAGCGCTTACCCGTTAGGATACCCTTCCGTTTCTCTGACTCTACATTTTGTTCCACACCCAGCTCCATATTGGCCTTGGGATCGAGTTCGCGGTCCAAACACACGAAATAGCGCAGGATTAGGAGATAACATCTTTGCTTTTCTTTTTCCATATCTGATATATTTCCTGCTGGATTGACCAGCTCCAAGACCGGACGGTGCTCTTGAATTGCCGTACGGATTGCAGAAGCTTCATTCGTTCTCCTGTGTGATGTCTTCTCGTCGACGAATTCGATCTCCTGTTCATTCTTACTATCGTTCCTGACGCCATTGATGATGGCCCGTATCCCTTTGCGAGAGAGGCCCGGGTAGCGCGCAACGATGGAGCGTGTCATGAAACGTTCGAGCTTCATGATCATATGGTTGTTCAGGTTCGTGAGATACTTTTTTGCCCTGTATTCGTAAATACGCGAGTCACCCCTGTAACGAGTACCTTTGAGACCCTAGTAGGGGTATTTTTCATGGAGGACGCACATGCGCTCATTTTCCCTCGACGTCCCCCTGTGCCAAGCATCAAGTGGCGGATGAGGGTCTTGTTAAAAAAACTCTTCCGGAACCTCGACTGTTTTGATGTCGGTAACGTCATCGTATATCTCCTTCACCATATGCTTCAGTCCAAAAAGAAGTGTTACGCACGCTCCTGGAGTAGGAATCGACACGGCTTCTGGTGGTCTCTCGCATCTTCTGCTCGTACGGATCCTTGATACATCCAAGAAGGCAGGCGTTCACTATCATCTCGTCATACTGTCGCCTTTCTTGCAGCCGTTGAGGTCTGGCTCTCGCTTCTTCTTCTTCTTCTTCTCCTGTTCATCTTTGCTCGGCACTATTTTTCGTTCGTTTCGCCAGCTGGCGACACCGTGCCTCCAGGATCCTCCACTTCTTCGTCCAGAACTTTCCTTTTTTATTTTCGAAAAAGAACACACTTTGAACGCTTCTGCTATAAACCACGAAAAATCGCTCGTATATACTTGCTTTGGGGTTGGAACACAACTGAACTGAAGACTAAACGTTGCTACGACTTCAACGCAAATACACCTTGTACGGTATACAACACGCTAATGATCAGGATCGCGTTTCTCTTCAATGGCGATATCCACGTCGTACCTCGTGCCTGGCAGATCTCCTGGGTGCGCCTATCGACTGTACTCTATAGAACGAAGAGCAGAGACTCACTACTGACTGGCAGCGAGATAACAATTGCCTTCCCCGTCAATGATAAAAATTCAAGGGGAGCAAAGATTTCCATATTGGCGAAAGTTTACCTTCTGGGCGGAATGTCCCGCGAGTCGGACGATTCTCCCAGGCTCGTGCTTCATAGACCTCTCGGAGCCTAGTCCTGCAGAGAGATCTGAGCAACTCGTCCGCAATGCAGTTTATTCTGGGACTCAGAGCGGGTATGCTGCGTCTGGGCGTCGCGCTGGTCGTGGTGTCCTCGAAGAATATCGCTCTGCGCTGCCGCAGGCAGTACGCCTGCCTGCGCAGCTTCCAGACTCCCAGAATGATAAGTAGCCCTGATCCCGTGTCAGGTGTAGCATTCCTCGAGCCGACGCCCTCAGTGGTATGACAAAGCTACTCTGTCTCCGTGTAGCATCCGCACAAGCGGTTTAGGCGCTGCGGTGGATGCTCACTGCAGGCACTTGGCATACGATAGAACAAAGGAAAAGACCAGTATACCTGAGAGGAAATATGGGTAATGGAACATGGAGATAGGTTGTGTCTTGATGGAGAATTACATGAATCGTAGTACCCATCCCGCTATTGGGGATTCATGGTCAATGGAAACGTTCTGTCATCGAAAAAAACTCGAAGCAGCAACGACTCCAGCCGGCTTACGCGCCTGCGCGGATCAGAAGCGCGACGCTACCGCGGGTGAGCGTCCTTCGTTCCGATGCAGGATAGTAGCTCATGCAGCCTGAGCAAACTGTGCCGCGGCTACAGAGCACGAGGTCTGTTTCGAGTGCGTTCACTTGTGCCATCTCATTGGCTAGGGGCTTCGAGGGCGCAGGATCCGCTCGAACGGAAACCGCCTTTTCTGTGACGCTGTGGCGACGCCCTTCTGCTGACCCCAGTTATGGGCGGCGGTCTGTGAGGCGGAAGGTTCCACCTACGCACGCACGATTGTCTGGGCAGAGCCAAGAGGAAGCTCGACACGTAGCGATCTGTGGCGGCGGCTCTTTTGGGAGCGCTATGGCGTTTGCCTTGGCTAACAATGGTCACCAGGTTGTGCTGCTTGTTCGTCGAGCGGAGGTCGCAGAGACGATCAACAAGGAGCGCACAAACCCTCGCTACACTGCGTTAGTTCCAGGCTTCCGGTTTCCAAAGCTTGTTCGAGCGACCACGGACCCCGAAGATGCTCTGAAAGGCTGCTGGTTATGTGTTCATGCTGTGCCGGTCCAAGCGAGCAGAGCTTTTCTCGTGGAGAGCGTTCGCCCGAATTTGGTGCCCGGAACACCGATTCTGTCCACAAGCAAGGGCATTGAGGTTAGCACAGGCAACTTTATGTACGAGATTTTCGACGACGTATTCGGTAAAGAGCGTCCGGTGCCATGCATGTTTCTCTCGGGGCCCTCTTTCGCCCATGAGATGTTGGCCGATCTTCCGGCAGCCGTCGTCCTGGCCTCGCATGACGCTGCTGCATGTGCGAGTATTGCAGCCGCTATTAGCTCACCAGCACTGAAAGTATTTCGCTCGAGCGACGTTGTTGGCGTTGAAATTTGTGGCGCTGTGAAGAACGTTATCGCCCTTGCTGCCGGCATCTGCGAGGGACTTGGTCTCGGTATGAACGCGACAGCTGCGCTGGTGACTCGCGGCTGCTCGGAGATGCGGCGCCTTGCGCGGAGTTTTGGTGCTCGTCCGGTGACTGTGGCCGGCCTCAGTGGCGTAGGCGATACGTTTATGACCTGCTTCGGCACGAGCAGTCGGAACAGAACGGTTGGCTACCGCCTGGGTCAGGGTGAAACCCTTGCTCATATTTTAGAGACTTCGAGTCAGGTCGCTGAAGGCGTGCCGACGGCAAAGGCAGTTGCGAGTCTCATTGAAAGGCAGTTTCCGCACTTGAACCCCATGAGACGAGCGTTGAAGTTTCCGATTCTGTTAGGCGTCATCGACGTCCTAGAAAATCGTCAAAGTCCGAGAGAGAAGCTCGAGGAATGGATGGATCGGAAAGCACGAATCGAAGACTGAGCGTCTACGAGCACTGCACGACTGTTCTCTGTGCGTTCGATGCTATCGTATTCTGCACAGCGCAAACGTTTCCATCTGTTTCTGGATGTGAGTGCTTATATCTAGCCTAGTCTTCATCTACGCGCCGCCTCCAGCATTCTGAATTCTACATGGAATGCTGATCCTCTGAGGTTCGCGTTCTGGACTGTTGGGCAACGAGCGATTGCGAGCCCCCGCTCTGGAGTACAGCTCCTTAGCCGATGAAGACGCTTTGCCTGATCGCCTTGATGTATGCCGAAGCTCATCAGAATTCGGAACGAAGAGCGCGGTTGAGGCGTATCCAGTGTTGACAGATTAGCTAGTCATCGGTGGAGCTGTTAAGGACTCGCAACCAGTTCACCATTTGCAAACGCGCCTCGCTCGGTCCGTGGTACTTGACGAAGGTGACACTCAGGCATTTTCCAGGCGAGGCATTTGACATGGTTCGCGTCCAGTCTATATCGGATCCGGGGCCCGAGTTAAAAACTTCCTGTAGACTGACCGCGCAGCATTCGTCGTAGAATCGGAGGTAGCGGAGATACCGGACGTCAAATAGCGGGAGTCTCGCACATGGAGCCTTCCAGGCATTGATGCCCGTGTATCCAGTTTTTGCGGGCGCAGGATACGTCTGGCTCGACATTTATTCGATTGATGCGCACCTCGTCTTGTCCACGGATGACGTTCACGAAGGTCTCGGGGTTTAGGAAAGCGCCAGGTCTCATGCGCGAACAGCCTAGCGCTGGTCGCTCTGCTGAACAGGGCTTGCGGAATGCTACCACGCCGTCGTTTGGCGCAGTTGCACGTCTATGCCGCTGTATTGCGAAGCTTGGATCGATACCCACATACCTGAATAACGCAACAGTGCCTGTGTCCGAGAGACTCAGTGGTGGAGGCGCACAACGTGTAACGTGCCCGCTTGCAGCTTGAAAGGTCTGTTGGTAGGCCTCCGCGAATCCACTCAAATTGAATAGAAATGAAAATGACGGAGGATAGAGCGCCCAACTCAGGCTGGTTCGCCTAGGCGGTGCTTTTGCTGGCTTTCCCAGCATAAAATCCTCGTGAGGACGCACGATCGAACGCTAGACGGTACGTGAGCAACCTCGTATTTGCGCCAACAGCCAATCGGGTATCGAACTACGAGACATATGGGCATTTCACTCGGATCGAGGAGCGTCTATGAGCTGGGAGTCGCATTGCGGCAACCACTTTCATCGACTTTGCAGCTTGTTCACGGATATGAATACCCGTATGCGGTCTGAAATGCCGCAGGATTCCAGCAGAAAGCGTAATGATCCGCAAATCTGCATATACTGTGGATCTTGTTAGATGACATGATGGCACAATCATCTCGAAGACCCCTCGTGTCCATGAGCTCGAACCGCGTCGCTCTACGCTCCCCAGAGTACATGCCGTATGGCGCTCGTACTTTGCACCGCGACCACGTTCCGCACGACCTACTCTGATAATGGCGTCTTAGTTGAGCCTAGGATCCCCAAAGTTTGGATCCAATGGCGTCCCCGAGAGACATTAGTATGTGCCATCGTACCAATACTCCATCAAAACATTCGCAGTCTTCTTACGGGATTTCTCGTCACCAAAGTTTCGGCGTGTCTTTGTTTGGCATCGCGGTATAACTAAATAGGAGAGGTCATCTAACAGGGGCATCCACGCTCAAGTTCGGTTCTCGTTCCACTGTCATCAACAACAAGCTTTGCGCGTTTGTTTAGCGACTGCTTCATTTACTCTCTCGTATCTCCCGCTTTCAATACGCCGGTCTCTCCGTTCGCCCCAGCCCTGTTCTCAACAGTCAAAGGAGGCTGATTGGCGCCTTCAAGTCTCAGTTTCGCAGCTTCCGGCTCCTAGTGCCGCATTTCATGCACAGGCGGTAGTTGGAGCGTACCCTTCGCGTGCCACTTTCAGTTTCATTTTATCCAGCCGCTGTGCGCCCTCTGCAGCGGTCACGCGTGGTTGAGGTCGAATCTTCCCATATGCACACCAAATGACCTCCTCCTAGGGCCGTCCTGTGGCGCGTAATGGTTGCCTCATCGCCCCGTAGATGCCCTGGACGGATGCAGAGGGCTTTCACAGACTCTCTTACCCGATTGCGCGCTCGCTACCGTAACCTACAGCTATGGGCTCCTTCGGGGCGACCCCGTCAGCGAGTACTCTGTTCGCTGCAAACACAAGCGGACAACATTTCATTCGATAGAATCCCCGGAATGTGATGTTGCCCACGATGAACCAGGAAACGGAAGGGAGTCCAGGATGAAGGTTCGCTTGGGTAATTTCGATCCCTCGACGTCTGCTCCATGCCAAGCGATGAAGCACGCTCCGCTGGAAGCATTCACAGCGATGAATCAGTTCTGAATCCAAGACCCTTTTACCTGCAAACAAAATAGACGGGAGCCTCTGGGAGCATATCCCGTGAGAGATATCATGTTGCTGCCGAATGCAGCTTCGTTACTTGCCGCAAAAAATAATTTGGCCTTCGAAACGAATCAAGTATCTAATATGAGAATTTCGGTGAACTTTCAGCATGTACATGTGCACAAGGCGTCAAAAGGAAGACGTTCGGGTGTTTTTCCCCATCAATCCAGCGGTGCGAATTGCAGCGCCCACGAGCTGCACTGTAAGATAGACACCTAAAGGTTCAGGAGTATTTGATTGGAGCATACCCAACTTTTCGAAAGGAGAAGTGTCGAAATTTGTGCGATTGAACTGGATAGTGATACGGGTTATATGACGAATTCTTGGTGAATAACGTGGCGAGTCACCTTGGTAAAGGTCACGTGCAACCAATGGCAGCAGCAAAGCGTCGAAGGTGCCACTCGGAAATGACGACGAAGAATCCTAAACCTGTGTACGCGCCCAAAGGCTCCCATTGCTGCCCATCGAATGTCGAGTCTGTACGTCCAAGCAAAATTTCGGAATGCACTGCAAGGAAGCAACAGAGCGAACAGTTCGGCGTTCCAGTTCTGAACCTGATACTGGTTTAGGGGCGATTGCATTCATTCCTAGCGCATGCGTATATCGACTTCGCTGAGTTTCACTGGTCGATTCTCCTTGACACTTCGGGCTGCGGCCAGCGCAGCGAGCACCGGCGCGCGACCGTCTAACCCCGAGACAGGCGGTTCTGTGCCGCGCTCGATCATCTGCACAAATGCGGTCATGATGTTCCCGTACGCCTCCAGATAGCGATCCATAAAGAAATCAAAAGGTCGTCCATGATGATACCCATCTTGACCGGCGGCTACTACGGAGTGCTTGCTCTTGTTTTGACCGATTAACGAACCGTCGGAGCCAAACACCTCGATACGCTGGTCGTAGCCGTATGCGCAACGACGAGAGTTGTCGATGGTGCCCATGACCCCGCCCGACATCCGCAGTACCGTTATGTGGGTGTCGAGATCATTTGCGGCCTGTGCCTCGGGATCGAAGGCCTTGCCAACCACGTAAACCTCCTCGATTTCCTGGCCCGTCACAAAACGCGCCATATCGTAATCATGGGAACACATGTCCAGGAAAATACCTCCGCTTTTCGCCAAGTATTCCGCCGGAGGTGGCGCCGGATCCCTTGAATGGATGTGAAACATACGCACTTGCCCAATGGTGCCACGCTCAATCTGGTCACGTACGTAGCTAAAGTTACTATCGAAGCGCCGCTGGAACCCCACCAGGAGTTTGACGCCGCTGGTGCGTACCACCTCTAAACAACGGTCGATCGTCGCGAGATCGTTGCTGATAGGCTTTTCACAAAATATATGCTTGCCGGCTTCGGCTGCAGCTATCATTTGTTCCGCGTGAAACGGCGTTGGCGAGCCGATGACGACACCCTGTACGTCGGGGTCCTCTAGCAGCGTACGATAGTCTGGAAAGTACGCTGTCTGGAAACTCTCGGCCACCTTACGCCCAGCTGCTTCAATTGGATCAGCAATACCTCGTAGCTCTGCATTCATCAGACGAGCTATCGTTGCTGCATGTACCTGTCCTATGCGGCCTGCACCGATGACGCCGATCCCGACCCGGGCGACGAGAATGGGTCGGCGGCGGCCCCGAAACTGTTGCCGTGACCCGCTCACGCGCAACTGGAACTTGCAATCTAGGCCCAAGGGTTGTAGTTTGCCACTCAGAAACGCTGCTGGCTGTTCCATACGCATCGTAGGCTGTGCCAGAACCTTAGAAGCTGCTGTGGAGCACCTCGGACGCGCAGCTCGAGTGCCGATCTTCGGATAGTGCGATGCTCGCGAGGCAACGCCGAATCCCGCCGCGCCCTGGTACAACTCACGTCGATGCTGGATGAAAGTGTGTATATATAGGAGAGAAGATTGCCAAGATCAAGAAACGCTCAGCTCGTGCATGCACACTGGATGAAAGTGTGTATATTGAGGAGAGAAGATTGCCAAGATCAAGAATCGCTCAGCTCGTGCATGCACACTGGATGAAAGTGTGTATATATAGGAGAGCAGATTGCCAAGATCAAGAAACGCTCAGCTCGTGCATGCACACTGGATGAAAGTGTGTATATATAGGAGAGGAGATTGCCAAGATCAAGAAACGCTCAGCTCGTGCATGCAGGTTCTTATCGGACCCATAGGGATGTCGCTGGGAGTCTGCATCGGGTCAATTAGGATGTGCATCATCAAGGCGGTCACCTGGGGCGTCGAATGGTGGGGCATGAGCCTCGCACTCGCTTCGCGAATGCAGACCCCAGTCAACAGGTCGATGCGAATCGTGTCGGGATGCTCGGCAGAGCACCCAGCACGGAAGCTCTCGGATGTAAATCCTATACACCCCCGTTGGAAGTCATTGCAGCAGACTGCAGCGCGTCGTACAAGGGCCAAGAGGCCCAGCACGCGCCCCCGGCTCAACCGGATGATGGCGTGCATCCCAAGGTATCGAAAAAGCGTTTGGGTCTAGTGGAGGCAGATTTTCCTCAAGTATGGCTTTGGAGTGGATATATACCAGTTGGTTTCTGGGACTGACTCTTTTCTCGACATCTCTAACGAACGGTTCAAGGTAAAGAATGCAAATGTTGATGTCGCAAGAACAGGATCTTCAACGTTTGCCTCGCATCCCATTAGAAGAACCATCGAGTAGAGACATGAAACGTTTGGCGGGAGTCATTGGGGTGGTCAGAGGTTCCCATGGGAACCGTCTGGCTCGCTAAAGAGCGAATCGGTGAAGTCTAGCACGTCCGGGCCTTGTGTTGCATCGAAAAATTACATGCTCGCAGGGAATCATACTGCTTCTGCTGCGAAGACGTAACTCCCAATGCTCGGCGAGACTCGCATTTGCAGTGTTCGCGTTGGGACACAGGAACGAAGCTGGCTGTTCGAGCAATCACACCTCCTGGATGTCACTATAGATGCTCATGAGCGTTCGCTTATCTTGGGTGCAGAACTGACAATTGGAGGCCCACTGGTTGGACCAAAATGCGCGCTATCTGGTACCAAACTCTTATTCGTCTTTCTAGGCGAAAAAGAGCCGCGAACTGCATGAACATGCGCGCCCGGCGTTTCGTGCATCTCCTGGCTGCTGAGTGCAGCGCAATGGCCCCCGAGTCGCAAGACCGCATCGCATGCCTCACAATACAGGGAAGCGAAGACTCGGGGTTTTCAGGATTCCTCCTGACAGCTTCTTTTCTGCAACGCATCTTGATGTAAAGTCAGGTCCGCATACAGTGACTGTCAGAGCACGACATGAGGGAGATACCTGACGACGCGTCAAATAAACCACATTTAGAGCCGACGTTCTCATGGGTATGGCAAAGCCGCTTTGCCTCCGTGCAGCATCCGCTGCGGCACCGTGTACGTCCTCGTCGGCGCTCAGGGTAGGCAGTCGGCACCACACAGCATCACACGAACTGGCGGACTAGTATACGTGAAGAGAAGCAAAGGTGGTGATTGGTGACGCCTCACAGTGCGATGCGCAATGATGGACGCGGATATCAATCGCTTCATCGGGGATTCGCAGTCAGCGTCGACGATCCGAAATCCCTGAACGACATCTCTGCGCGCTTGCCTACGAGTAAGAATGGTCACTTCCGCTTTTGCATCCAGGAGTGTTTTTCTCATGCTGTGGGGTTGATGCATCAATTGCGGCCTCCTGCATATGCCCGCACAGCCAGCAAGCACGAAACCAGATCAACTAGTCCCTCCGGATGACTTGACGTTCCAAGAGACACAGACACACACACACACACACCCGTCTTTTCGTCGGAATAAAACGAGAAGCGCGCTTGCCCATGAGCTCTCGGGTATTGCGATTGAAATCTTCAACCATGCCTCCCAGAAATGCTCTGTAAAGGGTAGAGATACTATCTCAAACTCGTTTACCCAACGCGTTATGCTCGCTTTCCCATGAGCGCTCAGGGGTTCCGATGGAAATCCTCAAGCATGCCTCCCAAAAAAAGCTCCGTGAAAGGCAGATCAGGCATTTCAGCCAACGACTAGGTAGCATCCATTTCTGTGTCAGCTTACGCCAAGTGCCCAATACCATCGAAGTAAACGTCGTCCAGTATCAGATGCCGATAGTGTCGTCTTGCCTCCTGAGCGAGCACGCGACACCACAAGCAAGCGTACGGGTGCGCTCTGCAACTCGCACTGCCACCGCATTGGGATCTCGTATCGGCAGCTGGTAACGTTGTGAGCAAGCGCTCTACGTACTGCGCCCGCTAACAGAACGTCTGATAAAGTGAAACAAGTGTCGTTACCAGCTTTGCAATCGTTTCCGCCAGAAACGTACACAACGCAGCTGCCGGTGGTAAACGGTGCCGCGCAAGGCGCTCCACATACGCTGAACGCGTGCTCGTAAACAACGCGCTTTTTTGAACTGCTGAGACTGGACGAGCTGTGCGCTTCGCACAGCAGCGCACTGTACGGACTCGGACACTTGTACTGGCTATAGAGGGAAGTTCTTGAGGTTTTGGCGCTCTGAGGCTGTGCCAAAGACGCTGTGCGGGCGTGCCTTCACGGCTGCCGTGCGCGTTGCCGGAAGACGAAGCGTTAGCTACGCGGTGCGACAGAGCGCACCTCGTCTTCCCTGACATTGCAGAGCGCACGCAAGACGTCATGTGGCCGGTGTTTTTGATGGAAACAATTCCGCGAGCGTCTGAACCTCAGCGGTTGCGTGGACGTTGCTCGCTGCGCCACGAGCGTCTGCTGACCTACGCGGGTCCACCACCGGCCGCTGGTGTGTCTTCGTGGACTTGGTGTATTTTCCACGACGACGCCAAGGTCCCCTGTCGACACAGACGACCTAGTGGCGCTTTCACCGAAAATCGGCGCTCATTTTCCGCTGCTGGCGTCCGCTGGGGAGCGCGCAACCTTCGTCAAAACGGGACGCTTCACAACTGTCTCCTGCTTCCGCGGAGTCCAAGCAACCGCCAGCTCCGAAACAGGCTGCATCGTGGATGTTTCCAGCTAAGGTTATGTCAAAAACTGGAGAATTCGGAGCATGCAACGTCTTCGGATTGTATCACAACTGGTCCCGTGGCCGCTGACTATCCAACGAAGGAGCCTCCCAAGGTAGCCGGTCAAACAGACATGGAACGCATACGTGATCATTTGGTTGAGAAGCTCAAGTTACCGACTCATATAGGCATCATTATGGATGGGAATGGGCGCTGGGGGCTCCGCGTCCGCGGAAGTCGTTCCGCGGGTCACGAGTACGGCACCCAGACATTGCGTCGAATCGTCGAGGACTGCCTCTGGCTGCATATTCCATTCTTAACAGTATTTGCATTCAGCACCGAGAACTGGCGACGTCCTGCTGCTGAAATATCGAGTTTGCTCTCGCTTTTTCAACATGTTGTGGATACAGAGCTCGAAAAGCTGCAAGCGCGTAGTGTGCGTGTGAGCTTTGTCGGCGACCGTAGTGCACTTCCAGACTCGCTTCGCGAACGAATGCACGATGCAGAAGAGCGCACGCGGTCGAATCGAGCTCTGTGTCTCCAGGTAGCGCTCAACTATAGTGGTCGACAAGATATCCTACAGGCTGTACGTTGCGTCGCTCGCGATGTAGAAAGAGGCGTGCTCGACCCCGACAGTGTCAACGAATCCGTGTTTGAGACCTACCTGGCGCAGTGCTGGGGAATCGACGTTCCCGATCCGGACTTGATCATTCGCACTGGCGGCGAGCAACGGCTCAGCAACTTTATGCTCTGGCAGGCTGCTTACGCGGAAATCTATACAACCGATATCCTGTGGCCAGAATTTACGTCTCGTGACTTTTTCCGGGCATTAGAGGCATTCCACGAACGAAGACGGCAGTTCGGCGGTCTTCCTAACTGCGAAAACGACGCTTACTCGACTAGAAAGGTCCCAGAACATCCGAGTCTCTAGGCGGGTGTTCCTGACCGAATGGCGCAGTGTACACCAGCTTGCCAGCTGATCGAGCGCGCCTCATGCAGGTGGCTTTTGAAGTATAGGTCGAAATCGATACCCCTGCGTCATCATGCCCCGAGTCGTGCTGTGGCTCGTATGAAGCCGTGATCTCGACAGGTAACCTCGCGATGCCAACGATCATTGCGAGGTACGATCGACTACGCCAGCGATGCTGCGTGTGTTAGCGAGACGCCCAACTCGTTTTCAATCAGCGGTTTGTCCAGTGCTACCGCATTTCGCCCGATCATCGCGATAAGGCTGTGCTGTGCTGTGCTGTGCTTATCAGCATTTGCCGGAACATTCTTGCGTGCACGAACGCGCCAGACGGGCAAGCGCGCGATGCCGGACACGACCAAGCTGGAAATTGTCGCTCGCTAACTGAGGATCTCGTTAGCACTGTTGACATACAGGGCCGAAACATCGGTGAGGTGCCTCTCGATATCGCGTTCCGACATGCGTTACCCAGCGCGATGCTTATTCGTTATCGGCTAGGGATGGCAGTTGCATACCATCGCGGACAATGATGTCCTTATAATATCCGCGATCTTTGGGATCCTTCATGACTTTTCGAAGCTCCAGGTCGAAAACCAATAGCTCGCCCTCCTCCAATTTCTTCGCCAAGCGCAAGCGTGTCCAAGTCCGGTCCGGTACTGGTCCGAGGTCAGCGTGCACGTAGGCAAGACGAGGAGGCACAATGACTCGACGTCGCCCATGCTCTCGCATGGTGTGAATCGCTTCTTCGATTCCAGCAATCGTCCGACCATCACCGTGTTTGATCAAGTATCCACGGCCTCCGGTAGAGTACCACGGTCGCAACCTTATTGCTGGCGCCGCTGAAGATCCCGGCGCGGCGCGTGGCCTCGGGACACTGTACAGCACAAACTCGACAACGCAGAGATCGCCCCAGTCGGGCGAGGTGCCGTCGCCCTCGACAAAGTCATAGTACCGGAGCCCAGTGGCAGTCACCTTGCCCAGCGGGGCACCAGCTGCCTGCTGCTCCGTAGCCGAGCCACTTGCACGCGTCGTCTCGGCTGCAGCAGCCGCTGCTAGTGTAACTCGTGCCGAGAGCACCTGCGCCACCACAAGCGTCACAAGTGCACAAGCACCGTGCCGCAGCAACGTTCGGCGACTCACCGGGGGTTCCTCGGAGAGAGCCGCTCGCCAACACGGCCCGGCGGCAGCGAGCACACGGCGTCTTGGCCTACAAAACTGCACAACTCGTTCATCAGACACAATTCGATGGAATGCACTGCCACAACAGCCGGTACCGGCAATAAAACACAGTTTTCGGCAAACAAAGGTACTGCTCAGTGCACCTCGCGTGGTACACGCCCCCATGTGCTCAACATCACCGTGGCTGGAGGAGGATGCGCAGCTCCGGCGTACGCACGCGCACGCACGCACGGTGTCGTGCGTCTCACGCAATGCGTCCATTTTGTACAGATATGGGCGTTCCAAAGTGCCGGCTCCGTGACCCGTGACAGATCCGGGCCACCACCGCGTTGCACGCAGCGTCTTTCGCGCCTAACCACGTTTCGCCGTACGCGGAGACGCGCATGGACTCCAGGGGATATGAGCGAAGACTCACGCACTGAAACTTCTTCCACAGAGACTGAAGAAGAGATCGTTCGTGGGGCGAATACACCTGCATCAGGTGGACGTGTTCCTTTGGTGGCAAGTGGTGCGCAAAGTTTATCGACAGTCGGGAGCAGTTTGCGTGCTGCGTGCGCGGGGCCGGCTGTTCCACCTTCGCTCGCACAACCGCTGCCTTCAAAGCGAAATGTACGCGACAACGAAAATATAAAGCGACGGCGGGTGGGAACTGAAGCTGCGGATGTAGAAGTGGTACCGCGGAACGGCCAGCGTAGGCGTCGTGGCGCTGCGAAGACTGAAGCGCGTGTGGCGTTGCCTACAGTTGCGTCGCTCGAGAGCAGGCCAGGTTCAACGAGTGAATGGCGGCGACAACGGATGTCGCTGCACTCTCTCAGCCACGGTGTGGTGATAGATCTGAATCGAGTGACGATACCGGAACGATACCGGCGGTGCCGAACCCCGTTATCGAATCACGCGATAGCGGCTATTGCGCACGGCTGGGCGCCGGACGATGTGTGCTCGATTTGCGGCCTGGGTGGCGATATTGTCTGCTGCGACGAGTGTCCCATGGGGTATCACTTGCAGTGCATCGGGTTGCCATCAATTCCAAGCGGAGAATGGTTCTGCCCCGCTTGTGTACTGCGCATCAAAGTCGAGGAGCGGATGCGACAGGAGCTGGGTCTCGCATCCTCACTAGGAGAACATGCCAGTTCCATACCAACGGGATGGTCCCAGGGCTGGACTCGTCCGCCGACAATGAAGGCACTACGAGAGGAAAGCTCGACACAGGAGCCTAGACGGACATCGCCAGGAATAGCGGGCATCAGAGGAACAGATGAGCGCTTCCCCGGTTGCGGTGACGGCATGAGCGAACCGCATCCACCCCGGCCTGGTCCGATAGCTGGCGCAGACATTGGAAGCGAGCATTGCGGACTCGCGTCTGCAGCGACCAAAGAAAGAAACGAGTCCGCGGTGCTGAACCGCGAAGTCGTACAGACCATCCAGGCTCCGGTGGAAGACGCTGCGAAACTGAGTCCCTTGGAAAGCGCGTTCACGGGCTCAAATGCGGCCCAGCAACCGGGAAACGCTGCGCCTGGTTGGACGTCGAGCATCGACGAGAAACAGCAGACAACCGCAAATGTAATGAGGTCGTTCGTGACGCACGCTGCAACGCATCTGGCGGCCGTGCAAACAAACGTTTCCGCGGGGTCTATGTCGAGGGATGTGCGCCTGCCGCCACTGGTGCCCCCTTTGGATACAGAACAAAGCATGGAGTCGATGCGGGGAAGATACGCCTCGCGAGATATGACGAGAGCGGACGTCGCGTCTTCGACATACTTGGCGACGAAAGCGCAGTTGGCAGACACCCCTGCTTCCCTACCGCCGAGCACGAGTACGGATTCGAGAGGCGTTGCCTGGTCCGTGCTAGGTGCGATTGCAGCCTTGAAACTTGCACCTTGGAAGGAAACGCAGCTTGTACAGATGGCTTTGCGACAGGATGAGCGCCTCATTGGGCTCTATCGTAGCTTCGGCGCCGAAAAAGATCGATTTCGCGACTATGCGATGCTTCTGCTGGAGGACGTGCGAGCTCGCCCCAAATAACATCCCAAATAGGTCCAAAGAGGAAAAGAAGACGTGTTGTTGCGCGAGATGCATCCCGCTTTTTAGTTCAGTTGCAACCAGGAACTAGACACTTCCTGATGACACAGCGCATGCGCTTCTTGTCCGGCGCGTATCCTCTCGCCGATTTGTGGACCACTCGGGAATGCTTTGGCAGTTCCGCATGAGCACAAACCCGGAACACTTATCTGTTTGCGTCTTCATTACCCAGGCGTATGTGCTCCGTGTGTGCCATAGCACTCCGTGTTCGCTTGGTTCACGCTCAAGTCAGTAACAGATTCCATCTAGGTCATTGGAACAGAGGCCATACGGCACTTAGTGCACTCCCGTCCTTTAAAGTGAGAACAGGAGATCACTTGCCGGACGCCGCAGCGCCGAGACGGCAAGCCCTTCTTTCTTTATTCATGATACCACACATAAGCGCCTAACTCGAGACCAGATCGTTCGCACGAAACCTTCGTCTCTATCGCCCACGAGTTACCAGGGACGTGATCGAGTTCCGACCGATCCCGATGAAGAACGCCCTACGGTGACGCGCTGTCGCATGTGGGATGTTTGGGTCAACCAAGCGTCCTTGGAAACCGACCTTGATCGCCACTGCCCAGGAACGTAGCTCTTGACGAAAGGCAGCAGCAGTCCAAAGTGCCAAATCCCGTCGCTCAGGTGAGCGACGCCTTCGTCTAGCTTCCCTGGATTCAGATGCGTACCGCTTGGATGGAGGCCGTTCGCTCCTCTCCAGACCTGGGATGTTTCCAGTGCTCTTCCAGTGCGACAATCCATGACTGCGCCAGTACGCTTCCGTTCTCCGCAGCCTCTGTCAGATATCGTTGCGCTTGCATTAGGTCGTGATCCGTACGCGCTGCTTCAGTTGCGTGCAGCCACCGGCGAGCGTAGAGCACGCCCAGCACCGCTATGGTGTCTGCGTGTCCCTCACGAGGAGCTGCATCTTCATACCATTGCTCCAGGAACGTTAGCGCGTCATTGAACGCACCACGGGTTAGACAGACAAGACCTATTTTCGGGAGCACAGCAGCGTTCATGCCCGCTGAGCGCTGTCCTGCCATCAACCGTACCATGCGCTTCAGGAGCGCATAGGCGAGCTCGTGATCCGCATCGTCACCGTTGCGCCGAAGCTCCTCTACCAGGGCTAGTTGGGCCGGAAGCACGTCAGCACGAGCCGCTGCATAGCGGTATCTGTCGGCGAGGAAGCGATCAAGCGCGAGCACCGGCTCCGTGAACAGCGAGTGCCACCGATATCGCGCTGAGGACCACCAGCGAGCGATGGGACCACCTCCACGAGGCCGAGTCTTGCCGCGCAGCTGCCACTGCACGTGAAACCCGCGTTCATAGAACTGCGACAGCAACCAGAGTGCCTGTCCGTCAGTCGAGCGCAGCGTGCAGCGCAGCAGTACCTGGTGCGCTTCGTGAAGTTCGCTCCACGCCAGCGTAGCTGCGTCCCGTTCGAGGAGTCTCGCGATCCGCGACAAAGGTGCTGCCGATCCCATGAACGGGCTTGCCAGAGGCAAGCACTCTAGCCCTATCACGAGGCAGACGCAACCCCGTCACTTGGACGCTGGAAGTACGTTGATGAATGCAAACAGAAATGCAGGTAGGATATGACTCGCAGCAAACAAGGAGCAGCGACGGCAGATCGCAGCACCCGTATGAACATAAAATGGAGCTCTGAACTGCTCGCTTTGTTCTTGCATTTCGAACTAGTCTTCCGAAGTATGTTTTTAGATGATCAGCAGCGATATTCGCAGTGCATCACTAGGGGATCAAGGATTGCTGGTTGTGTTTCCAGGAATGGCTTCTCTGGCGGTTTCCCACTGGAATTCGTTACGTCACCGGGATCAAGAGGATTCACGACGCCCTGGAACACGGGTTCGTGACAATAACCGATATCATCCATCCAATGCATACATGGAAGACTGCACGCTTCGTCTTTATGAACCAGTTGAATGCCTAGATCACGTATTCTTCAAATCTTGAAATTTTTCTGTCCCAAAGCAACCATGACGGCTGGTTCACGAGCTAATACCAAGACCTCTCTGAACTTGTCACGTCAAATAATCGATTCCGTTGAGAGGGGAATCCACTTCTCTTTTTAGCTCTCGACGAAACAGCAATCGACAGGAGCATGTTACCTGGCGCTGGGTATGCTCCGAGAGATGCTCGTTTCTCTTTTTTGCATGAACACGGGTCCTGGGCTCGGTCTTGAAGCATCGCAGCGATCGATGAACAGTGGCGCGTGCGTCACCGCTTTGCACCCAGAGGGCGTAGACGGAGTGATATCGATCAAAACGATGCCCTGCTGGAATTTTTCTTCCAGTACTTGTTTTGTCAAGAAGAAAATCTCGTTCCACAAGTGCTCGATCGAACGGAACAGCCTGTTCTGGCATGTGCAGCTGGCAGCGCACTCGCCGACAGGATAATCCCATGAGGAAGCCTCTGGTGGTGAGGTACCGCATCTGGCATGGAAAACGAATAGGGCATCCAGAAAAGTCCTCTGAACCCATCAAGGGTGTGTACCGGGCGATGAAGCTTGGCCTCATACGCTATGGGGGCAGCGTTCCAAGGAGCGCCTCAGCTGGATGGATAGATCAGCGTGGCTGTGTACAGCAAATAGTCATCGCCAGAAAAGCCCACCGAGGCTGTGTACAACCAAGATGAATGTGGTAAGCGAAATATAGATCGCAATTTTGGCTTGTACATGAAATAAGCGGACCTTCACCGGAAACGGAGAAATCGGTAGTTTAAAGATGCCATCAACATTCCTCGACTGCTGACAACCGTAAACATGGGAAAGAAAGCATACTACCGTGTTGAAAGCCGGAGATGTATGGGAGGAAAAGGAGGCATTCACAGAAAAAGCTTGCGCACACACGTGTTGATGACATCGATAAGCGACACATCCATGAGTGTCTGCGCCGGTATTCGTCGACTTGTTCCCGTTTTTACACTGACAAGGGCGTATGGGCTAGCGTGAGACAGGATTTCCCAGGAGACACCGGTGGACGACCTCGCCTCCGTGCCGTAACACCGGGGACCCAAGCCTGGCAGTCGGGGATTCGTGCCTTGACGCTGCGGACGAGCACAGGTCTAAATTTACAAGGTGTTGGTGTTGCTGGTAGAACCTGGAAGCGGCTCCGGAGGTGCAGCGTTCCGTTGCCCGAAAACTGGTAGCGCGAGTGCTACTGGACGCATCTCGTTCGAGTTGCGTTTGTTTCTCAGCAAGCTCAGACCAGTACGTTTCTAGATTTTCTCGCTGCGTCTTCGGACAAGATTCTTTCTGCACTGTAGGTCACTGTTGCCCAGGCCGTACACTGCAACGGCCAATACTCGTCCTCTAACGCGGCTGTGTGGTGCTCCAGAGGAGAGTTCGCGGCTGTGCCGCCTCGACGATGACAACGCTGGCGTCTCAGTTAGCGGGCAACTGGACAGACGCCTCGTACTTGGACGATGCGAACACAGACTGGGCACTTTTACGACTCCAGCTTGAACAGGGCAACGCACAGGTTCGCAGGGAAGCGCTGAAGAGAGTGCTAGCGCTCAGCGTTCAGGGCCAGCCCGTAGCCAAGTTGCTACCCGCCGTGGTGAGCAATCTGCTGCAAGCAGACTATGAACTGAAACGACTGGTGTGCATATTCCTGCAGCAGCATGCGGACGACGAACCGCATTTGGTCCTCTTGGCGGTTAACGCGTTGTTTAAGGACCTGCAGCACAATGACCCTTGGGTGCGGAGTCAGGCGCTCCGCCTACTGACTTCGCTACGTGTTCCCGCTCTACGCCAGGTTATGTGGTTGGCGATTCACCGCGGTGTGCGGGACCGTCATCCGCAAGTGCGACTCACCGCAGCCCTGAGTATCCCACCAGTGCTAACGTGGAACGAGCCCGACGGTGCGGAGCCTGCGCAAAGCCTCCACCAGCTGCCTGTTGAGCAGATTGCTTCGGCGTTGACGGCACCTCTGTGGCAGTTGTTGTTAAATGACCGGGAAGCACCCGTACTGGTTGCAACTGCTGCAGCACTGGGCATGCTAGATCGAGATGCAATGCTCAACATTCCCGTGTCGCTGGTCGAGCGACTAGATGAAGAGTACCAGACGATTCCGGGGAACCTGCTCCCGATAGCACTGCATCAGCTGCTGCGCTACGTCCTACTGCGTACTACAACGCGGCCCGAGCGAATGACAGAGACACTCTGCGGTGAAGAGCTTACCCGCTTTGTGCAAGCCGTCGACCGACTCGCCAGGAAAGCTGTAGAGTCCCTGTCGGCAGCGGTTGCTGTGAGCGGTGCGCTAACGCTGTACCATTTGAGGCGCTCCAGCGATAACGACGTCACGGAGACGGTGGTGCGAACGCTGCTTCGCTACGCGCTGGATCACGAGAGCGGCCTGAAAGTGTTGGCCCTGCGAATGCTGCACGTGCTCGCGTGGCGTGAACCAGCGTGTTTGACAAGGTACGCGCCCCTGTTTGTGCCGACGATCGGCACTGATGAACCGGCAGTGTATCGCCATCAGCTGGGCATCCTGGTGAAACTTGTCGAATTCGAGGAGACGCTGTGCATCACGATTATGGATCGGCTAGTGCCGCTGTTGAAGTGCCGTGGCGAAGAGCTTGCTATTATGGCAGCACGTGCGTTGGCTTTAATGGCAGCAGTGCATCCGGTAAGCAGTGCTGCCGCTATTCCGCAACTCATCGACATTTGGCGCAGCCGAAGCGTCGTATCGCCGTCAGTCTATGGTGCTGTTGGCCTTCTGCTGCTGCGCATGACAGCGGGAGCGCTACGGACGACGCCTCGGGAACGCATAAGTCAAGCAGAAAATCTCTTAAAAGAGATTGTGCTCAATGCGGCATGGATCGAGTCCGACTCGCCGACACAAAGTCGTTTTCTCTGGATCGTAGGCACCATGATCGATCATATTGGGACTGTCGCCGACGAGGTGCTGCGAAGATGGATGCAGCAGCAGCAGCAGCAACAGCAGCAGCATCGATTGCTCTTGGCTGCACCAGTGCGCCTCGAGTTGCTACGTCTTGCTCGAACGCTCGCGGCGCGAAGGACATCCACGGATCGAGCTTGGCGCGCACTCAATAGCCTGCTGGTCGCTGGCCTCGAAGATGACGATGTAGATGTTCTGAGCTACGCGGTGGAGTGCGCACAATCGCTCGATAAGATCTCGGTTCGTCCAGAGAGCGTAATGGATACCATGGAAGCGCGCGTAGCGCAGAGTACGATCCTCATTGACACCGACCCAACGCCTCGAGCAGGTACTGCGGAAGCCGCCGCAGCACATCCGCAGTGTGCCCCACTGAGAACCTCCTCAATAGTGGATGACGTTCGCACAGACGCCATAGATGCACTGCGAAACCGAGATGCGGTAGCATTCGCTGTGCCCAGTGCATGGACGAACGGCTGTCTGCTCTGCGCATGGAGTGCGAGCACTTCCGCGGGAGCGACGTTTTCCTCATGTCTGCCGGAAAATGCGAACCTTTTACATGTGTCGCTGCCTTTGGTACCGTCAACCGAGGCATCGAAGCACCAGGCTGCTGAAAAGCACCAAGACACAAGCACCGAGCTGCAAGCGCCAGTGGCAACGAATCCGGTACCCGCAGCGGACTCGTTAGCTCTGTTTTTCGGTGAAACAACGGCATCAGCAACGACGACAGCTCCAGTGGCTGCAGCACCCGCTGACAAGCACGAGGACGCCAGCGAGCCACTTATTGCGATCTCTTCGCCTGAGCAGACGTCGCCCGATGCCCCAGTGGACTCGACGTTACATATGTCTGTCTTCGATGCACTGCTCACTGCCGGACTGGTGTCCTCGGAGCGCGTCGAACAACTACGACCCCGCATGCTGGCTGAAAACAGCCTGGATGCGTTGTTTCAGGAACTCATCGCAGCAGCGTCAGGTGCGCTTCAGCCTTCGTCAGAGGCAGAGTCGCTCGATGCGCTCGCAGCGGAGTCAGCAGGACTCCTGCCAACCGGCGCTGCGCAAAGTATGTACGAGGCGCCCGTATCGTTGACCCAAGTTCCCGAAGCGACTCAACAATCGCGAGACAAGCGTCGCAATGCTGCATCAGAGCATCCGCATTTGTGACTGTATTCGCCGCGCAGGTCATAGCAACGAGATATCTCGTCGATACTGTGTGTGGCGCTGTTTCTTTCAAAGAGTGTGGTACAATAGAGCCTGTCAAAGCGTGATGCTTGGGAGTCTTTAGGTGTGCGCCAAGTGAGCTTGTTCATTGCGTCGCCGGCAACGGGGCGGGTAACTCGAGCATACGTACATGCACGCGGATAGAAGCGCGACAGTGGCAAGTGTCTCGTGTTACACCGGTGTCAGCATAAAATGGAGCAGGTCCACGAATACTGGCTAGCTCTCTAAAAAATGGGCCTCTTCTCCTGGCCGTCAGCGCCAGCCACTGTGGGATTTTTCCGTGACTGCTTCTTGTTTTA
>Ga0078972_1005866_pt1 | contig 30324 bp, 24 predicted proteins | sample YelNatPaOPGAMG01_FD_67568 | JGI IMG/M metagenome (GOLD analysis project Ga0078972, IMG submission 67568) | Hot spring thermophilic microbial communities from Obsidian Pool, Yellowstone National Park, USA - OP-RAMG-01 (SPADES assembly) (version 2) | ecosystem: Environmental > Aquatic > Thermal... | reverse complement strand
CACATGAAGAGTTTTGGCTCGAATATTTTGGATTTGGTTGATTTGATGGAGACAAGTCACTTAGCGAACAATTAATATGCGATACGAACTTATCTACAACAATATTTTTTGGAAGCAGATAAGAGCGAAATTAGAAGCAGGATTATAGAGCACGATGTACTAGGCCAGTTGCTCTTTAAAGAAAAGAAGGGCTTGCGAGGAGGAAGGGCGCTTAACAAGCTAGCGAGGAAATGTGAAAGCGTGATTGATCGAACTTCAATAAAAGAAAGTTGAACTGTAGATCCGATCATGGAGGAGCTGCATCAGGCCCGCGTACCTTCAGGCCGCATCTCCCACAAAAAACAGCGTTCTGATGCAATTTCTGGCCGCACCTGGGGCACTTTGTTTCGCCAGAAAAATTGGTCCTCGAAGAATCTTGTTCAAGCACAGGAGGTGGTGGGGGAGGTGGTGGCAGCTGCTGTTCAAGGCGAGGTTGTGGAGAAGGTTGCTCCGATATTGTCTTTGGCCTCACGGTGGGCCTCTGGATTTGTCGCAGGCCTTTCTCAAGAGGCTTTGGGCTTTTGGATGCCTTCAGCTTTGGAGCGGGGCTTTTGGCTTTATGGACCAGGCTACCAAAAACCTCGAATAGGTCACGCTGACCCATCGCGCGTACAGAAATTAGGAAGAACAAGAAACCAAACAACGCAGGTACCATCGAACCGTAGATCAGGATGGAGTACCCTTGGAAACTTGAGGCTATTGCCAGAGCTAGAAAAAGGGCGAGAGAGATTATCGAAAAAAACATGAACCGCTCAGACTTGTCCATTCCCAGCTACACGCAACGAATACGTAGAACCCACAAGTTAATAGCCCTTGCTAAACATCGAGGCAAGCTAAAGATTTCTTGAAGTTGCCAAAAAGGACTGTAGCTTCCCAGTTAGCTTAAGATTCGGCCAGGGCGAGAATGAGTAGCCATCGAAACTTCCTTAGCTGCGCTTCATTGATAATGGTCGTTTCGGATAGCATCCTTCCACGCTTCTCACTCGAAGGAAAAATCGAGCAATTTAAGCGAAGCCAAGTAGATAATAGGCCAAATTACGGGGATACGCCCCCAAGCATTAAGTTGGGAGGCGCTTTTTACTCCTTGGCTGTGATGGAACCTTGGCTTTGGATATCAAGGCCTCTAATTCCATCGTTCAAAGATAAGGCTGATTCTGTTGATTAGCTGAGCTGCCCTAAACCTTGTTGGTAACTGCTCGCACGCTCCCTGCGTATCAAATACAAAAGACGATACGATATTTTTATTCAGAAAGAACTGCAGCTTTGGAAATAAATTCAGCTCAGACTTTTTTCTGGTCATTGTCCTTTCGTTTCGAGTGACAGTTCCTTGCCTCTTGCCATTACCTCTCGTTTCAACGATGTGAGAAGTTCAATGTACTTCCCCTCGCATATCGCTTCAGATTCACCGAAGACTATGACCTCTATTGGTAGACCGGTCTTTTGGTTGTACTCACCAATGAGGGGCTTGAAGTAGGTCCCGTCGTGGGACCGAGCGAGGTTCTCTAAAATTGGTGAGATTTCAGATTCGTACATTGTAACGAATATCCGGCGCGACAGGCTCCTGTATCCGGTAGCCTCCGCAATCCTCTTGGAGAGATGAGCTGCAAAGCAACCCTGCATCTCCTTCGGAGGGCCTGGCAGAGCTGCCAACAAAGTTGAACCTACCATTACAATTGTTGTTGGAGCCCAACCAACTGGATTTGGCAGGCACTCAGCTCCCTCGACGGTCCTAGCCATAGCTTTAAGGCCAGGCGATAGGCTGTCTACATCTACGCCCCTTCTCTCTGCCATCTTTCTAAGTATGTTGCCATCGGTAACGACTTTGCGCCCTAAGAGCTTTGAGATAGCTTCTATCGTCCTGTCATCAAATGTTGGTCCAAGCCCGCCCGTAATGAAGATGAAGTGGGGCTTCCTTTTCAAGCTATCTGAAAGTGCTGCGCAGAGGTCATCGACATTATCCCTCAAACATGTGATCCTGTTGACGATCAGTCCTAACTTCGTAACCTGATCCGCAAGCCAGAAAGAGTTCGTATCGTAGACTCGACCGTAACACAGCTCATCGCCTATTGCGAAGATTTCCGCATCGATCAGTTCTATCATCCAGCCATCCGCTATGGCAGTATAAATCGATTGGATTTAATCTGCTGAGAAATCATCAATGAAATGTGGATGCAATTTTAAGGGTCCTACCGGTCCTAGATGATTGGATCGACTTTATCATTATCTCACTTACGTGCTTTCCCCACTCTATGCTTGGAAGGGGATCTCTATCGTTAACTATGCAATCCAGAAAATGCTCAGTTGAAGCAACGTAGTAGTTCCACGCCGGAACCTCCTCTCTAGGAATGTGATACCAGCCTTCAGGTTTGTAATATTTGCTGTCCTCCTTGAGTGTCAGGATCGAGAGAGGTGATGGCCCTCCAATGAATAGAGCACCTTTGTCACCATATATCTCTATGTGTGGCATATTTCCTATACCTCTACGCAATCCATCTGGCGTTACAAAGTTTGCAATTATGCACCCAATGCTTCCGTTCTTCATGTTAAGTAGTGTTAATGTGTTGTCCTCGGCCCCCATCCTTATCCTTTGGCTTGGCTTTGTCGTGTCCAGCCTACTCCAGAAGGGTTCGTAGGGTTTCCGGGCAAGATGCTCTGTGAAAAATTCGTCTGGGACGATATACCTCTCGGGGATCGAAATCTTTGCGATGCCCGTAACTTTAATTGCTGGTCCTAGGAGATATGTCAAGGCAACAACTTCATAAACGCCAAGGTCGAAGAGAGGGCCCCCAGCGGTCTTCGTGAAGAACGTCTTCTCGCTCCAAGTCGGAGGACCTCTACCCAAGCCAGCCCTGAACCAATATATGTCGCCTATCACCTTCTCTTCGAGAATGCTCTTCGCCTTTTTGTACAGGGGATCCTGCTGGACATTCGGTTCTACGAGAACCTTAACCCCTGCCTTTCTCACTGCCCTATGGACAGCCTCAAGGTCCTTGATGTTCGTGGCCAGCGGTTTCTGAACAAGCACGTGCTTTCCAGCCCTTGCTGCCTTTGCGACATGTGCTGCATGCATCCCCATTCCTGTCAGGACGAATACCGCCTCGATGTCGGCCTTCCTCAGCATATCGTCAAGGCTCGAGTACCACTCCTTCGCACCCCAAAGCTCCATGCTCCTCTTGGCCCTTTCAGGTATGATGTCGCAGGTGGCCACGAGTTCGGCCTTTTCCCTTAAGGTTGGAAGATACACTTCGTTGGCTATAACACCACAGCCCAGAACGCCGCACTTCACGCGCCTTTCATTGGACATTTAATCTTCGCATTCCAATCGAATAAACGTTTGATTTAAGGTTATCCCGTCAAGAAAAAACGTTTTTTGGCTTAAGCAATGAAATTGGGCTTAAAACTCTTTTCGTATATCTTTCAGGCCTATTTCGCTTGAAACAGGCGTTCGAAAATATTGTGAATAGGATACGATATCGTGAATAATCGGATTCGTGTCTTCAAGCTCTTCGATTCGGAATCGCATGATCTAGGCTGAGTCTATCGCTGAGCGCAAGAAGGTAAGTTCCTCCTTCAGTTTTTTCTCCGCTGGCAGATCCCTGAAATCCTCGACAGATATGAACTTATCATATCCAACAGCCTTCAGATCTTGGATTGCCTGCTTCACATCAAGGAGACCCTCTGCCAGAGGAGTGCCTTCCCAATGCCATCTTATCGTTCCATCGGCTTGGCGGGGGCCTGGCTTCGGAGCACTCCCCCCAAGATGGACATGACCTACATATGGCCCCAGCAATTCCAGCGCCATCCTGGGATTCTCGTATCCTTCTTGAATGATATTTGCGAGGTCGTATATGACGCCGATCTCAGATGGCTCGAATTGTGACACAAACCTATGTGCAAGACCGCTGCTCACGAAGATCGTCCCGACATGCATCTCAATCAAAATTCGGACGCCATAGCTTCTCGTCACGTCCAAAGCTTTCGAGAAAGCCTCTGTAGCTTCTGAGAAAAGCTCGTTGTAGTTTGCAGTGCGGTCGTAATTTCTAGGAGCCACTATGCGTATGAATGGAGCTTTAGATCCTGCAGCCCCTCTTGCAAGGAGCTCGACATCCTTCAGATTGTTGGCTGGCGCGTTGCTAGCGATACCAGCTATCGCGATTTTAAAGCGCTTGGATACATCGACAAGCTTCTCTGGGTTCTCGGCGAACATCTCGGGGGTATAGTCGTTCTTGACATTGCCCCAGGGTGTAAAGGGTTGGCCCCTTGCTCCCTCCGGTATTCTCCTAACTCTCCACTCTGCTCCGTCGTATCCGAGGCTTGAAAGTAGTGCGGCCGTCTCCTCCATATCATATTGGGGCAGCATTACTGTTGTAGCTGAAATTCTCAAATCCTTCGCGGCAAAGATGCTACGCCTCCCTTATCTTGGTTGCGTTTCCTTTAAAGTGGAATGGTTAAAATCGCAAGCAAAGCCTGGTGTGCGTGTGGGGGCCATTTACCATCATGGTCTTATTGCCTGTGCATTACATCGACACCAATTCCGTTATCCAGATTATCACATGAAGGTGCAGAGGGCCGATGTTGGTAATTTTCGATTAATAAAATTTCACCTAGAGATAAGATATGGGCAGCGTTGATATTCCAAGGGCGATCATGCTTTGGTGCTGTCATAAAGTTCCTTCAACGCGTTGGCACCTAGGCGCTCTCACCTCCACTGGCAAGTACTTTCGATGTCGATTCCGAACTATGTTCACTCCATCCTTTGTTGGAAAACTAAATTAAGACAAGACCATGCTTCCTCAAAGGCTAAAAAAGGCGTATTGCGAGGAGCCAGTTAACTTATATCCTGCCTTTTGCCACTCCGCATGGGGTCGAAGTTGACGCTGACGGACCTAGGAATCCTCCTGATCCTCCTCGGCTTCGGCATGGCATTTATGGGCGTTCTCTTGTCGATACTCTCCACCCAAAGGGCTCGAGACAAGCAGATCAAGGCAGGTGGCTTTGTAATGATAGGCCCCATTCCGATCGTGTTTGGTTCTGACAGGAAGTGGATCGGCTTGGCTGCCATACTGGTCATGGCCTTCCTCTTCTTCGTTTTTATCTTGAAGGGAGGTGTAGGTCTTTGATCGAGACTCGCAAGGAATTCTCGGAACTGGGATTCAGACTAATGATCCTTGGTTTTGCGCTGAGCCTTATCGGATTCATACTTGTCGCGATCTCGTCTTATCAGTTGCCCGACTCTTCAACCTCGACAGCGATCGTGATCTTCATAGGGCCTATACCGATAATTTTGGGAAAAGGTCCACATTGGCCAGAACTCATTGCTATCGGCCTCTTCATGATAGCCCTAATGGTCCTGATATTCGCTTTCCTGAGATCTAGACAGGCAGAACAGGAAGTTGCGCAGGAACCAGTCCGTAAAGAAAGTGTTCGCTGAGGTGGTTCAGCTGACCAACTGCTTGTCAAGTCCTGATAGATATGTTTCCGCCTTTTGTAAAACTTCTTTGGAAGAGCGGAACGTTATTCTTTCGAAGGCGGCCTTGCTGTCGAGCCAATCGAACGCTATGTGCTCACTTGAAAGCTTAACATCTTTTGTCTTAGTTTCAGCCAGAAGATAAATTACCTCCTTGTATATCGTTTTTCCGCCTCTCTTGTAGAAGTACTTTACTTTCTGTTTGAAACCCGGTATGAAAATGATGTCCCTTATTCCCGTCTCTTCATTCACCTCCCTCCTGGCAGCGGTTTCGACCGTCTCGCCTCTCTCAACATTTCCCTTTGGGAAGTCCCAGTGGCCGGCCTCGTAGTGGAGGAGGAGGTACTGCCTGGTTGTATCTCGTCTGAATATGACGGCTCCTGCAGAGAATTCCTTAGGCATTCTTTGGCGAACCATATCGTATGACAGACCACCTATATTTACAATTACCACCCTGTTCTAAGGTTGCTCTTGTTTTGTGAGCTGAGCACATGGAGAAGCTAGATCTTTCGGTAGGCCTCTATCAAAGCCTTCCATGAGCTTTCTGGGTCCTCGCATGCATATATCGAGCCAGGACCACCACGGTATGACCATGTTGCTACAGAGTCTGCGCCAAGTTTGGCAGCTTCTATAACGGTGGGGACGATGATCTCCCTTTCCCTTCCTCTTGGAACTTTTATCAGCGCTACCCATATCTGAGCCAACATACCATTTTTGTGGGCAAAATCCACGCACCTTTCACTCCAGTCCAAGAACCACTCGAATTTCTTTCCGCTCCATGCCCAGTAAGGATCGGTTGCGAACGTCCTAAGGTTCTTGAAATCTTTCACAGGTTCCCACGATCTGAAACCATGGATGCCTGTTAGGTCTGGCATGAGGCAGAGCTGATTTTCAACCTTTGGATCCACAGCTTGAGCAGCATCGAAGAGGCTTTCAAGAAGGCGGTATGCTGACCTCTCTCGAAACTCCGATACCTCTGGCGTAAGGTGCCTTGGAAGATCACTTCGATAATATCTTCTGTACTCCACTTTACAGTTCTCACAGCAACAACACCAGATTTCAGGCCATCTTGGGCTTTGGGCGAAATGTGGTTCATCCCAGAACATCCCATCCGGCTCAAGGTACCTAATAATTTCCTGGGCGGTATTTGTCAGCCAGGCTACATAGCTGGAATTGCTCGGGCAACCTCTGTTCCAGGCTCTATTTCCCTGGTTGTCAATTTGGCAACACTCCGGATGTTCCGCCAAGAAGTAGCTGTGCGGTCCTGCAAATTGGCCGAAACCGTGCATGTCGACAAAAACCTTTAACTGCAGGTCGTGCGCAACCTTGATAGTATTTTTGGCCACATCCCTGTAGCGCCACCAATCTAGTTCATTGACACAGAACGTGATGCTTGTGAAGCCTCCCTCTACTATCTCCTTCAGATCATTGAACGCATGGTGAGGATAGTAGCTGCCGAGATACGCGATGTTCTTGTCGATAGGCATGAACTGCCATAAATTATAGTGGACATAAAATTTACCCATGAATCAGCCGGAGCATGAAGGAAAATTTTTGGACCTATCTTCTGCTCCATCAGCGCCTAGGTGCCAGCACGGGTAAAATGAGAGACACCAAAGAGGCTTGACTTTGGCTTCAATCCATATTTCCTGCATGCTTCGAAGTAGCTCTCAAGATTTTCGATCGGAACGTTGTCTGGTATGGATCCGGTAACATTTATGAAGTACCCTGGACAATGGCCTGCAACGCTGAGACACCTCGTCACCTCTCGAACCGCATCCTCGCGTTTTCCGAAAGTCAAAGCCTTGAGGTCGACGTTCCCCATTATGATTTTATCGTACCCATATCGATCGACGGCACTTTCAAGGTTACAGCTTGGCTCCAAGATGAAGCCGTCAGCACCTGCCTTCGCAATATCATCAATTATCTTGTCGATGTTTCCATCTGAGCAGAAGATTACGCGTATCCCCCTTGCCTTAAGTATTTGCCAGAGCCGCTCATACCATGGGAAGATATACCTGCGAAGCCAGCTGGGATTCATGATTGGGCCTTCAGTCATGCAGATGTCATCGTGGCTAATGAATGCCTTGATTTCGCACATCGACCAGGCCTTAAAGTCCTGTAACGAGATCTCTGCGAATCGGCTGAGCAATTTCTCAAATCTCCTCGGATCTCGAGCTGCTGCTCTTATCGTCCACTCAAGGCCGAAGTGCATCACGCACCACATGAATGTCGTGCAGTAGTACCCTCCTGGGACCAGTTGGCTTCGATACAGTTTTTGGTGATGAGCATGTGTTTGGCTGAACATTTCAAAAACCTGATCGAATGAAAGGCCGCCAAGGCTTGGCTCGTAATTGAGGACATCCTCCTCCGATGAAACTTGGTGTTCGAGCCTCCACGTGCTTGGATATAGCTTCGACCAGTTTTCCCTTTCGGTGAAACTTTTTCGATTCGTTTTCCTTGCCTCAGCATAAGGATCGATCGATTGTTGGGTATAGAAGATCATGTCCGTATCGAGCTTCTCGTATGTTTTGGCCAGAGCTTTTTCCGGATTTAAGAAAGGATCGAAACCTGCTAGTTTTCTTATCAGGTCTGTGTGGAAGATATATTCTATCTGTGCAACCCTGTCGGTGTCCTCAAGGTAAATTGCAGATAGCGCCCTTTCATAGCACATATGCCATTTCCGCAGGAGATAACGAACCATAATGCCTTAAATATCATTTTGCGCAGCACCTTTGGATTTTTCCAAACCGATGGAACAGAAGGCAGATAAAGCACATAATTTGCACCATTTGCCATGGCAAGCCGCACGAAGTTTAGTGGAATCATCATTATCGTGCTTGCAGCAGTTCTGGGCTTCTCGATGACGCTGATCCCGCCGCCATATAATTCGATCGTTCCTTTCGTCGCTGTCGGCATATTCGTTCCGATCGCAAAGGTTCTCAACTGGTAGAGGGCCTTGGAACAGCTGAAGAGGATATGGGAATGGCATGAGCAAGATTCTGTTGGGTAGGAAGGATTACCTAGACAAGATGCGTGGGTGCTGGCTTGGGAAGAACATCGGGGGCACTCTTGGCACACCATACGAAGGCAAGAAGTATACGCACTGCCTCGATTACTACATTCCGATTCCAACTGAACCTTTGCCAAATGACGACCTCGACTTCCAACTGGTCTGGTTGAAGATGCTTGAGGACAGAGGTGAGAACTTAACCTTCAACGACTTCTCCGAATATTGGATGAAGCACCTCTCAAGACACTGGTACTGCGAATATAGCTTCTGCACATACAACCTTCAGAGGGGCCTGAAGCCTCCCATCTCTGGAGCCTTTCAGAACTACTGGGTGGATGAGATGGGATCGCCCATAAGAAGTGAGATCTGGGCGTGCGTAGCACCAGGTGATCCGCAACTTGCGGCATCGATGGCGTGGATGGATTCTTCGATGGACCATGCTGGAGGCGAAGGAAGGTGGGGGGAGATGTTCTGGGCAGCTGTCGAGAGTGCAGCGTTCATCATCGATGATCCGAAAACTCTCATCGACATAGGACTTTCCATGATTCCAATTTCGTCACATATCGCCAGAGCGGTGAGGGAAGCATTGCGCTGCCACGAAGATGGGATTGAATGGGGCGAGGCGAGGGAGAGAATAGCAACCACCTTTGGACACCACAATCCATGCAATGCCGTACCAAACCATGGCTTCATTATAATAGGTTGGCTCTACGGGAAGGACTATGGTGACAAGCTGTGCAAGGCTGTCAATTGCGGATTTGATACAGATTGCACAGGTGCAACTTTGGGTTCTCTTCTTGGGATCATTTATGGTGCATCGAAAATTCCAGACGAGTGGAAGGGGCCTGTAGGAGATGCGATAACGCCCGTCAGCTTCACAAACACAGAAGGTTTGCCGAAAACGATTGGTGAACTGGTCACGCGAACTCAGAATGTTGCGGAGAAATTCGTTGCCAAGAAGTCGAGGACCGTTGAGTTTGCCGAAATGACTTCGGTACCAAGGGAAGCGCTATCACTTCTTTACGATAACCAGGCAGTAAGGGATCTGCTTGGCTTCGATGTGCACTGTTCGGTCGAGAACTTGGGCGATTTGCAGGTGGTTTTCCACTATGGGGGGGATCCTGTTTTACGTCCTGGCATAAGGAGGACCTTCGAAATATCGCTTAGAAGATCCTGGATGCTTTTGGATGCAAGCGCTGCCAATATCAGCTTGAAAGTGCCAAAAGGATGGGAGGTGTCATCCCCCCTAATCGAGGACAACCGCTTCAAGTTCAGTGTCCTAGCCAATGCTTTAGAGACCAAAAATACCCTTGAATTGGACGTGAAATTTGGACAGAGGAGTGGGAAGCTGAGATTTACAATCTTGGGCCCTTCTGCCGTGAAGTCAATTCCAGCATCAACCCACGCGCCTAAGGATTGAGAGCGACTCTTATCAAATTTAAGCAAGCTCTATTTGCTGCTGCTTAGGTCAGGTTGTCATTACATTTTTCAAGAATTAGGGCCAAGATTTTATACACCAGGAGATTTTCAAATGAGGATTTGATAGGATAGTAAAGATGGGCGATTGATTAGATAGTGAATGGCATGCGGTATGTTATTGGGCAGGGCATGACCAATATATTGCACAGGTGAAAAAATGTCCGAAAAGGAAACTGGTACAATATTGGTGCTTGTGGTGGTAGCTTTCTTGGTGCTGTTACCAATTCTTTCTATGAGGTTTTGGAGTTGGCAAATCCCTTGGCGTGGCATGATGGGCATGGCTGGTTACGGCTGGGGCTTTATGTTCATAGTTCCACTCTTACTATTTATTTTGATAGTGATCGGTGCTTACCTATATTTTGGATCCACCAAGGAGTCAAGGGTTCTATTTCCCCCTAAGGAAGACAGAGCGATCGAAATTCTGAATGAAAGGTATGCGAAGGGAGAGATCACTAGGGAGGAGTACACGAGGATGAAGGAGGAGTTGCGGAAATGAGCAAAGATGCCAGGCGAACTGCTGGAGTCCTTTTGATAACTGCCGGAATAGTTGGGCTGATCCTGCTTCCCTACCTGATGTTCGTCGCTTGGAATAGAGGAGTTGCTACGATGGACGAGGCGGTTAAAATTGCGGAGGATTTCTTGAAGTCGCTAAATAATGAGGATCTGGCCATAGATGAGATCATGGAGTATAGGTACAACTTCTATGTTGTCTACTATGAAAAGAGCACAGGCATGGGGGCTTTCGAAATGCTGATAGACAAAGCCGGCAATGGCGGAATGATGGGGATGTGGGCGGGCAGCATAATAAGACCGGAGCCAGGACCTAACATGATGTGGAATACAAAGTACGGCGCGATGGGAAGTGGAATGATGGTTTGGTCATCTGAAGATAACCAAATCACGGAGGAAAAGGCGAAGCAATATGCCCAGAGATATCTTGACAACTTCATACCTGGGGCTAAGGCGGAGGATGTGCATAAATTCTACGGATACTATACGATACATGTTGACAAAGGTGGTAGGAACTATGGTATGCTTAGCGTTAACGCATACACCGGGGATGTCTGGTTCCACGACTGGCATGGAGAATACGTCCAGACCAGAGAGATGAAGGTTGATTGATCCAGAAAGCACATTTAGGTCCAAACAACCATTCTTAAAAAATCTTACTTTTTTCTTGCGAATTTCAAGTAAACTAGGAAGATCATGGCTGAAGCTGCCGACATTGGTATTGCCCCAATGACCCAAGAGCTGATAGGCGAAGATTGGACGTTAACTCTGAGTAGAAGCTGAGGCGATTCAGCACAGCCCGAGATGGACCTAATACCGATAACATATTCACCGGTATCTGTGTTGCTAGGGGACTTGAGCTGAAGCGTAATGCTCCCAAATGATCCCGAAGCTAGCTCGTCTATGTAATTTGGCATGAGTGTAACCTGCCATCCTGAAGGCGCAGATACATTGAGGGTCACGTTTGAGAGCCTGGTCGGGCCCACGTTACTCATGGTGGCTGTTAGCATGGTAATTTCGCCTGGTCTGACTTTGACGTACAGGGTACTGAGCTCAAGAGCAAGCTCGTAAAAGCCGGTAATATTGGCTGTGAAAGTCAAGTTCTGGTATATCCCCTCCTTCGGTTCCACCTCGATTGTAAAGTTGTATGTTCCTACTCCTGCATTTCTTGGTGGAATGGCCTCCAAGTAAAAAAGGGAACTCTCCCCTGCCTCTAAGAAAGCGGTACGTAAGAATGTTGGGTCTCCAGGAGTTTTTCTGAAAGATAAGTTCCAACCTTCTGGAAAGGAAATGAAGGAAAGATTGAAAGTCAAACCGTTCGTGGCAATGTTGGTTATTGCCATAGGGAAGTACAAAGTCCTGCCCGTTTTCGCGCTCACCTCTGAATAGAGAGTTGAGATAGCAAGAGTACGGCATGCCGAGGATGTTCTGGCTGAAGAAAGACGGATGATTATGGGATAGTCTTTAACGAGCAAGTTTCGTATGGTAGTTTTCCCATCTTCAAAGTTCTTAATGAGATCCTGCTCGAAGCCGTGCAGCACGTCGATGCAAGTTGCAACCTCGTTAAATGTGCCATCTATGATCAGCGTAGAATGCACACCATAATCATCTTCAACAGCTAATCCATCTGTCCAAAGTGCGATCAACCTATCGCCGTTAGGTAGGATGAAACTGTAGCTCATTATGTTTGTTGCATCGCTCTCGATATCTGCGGAAAAGTTTCCTATTCTGGCTCCAGCCATTATGGTGCACAATGCACGTATCACTCTTGCGGAAAATCCACTCTGGTCTGATTGGCAAGCAGCACTAACGGTGACATTCAGGCCCAAATTGGTGATGATGGCCCTTGCGAGATATTTTGCTGCCACCCTTTCGGTTACTGTGAACATTGTGTCATCGCCGTGAAAAGAATTAGATGGCCACTCGATCTCTTCGGCTAAGTACTCTCCTTTAAAGCCATGCGAGGCTGCCATCCCCATTATCTCCTGCACCATCTGGGGATAACTCTTGTAATATTGATCATCTGGTCTGTTGCCATGGAAAGGATGCCAAGAGATCGCATCCACTAGTGGCGCCACTCCAGATCTCAGGAGGGTTTCCAGGTAATCGATGTGAAGCGTATAGCGCGAAAATTTTTCGTAACCGGATGCCCATTGCCCTCCAGTCGCGCCTACTACGATCTTTGCATCAGGATCTTCCATTCGAATGATGGGTACAACTAGCTTGATTAGGTTGGCATAATTATCAACCGAAATTCCTCCCCATGGTGTATCTGTGTCAGGTTCGTTCCACAACTCGTAATACTTTACGCGGCCTTTGAAATGGCTAACCACAAAACGCACATAGTTTGCATATCTCTCGATCTCCTCCTTGGAAGAGAACCTAGTATAGTCAGGTCTGTCCTCTCCTGTTCCAACGCCAAGATTTAACATAATGGAAACGCCATTATCGGCTAAGCTTGAGATGAAGGTTTCCACCTCTGGATCGATGACGTAATTACCTTTTTCCTTTTCCACATTCTGCCAATTTAATGGATTGCCCAAGCCATCATAGGCAAATCGAACCCACTTCAGACCGATCCGGAGAAGCATCTCCTTGCCGATGCTAACGCCATAACTTAAATCCACTCCAATTCTGTTGTCATCGATGTCATAAGACCATTTTGTCAATATCGACCTCCTGTGAAGGTCATTTCCATCCTGAAGGCAGAGAGAAGTACCTTGACCACCCGTGGGCGATGAGAACTTGCTTGTGTCACCATCTTCGTCTGTTACAGTGGCTGTAAGGCGAGGACCTGAAAAAGAGGTGCCTTTATCGAGCAAAAAGAAACCTGTATCATCGGACTTTGTCCGACCTTCGTAGATAGCTCCCTCGTCATTACTATCAGAAAATATCTCCACAAAGCAATTTGGACTAGCTACTCCCAAAGCCGTCCCATCTCTTAGGTCGAAATCGATGATCGTTGGAGGGGTGAGTTCCTCATTACCGAAGTCGCACATCCAGATACCTGTTCCGCTATTGTTGTAGATGCTGTTGCGGGTGAACGTGTTATGCAGCGAATAAGAGCGTACACTTATGCCATTACCGTTGTTGTCGTGGATTTTGTTTTGAACGATTGTGTTGCGCATCGAATTTGAACAAATGCCTATACCGTGTCCTCCGTTGAATGCAATTATGTTGTTAGGGCCGATGACATTGCAGCTTGCATGATCGATGACGATACCCGAGTTGCGGTTGCCCAGCCTCAAGATGCCGTTCAAATCTGTTCCAATGCGGTTTCCAACAAATGTGTTGTAACTTTCATTGTTATTGCCAATGTATACTCCATTAAGATTCCCACAGATCAGATTATCGATGACCTTGTTGTGATGTGGCCCATTTATGTGGATGCCATCTCTGAGTTTGCCCCATGATACTGTTCCACTTAGGTCTGTGCCGATGTAGTTGCCCTGTATCGTATTGAAGGAAGTTTCCAAGTCCCAAAGACCAATGCCAAAGTTTCCTTCTCCGCTGATTAGATTTCCCTGGCCCAGTGGACCAGCGCCAATGTTTCGATCCCCTCCGATTATGTTGTTCCGTGCTCCCCCATAGAGAGCTATGCAGGAACCCGGAAAGTTGATGATCTGCAGACCTCTAATTATGTTTTCACTCGATCTTATCGAGAGTCCATTGACCCACTGCTCCGAGTGCGAGAAGCCAAGCTCGAGAGCTATACCGATGACGCCAGAAGGGATTGTCTGGCTTGTAGTTGCCTTCGTCCAGTCTTCCATTCTGTCGAACCACTTTGAATGAATATTTTCCATATGCCCGTCGGAGAAGAGAGCGTTCAGCCAGACCGAAAAACCCCCGTACCTGTACCAAAGGCTAAGTTCAACTGTTTCGCCACTGACCAAAGGTATCCAGACTGTGCTTTCCCGGTAGTAAGGCCAATAGTAAGCCCTGTTTGGAAACGGGTAGCTAGTGCTGTTTGTATCGTATACCAAATGGCTCTCGCCCACATGTGCCACAGTTGTCCACTCGTAGCTCTGAGGTGAGGAATGGTAATCGCTGTACCTCAAATGCCTAGTTGCGCCTGGGGCATCATCCCAAGGTCGCCAGTGAACTAAGCCTGAGGAAAAGTCACCGTTTGAAATGAGGTTTGGACCGCCATCTACCTTCAAGCTAATGTCATCCAACAGCAAAGTTTCAGGTCTTCTTCCAATCCCACTTCCATCCAAGATAACGCCAGCGTTACTGCCATCGATCGTCAACCTGCCCTGTGAGATCTCTGGAAGGCTGCTGGTGACAGCGATTGTTGTGGGCCTACTTGGAGGGAAAACCTCCGGATCGAATATGATTGTGTCTCCTCGCCTTGCGTCATGAAGCGCTTGGCGCAAAGTACCTGAGCCTGAGTCGGCGGCGCTTGTCACCACTAGAATTGTGGCAGGGCTTTGCTGCGCGATCAAGGGCACATTATCTAGTAGTAAATCACAAGATACGAAACGAGTGGTTAAAGAGAAAAGAAGAACAGATATTGCGACCAAGCCAAACATATGACGGGCCAACATTTCCTTTCGCCTCCCTTTATGCAAATGAATGCTAGTATCCATCCTAACCTTTTGCGGTTGAGATCTTCTCCACATCCTCATGTCCCTATGCCTTTTCCTCGACCTCCACTCCTCGCATACTCAAGATCAGGCAAGAGACTGTCAAAGTTGCCACCAACATGCAAACAATCGCAGAGAAGCATGGCCATATGTTCTTCAACGTCACAAAGATGTCCAATGGAAGTGGTTGTGCTGTCATAGATGTGAATGGCGGAGCGTCGATCATTGGATTGAGCAAAGCACTTGCTCCTTCGACAAAAACCGCTGATGGGGAAAGCCAGTTAATGTATCCCGCGATACTTCCCCTAAGATCCGAGATGGCCCCAAACCATGGGTCGCCTACGATTCGATACGATGGAAGAGGTGCAAGCAGGTTTGATAGGGCAACGGACGTTGCATACCATGCGGAAAAAGAAACAAGAAGAAAGATCGAGAAGAATAGCGAACTCGAAAGGCTGTTCGCTACCGAAGAAATCAGGATGCTGATAGATATCCAAAATGAGACATACATTAGAAGCATTCCTGTGAAAGCCGTTATCCTCGCCAGCTCCTCAATGCTGAACGAACCTATCAGAGCGATCATCAGACCTCCTGCGATTAGGACGGCCGATAAAGATACGATGGATACTGCAGCTAGGCCGCCCAAAAATTTACCGATCACGATCGATACCCTCGATATCGACCTTGCCAGAAACAACTGCATCGTTCCAGTTTTTCTTTCACGAACGATTGTGTCAAAACTAATGGCGATCGAAAGGAAGGGAAGCATGGCATTAGATACAATCCAGACACTTGAGGAAAAGGCTGAGAGGGATGTAGGTTCGATGCCCTCTCCCTTGCCATACAGCTCTATCTGCTTGCGATGGGTTAGGAAAGACTCGTAAGCGCCTGTTATGGAAAGTAAAATTGTGAGTAAAAATCCTAGTAAAAAGCGGCGACTTCTCAAAATGGATCGGATTTCCTTTCCAGCTATAGTTAGCGTCTCACCCAATTTCTTGCCTCTCCGTTTCTATGACAGCCTCAACCGTTCCCTTCTTTAGTGACAATATTTTATTACAAAATGTTAATTCTTGAGCGTTTCTCCCGGTACATATTATCGTAAGGCCTTCCCATCGACTTAGGTTCTTCAATAGAGCCTCAACTCCCTTTGCCTCCTGATCTTTCAAACCAGCTAGCGGCTCCTCGAGAAGTAGGAGCGATGGCCTTTTGATGAGCGCTTGAACGATCATGAGCTTTCTTTTAATCTCCTGGTTAAGATTTGATGCTTTTTTGTCTGCATGCTGCGTTAAGTTGTACTTCTCTAGTAAATCATTGATGGTATTCTTATCAACATTCCCATCCAGCTTGCCCAAAAAGAGGAGGTTCCACCTAGGGGAGAACTGCCCATAGAGTTCTGTGCGATTAAGAAGAAGCCCAATGGAATCTTTGATCTCACTTCTCCTACTATAGGTGTCGATGCCATCCAGAGTTACGGAGCCACTGGTTGGCTTGAAAAGTCCTGCAATAGCCAAAATTAGGGCTCTTCTGCCTTCTCCTACCAAGCCGATTATTTCGCCTCTCAATGCGCTCATACTGATTCCCCTTAGGACTGGCTTCCCACCCGTGAAGAGACTTATGTTCTCGACCCGCAAAAGCTCTCTCGTTCGGCCCCATCTTACAGATGAAGGGACGGCTGCCCACTGGAGCATGAGACGGCGAACAGCTGAGGCTGTTTTTTTAACAACTTCCATCGGCTCGTAGTTGTAGAGCATGGCTATCTTGATGACGAGATCCATCGAGTACGTGGAAGAGCCCCTGCTTCTCGTCAGAGCCAATTCATTCTCGGTCCTAAATGCCCTCGATCCTTCCTGTGCAAAGCTGTGTGAGAAAAGCAGTTTCTTCACCTCCTTCTCCTGGTCAGAATCCTCAACTATCTCCTTGAACTCCATCTTCTCAGGTATCGTGCGGAGAAGCTGGAACTCCTCAAACTGGCCCTGGATGAACCTGAAGAAGTGCTTGAGCTCTATCTGTGATACCAATTGGGGTATGTGGAGCAACCAAGTATCCTTCGTGGCTGGAAGGTAGTCGAGCTTCCACTTCAGGGGGAGCTTCGGAGTAGCTATTGTAGAAGCCTTAATTGCAGGAATTACTGACGCAGATATTGACACGAACATCGCCATCAGTATGACGGCTACGCTCCATGTCCAAGATACCTTCTCGGTAAGGAAGCCAGGTCCCCCGAGGCTGAGCAGCAATCTGGGTCCCCCAAGTCCAAAGAGGTACCCAATCACGCTGCCTATGAATGCGACAAGCCCAGCTTCCGCCAGGAATATGTAACTGATTTGCGAAGGATTCAGACCAACTAGGGAAAGAGTGGCAATCTCCTTCCTCCTCTCATAGACAGCATTAAGTGTGCAAGCAAGCACGTTCAGCCCAACCAAAACAAGCAACATCGGTATCGCTGAACCGCCCGCAAGCGTAGGATCTTTCCTGTAATAGAACAGCCTGACCTCGCTGCCATCCGAAGCGTAAACGAAGAAACGCCATTTGCTGACCAATTTAACAGCAATGTTCACGATGTCTCCGCTACTTGTCTGGACATTTATCCTGGTCAGCCTACCCAAGCCCAGCCTTATGAGTTCCTGCCAGTTGAATATGGCAATGCTGTCTGGGCTCAGGTATGCCTTTTCGCGATCCAAGATTACGTAGGGCCTTATTGGTTGGCCATCAAGGTCAACGATCTGCTCCAATATCTGATCGTCAAAAATTCCAGCTATGGCGAAGCTCTCCGTGGCTGGCACTCCAGATCCTGTTACCCAGCTGAACTTCACCTTGTCTCCAGGTTTGACGTGAATTCGATCTGCTGCCTTGGCAGATATTAGAATCGCCTTTTCCAGCTCATCCATGTAGTGCCCCTCGATTATGGCCGCGTCTAAGGCATTCATCCTCCCCTCTTCTCCAGAAACTCCCATCACGCCCCTAATCGTTATGTTCTCACCATTCTCGCTTATTATCTGAGCTTCCATGTAAGTTGGGCTGCTCTCCGTCTTGGGCGCGACCGAGCTTACTAGGGGATCGGTTTTCAAAGCATCGACCATCGAGGAGGGAAGACCTGAAGCTTCGGAAGGACCTGGTTGAGGAACCACCATCAGGCCGGCAGGTGGTTTTTCATTTGGATAAGGTGAAGATGGCCTACCTGAACCGACAGCTGACTTTACTTGGAATGAGGTGAAGACTGTGAATCCGAAAACAAGCGTCAAGATTGAGATAAGTATCAACGAGGATCTCATCCTCCTCCTTTTCAGATTTCTAGTTGCAAGGGAGAAAGTTGAAGTTAGGTTCGACGCAAGGGGAACTCCAGATTGCGTTACAACATCTCTCTTGATTCTTGGAAGTAAAAGGGCCAAACCGATCGCTATCGATGCAGCCAAGATGCAGGATGTCAGAAGCACTGTCGGTTCGGTCAGCCTCCATCCCGGTGAGATATAGTAGTAAAAACCTAGAAAAATCGAGCCTGTCAATGCGCCCATACATATCCTTAATGCGTTATTTTCAATGAAAACACTAGCTAGGCCGAAGCCACAAAGAACCAACAAGAAAGACAGAGGAACCGGTGAGAAAGTCGTATCTGACTTGATGTTCAAAGTTTCAAGTTGGACGTCCCCATGTATTATGTATGCCGCTCTCAGGTCGATGAAGCATTGTGAGTATCTACCATTCTGCAGCTCCAACCTTGCGGAGTTGAGTAGATCGAAAGCAGTATTCAGGTTGTCTAATTGTGTTTCAATATCGATCCCATTAATAGATAGTTCGTTTGCCATAAGCCAAGTCGATGTCAGCTTATCTCTTACGAAGGCTACATTTCTCTCCATCACTACCTTGCTTATGTCCAATATCGTTTTGCTACCTTGTCGGAAGGTGAAGGTTGAACCGTCATTGTCAACCACAATGTTGCCTGAAGATGACCGAACGACTGGAAATATACTAGAATCGGCGGCAACTATGACATGGCCATACTCCAGGCCTAGCACGGCCCATACTTGGGATGAATAGCTTACAAGCGATCGGCTTTGCAGCAAAGCGCTGTAGCTGCTTTCTATAACATCGAATCCATATTGAACCCCTTCCGGAACCCCCCCAACCTCCACGAATTCTGGCGATCCGGTTAGAACAACAGATGCACCGGGAACCAATTCGAAGTTTATGACTACGTTTTCCTCTGCCAAGGAACTTTCACGGTCTCTTAGGTCCAACTGCATTATTCCTGGAACATAATCTATTCCAGGGGTTTCTTGGTAATCTGCATATGCCAACATCCAGTAGTACCCTCTGCGGAGGCTTGTATTGTAGTATCCCAAACTGTCGGTCCTCAGGACAATATCGTATCTGCCCAAGTTCCATCGACGGCCAACAAGGCGTACCATCGCTCCTTCCAAAGGCTTGCCTGTTGAGGCGTCCAAAACCCTTCCAGTTATGGTCCAACTTTCTTGCGCATTTGCACCAGGAATTCCGAAGGCCAATAGGATTGTAAAGCATAAAACAAAGAGAATCGGTATTCGAACCTTGCTGAATCGCGAGTTTCTCCCAACCAACTTTGTAGTCGATGCTGCAATATATATCGATTCGTGCGATATAAGTGTTCCTAATTTGAGTATTACCATTAATCCTAGTTTCGTGACCGAGCCCTCTTGACACACATTTCACTCACAGGACAAATCTTACAAGCTTTTTTCTTGCAGAATTCTAAGTTTATCCTGACGAGCTGCGACTCAAAACTTTTGATATCTCTTACCTTGAGCTTACGCGCAACCTCGACCGCAAGGTTAGATGGCTTAGGATCGGCATGTCTCCATATCCCCCTTAGCTCTCTAAGGAATATGTTGGTTCCAACAGGTCCAATACCTTTGAACTCCTCGAGAAGTCTCTCTAAATTCCTTGGCGAACTCGCTTTTTGATGGATCCGATCTACATCTCCATACTTTTCTAGGAGCATCTTTGAGATCTCAAGCAAGTTCGTTGCTGTGGAGAAATCATATCTGACATATCCGCCAGAATCTAGTACCTGAACGAGCTTGTCCCATCCAGCTTCCAATATGGCTTCTGGAGTAACGAGGTCCTCTTCTAGGAATCTTCTGAAGGTTCTCTTCGCTATCTCAGCTGATATTCTCTTGGCAAACAAAACCGATGCCAATAACCACTTGAACCTCTCCTCTGGCTTTCTGAGGTCTATCCCAAGCTCCTCGGAGTAACTTTTTACCGACTTTAGTTTCTTTATCATCGTCCTGGTGGCAGCTCACCACATAGATTAAAGGCTTGGCGGGTTGGGTTAGTTTTCCACGAAGGCAGATTGGGACGTTTTGAACCGGTCAAAGGATATTAAGTTTTACCTACTAAGCTTAAGGATCTTTTGAGAGCATCCTATAATCTATCAACCCTTTCGCAATTAGAAGCTAGCGAGAGCAGCTGTTTGAGCTGCGCCAAGGATTCTGAGTTTATTCTCTCGTGCAAACTTTCTCCAGCTGAATCCATCGTTACGATGCATGGTCCAAGTTCATCAACAGATACGTGCCATAGAGCATCGGGGATTCCAAGGTCCATCCAGTAGACCCCCAATACTCTCCTCATATGTCCTGCAGCAAGCAATGCTGCTCCTCCGGGAAATACGGCATATGCTCCTCCGGTATCAATCAGTGCACTAAGCGTCCTCTTGCCCATTCCGCCCTTGCCGATTATGATACTGGGCTCATAGTATCGGAGGACATCCGCCTCGTACTCCTCCATCCTGGAGCTCGTCGTAGGACCTGCAGCTATGATCTCCCAAGAATCACCTGATCGCTTGGCGACAGGGCCTGCATGGTAGATTGGTAATCCTTTGAAGTCGACTGGAACAGGCTTGTCCTGTAAAGCAAACTCATGAAGGCGCTTGTGGGCCTTATCCCTGCAGAATATAATACTTCCAGAGATGTATACGATGTCACCAACTCGGAGCTTCCTTGAAACATCGGGGCTGATAGGACTTTGTATGTGCTTCTCGGTCAATCCTATTTCCTCCTTTCATAAATGAACTCTCCTTTGGGCGTTATGACGAGTTTTGCTTTTCTGGCTGCCCAACAGTTAACGTTGATGGCAACCGGAAGGCATGCCACGTGAGTGTCACAAACTTCAATCTTAACGCCCAAAACCGTCGTCCTGCCTCCTAGCCCCATGGCACCTATCCCTAGAGCATTGGCCTCCTCCTTCAGTCTCTCTTCGAGCCTAGCTATTTGGGGATCACTATTTGCCTCGCCCAAGTCCCTCAAGAGAGCTTTCTTGGCAAGTTTCATTGCCAAATCGGCACATCCCCCAATGCCCACTCCAACTACCGTCGGGGGGCAAGGCTGGCCACCACAACTCTGGATGTGGCTTAATACTACCTTTCTGATCCCCTCAAGCCCTTCCGAAGGTTTAAGCATCGCCAGATAACTCATATTTTCGCTTCCAGCTCCCTTCGGGAGAACCGTCAGCTCAATGCTCTCTCCAGGAACCTGCTCAAACAAAACGATCGGAACACATCTGCCAACGTTTCCCACATTTAGGCGATCTATGGCTTTGACAACATTGGGGCGTAAAGGCATCTCCTCGCTTATCTCAAAAACAGCTCTTTTCAACGAGGAAACGAACCATCTTGGAAGTTGAACCTCTTCCCCTACCGAGACATAAAATGTTATTAGCCCGGTATCTTGGCAGATCGGAAGGGATTTTTCACGTGCGATTTTTGCGTTCTCCAGCATCGCTTGTAATTGCATCTTGGGAAGGTCAGAGTCCTCGTTTTTGTATGCTTCCATTAGAGCTTCTAAGATATCTTCGGGAAGACATGTTTCAGACAAGCGTACGAGTTCCTTGACTTTGGAAACGAAATCCTCTTCCAGCATAGGTGTATACACTGCCTCATCCATATAAATTGGGTTATTAAGATAAGTCCCTCCAATTTTGGAGTTCAAGTATATTCATGTCCTTTTTGATAGGCACACCGCAAAACCACGGAGCCTTTTGTAGATGCCCACACTAGTACATCCATTCAGCATTGGTAATTTGAGGCAATGCATAGCTCTATATGATAAAGATATGTGCTAATATGCTCACAGAAGATTAGACTATTGGTACGATGTAAAAACAAGGTAATCCATAAAACGAGATGTTGATGGAAAGATTTTGCCCAATGAACCTCAAAGCGGAGGCATTGTTCTTCGCCTCTTCTCAAGAGGCAATCGCGTCCAAGCCATGAACTCTTCGCTCGGAGGCTCCCTCTCGTACAAGTTTTTCCTCAAAGCCTCAAGCAGGTTGTCATTCAGGCCCAAATATTCGGCTGCCGTCTGAACCTTTTTTGAACTCGTTTTTGCCACCAAAAATACTTCGGAAGCTTTTTGCCTCCACTCGGCATCTCTCAGAAGGTGGTGGTCCACTATGGTCAGCTGCGTTATAGCAACGAGCTTTGACATGTTCCTAAAGCCCCTCTCAAATGCTGCCTCTTGCAACTTGCTTTGGGCGAGATATGTTGGCGGGCCGCCCAAAACCAAGATATCGCTTTCGCAGCGTTCTAAATAGTATAGTGCATCATCTGAAATCGGTCCTTGAACATCAGGAGCTATCGTGACCGTCTCGCCTTCATTTTTGAATGTAACGGTCAGAACATAACCCAGCTCACTACCTTCCTCGCCATGGCTGAGTGGGGGAGAGAACTTCAGCTCCGTGCCTCCTATTTTAAAGGTCTTCCCGTCAGCCTCCTCGATGCTCTTTGCTATCGGGCCGACTAGGTTCCTGAAAATCCAGCCTCTCTTCCTCTGTGAGTAATTGATGTTTTCACGCGCATCCTTAGCAAGAATCCTCTTGCCACCGTAGATGGCCTCAGCCTCCTCCTTCGAGGACCATGTCCAGACTGTATCGCTCCGAAATGGAGGTGTAAAGTGGTCGAAGTGGTAGTGCGACACCGTTACGATATCGGCTTTTTTGGCCAGTTCCCTTATTCTCTTCCTGGCATCGGCCAGCGCCATATATTCGAGTGGATGGGGGGCAAGCGAAAACCTTTGGCCCAAAGAGACCCCGGCATCAAAAAGGACAGACAGGTCCGGAGTTTCGACCAAGCAACACATAGATCTGACGCCCATGCTTTCGAAAGCGACTGGCTGAAGCTTGATCAAACGACCATAGCAGGCATTCTAGGAAGGCTATCTATATGTTGCCTTTCCATATGTCGAAACGCACATTTGTCCTACATAAAAATAAATAGGGTACAAAATCTTCTTGGGTCGGAACCAGTTGCGTGGCAAGAACGTTCTTGGAGTAGGGGCACATCCAGACGATCTCGAAATCCTTTGTGGTGGAACCTTAGCAAAGTATGCCAAGGAAGGATATAGCGTCGTCATGGGACATCTTTGCAGGGGGGACAAGGGGCATTTCGAGATCGAAAGCGAAGAACTTGCCAAGATCAGGTCGAAGGAGGCTGCAGATGCTGCCAGAGAAATAGGTGCGAGGAGCGTTTGCCTAGGATTCAACGATCTGGAGCTTTATGTTAATGAAAACTCAAGGAAGGCGGTTGTGGACCTAATAAGAGAGGCGAAACCGGACATCATAATAACGCACTCACCAAACGACTACATGCCAGACCACGTTGCAACGTCAAGGCTTGTATTTGACGCAAGTTTCACGGCAACTCTACCAAATTTCATAACTGAAAAGCCTGCGCACACAGTTATGCCGACGATCTTCTATGCAGACACCTTGGCAGGGATCGATTTCCAGCCAACCGATTATGTTGACATAACAAAATGCTGGAGGAAAAAGGTAAAGATGCTCTCAAAACACAAGAGCCAGATAACATGGCTCAAGAAACACGACAACATCGATATCCTCGAGTTCATAGAGGTCAATGCGAGATTTAGAGGTCAACAGTGCGGTGTAAAGTATGCAGAAGCCTTCAAGCTTTGTGAAGTTTGGCCACGAATAAAACCGCGCAGACTTCTGCCATAATCAAGCTTTTACTTCATTTGTTTTGATCTTTCCAAACAGGACGAGGGATAACTTCAATAGGCGAGCGAGGAAGAAGGTACCGCCACAAAGAGCTGCCAAGGTCAGTATGAAGAGGCTGTAGAATAATGCCTCATGCAAAACGAATAATTTCCCAGAAAGGCTGGTGATGATCAGGATTAGAACTGAGCAGACCGACCATGCCAAGGATGAATATAGGAGCCTTCTAGTAGATGTTGGCATTATGGTCCAGAAGCTGTCTGATCTATTACCCAAGTCATTTCACCTTACTGGCATTATGTAACAACGGTCGTATAAGGTTCTGGCAAATATACATGTAGAAAATGAGGTCTTGTTGTAGCTTGGTTTGAATATCTCATGACAGAATGTTAATTTTAGGTACATTTCTTAGCTCCTCCCGGTATTACGATTTTCTTTTTTATCTTATAAAGAGACGAGCGATATGCCTAAATTCTCCTTCTTACAGAAACAGGGTGGGTTGCCGACCAGAGGGCCGTGGAACCACCCGTTCCCGTTCCGAAAGGTTGCTAAATCCCGGGAACACGGAAGTGAAAAGCGGTTCCGTTCTGGGCGGTAGTGTCGTCTTAGGGAGACGCGAAACCCAGGAAGTTGGCAGCCCATCCTACAAGGGTGTTGGGCTCAATAATACAGCGTTCCACTTGAAACGATGGCCGTAATCGATATTTTTACCACAAAGAACCTTAGAAACATGCAAATCCCTGTGATGCCCATCAAATAGGCTATCTTGGTGAATATGATCATACAGATTAAGTACTAGAACCATTTGATCGGTAGGCCAAGGGGCGAGAGATAATCAATGAGCATGCCCAGAGGGCCCTTGTTGAAGTATCCCTGCCAAAGGAGAATACGAAGTTATGTACTTTGCTCCAATCATGCATATGCTCATCAACGTTGGCAGTTTCGCAGGAGCTCCACGGGATAATGAAGGGTTGCGGAATTTTGGCTGGCTGTCAACTATCTTTTTCAGCATAATCATTTACCTTGAAGCTGTACCGTGGTGCTCTTTCTCTAAAGATGCCAAAATATGAATGTTAGATTATCTCAACATCTAGCATTCCTTTAAAGTGTTGATCTCCTGTAACAAGGGTGAGTTTTTTATGTTGCGATGTAGCGTATATTAATCATATGCCATATGAAGCTTGTGTTTCTGTTTCATATCCGATGCTAAGAGAGCTATCTCTGCGTCCAACTGAATGATGAAGCTTCTTTCTTATCTGCGATTTTTCTTCGGGGATTCTTTCATTGTTAGTTAGAAGAAGATGGAAGAATAGTGTGACTATTCTGCTCTCCAAGGACAGACTTGCTAAAGGCATTCATGTGCCAACAAAAATTGAGACGTTTAGAACCCTCATCGAAATCATCCATGCGGCATTGGTACAGTATGAGAGGATTGATATTTGGGCTGTCAAGATGCTGTTGAGTGAGAAGGGCAGAGACTTCAAAGACTCTGGCTTCATCTAAACTCTAAGAACGATCTATTTCCATAAGTATACACGGCCTTTGTGATGTCGTGTAGCCGAGTGATTATATCATCCACAAGTTCGGCTTTACTCAACCTTCTTTTTGATGTCTTCATGTAAATCTCTCTTCCTGCATCTTTAGCCCATTCACGCCAAAGTTCCCATGACTCGAGCATTGCTCTAGCATGCTTCTCTATCTCGTGAAGCTTCTCGTCCTCGCTCATTCCTTTCGCGTTGAAGCTTGTCTCAAAGAGTGGTTTCTGGCGGGCCCAGAGCTTGATATTCGTGCCGTACTTCTTGTTTGCTTCATCAGCTGTTTTTTCAGCAGCTTCGAGCTCAGCTATCAGGCCAGGTACCTTTTTTCTATATTTTTCCCAGTTCTTCTTTTCAAGTAGATCATCTTCAATCAAAAAGTGTGCGTTGTACTCCTCTGAGGCTACATCATCCACGTCGTAGAATTGATCTGAATATATGCGTATGGTCCCATCTTTCTCCTCCTGTACCCAGTAGGCACCTTGGTTCTCTCCGATCTTGATTTTATCTTCATCAAGATATACCGCCCAGATGGACTTTTCCAATTGCTGCTTCTCCGCAACTAAGTAGGGCTTTCTAGTTATGGCCTCTAGAAGCTCCTTGACTTTTCGAACGAATTCTTCATTAGCTTCGGGCGTGATCTCAGTCAAAGTTCCTCACCTTCAGATCGGTATAGATCTGCTTCCATGTGATGGAGCGCGGCTCTTTGTATCCTGATCTTTATCGCCTTTGCTGCCGTTTGAGGGCACTGGCCTGTTACTGTCCTTTGCGTTCTCGCTTCCCCTATTGAGCGTCTGTTGGGAATCACTTTTACCATTTTTGTTTGAGGGCTCAGCATCCTTCTTAGCAATTTTGTCGCCTTGCTGCTTTGCCTGCTGTCCTTGTCGTTGCCTCTGCTGTCCCAAGTCTTCTCTAACAACCTTCTTATCCTCATACTTGGTCTGGGGCTCCTCGTTATGCGTTCTAGGAGTCATACTTCTGTTATCCTCAGACGCTGCCCTCGAGGTGGCATTGGTGGTTTTGTTGCCTTGCTGCTGCCTCTGCTGCTCTTGCTGAGCCATAGGCTTTCCTGAGCTTTCTCTTCCCTCAAAAATAGTCTGCTGCCTATCGTCCCGCGCTTTCGAGGTCTTGCTGCTTTCGTCCACGGAGGCTTTCTTGGGGTCACTGCTGTTAATCTTACCATCCTGCCCTTGCTGTTTAACCTTGGTCGTAGGCTCAGAGGATTGATTCAATGGTCCTTGCTTTTTGGATTGCGAATGGACCATTGACCATTGCCTCGATCCAACCATATCTTGCGTGTTCATAGAACTCCTACTATTGCTTATATCCTGGGCAATAGTGCTACTTTCAATGATTTTGCTTTCATCTAATCTGCCCATTCTATTAGCTCCTGACCCCTTTCCTAGCCCGAACATCGTCTGCTGGCGACTATACTGTGCATTTGAACTCATACCTTGGTTGATAGAATATCCGGCGAAGCTTTGGATTAAGGGCAGCCGATCTGGATACTCAAGATCAATGCCCAGATCTTTAATCTTGCCTGCTAAGTTTTTCGGCACATTTAGTCCCTCGAAAGCTGTGTTTTGAGTTTCGGGAGTTGCTATTCTGTAGATTAATTCGAAGTTTCCAGTGTCTTCATCAAAATACACGGCTACAGCCACTCCCTGTCTGTATTCACTGTTCTGTTTGAAGCGTTGGCATACATCGTGTATAGCTTTCACGAAAGTTGTTTCTAGTTCAGACTCATAGGTCGTAAGCTTGACTTCAAGGATGCCGTGCTCACCATCGAGCAGAATATTCCGGTCAGGTCCAGTTGATCCTTCTTTCTCAAAGACTATTGCCTTAAGCTTTTCCTTAGCAAACTTTGCCGCTATCTTCTCTCCAACTTTACCCATCTCAACTTTGTTTCCCGACTTAACTCTCGCTATCATCTCTTCTGGTGTCATTCCAGCATAAAGGTCAATCTCTTCTGGAGGCTCCCTGAAGCGAAGGGTGGTTCTTGAGTAACGGTTGGGACGACGATACTCCACAGTAATGCTATCTCTCCTGGGATCATACTTCAGGCTCTCGACGGAACGGAAGGAATCCTCAACATACACGGTGAGGCGCGATTCATCCAGCCCATTATCGTATACCCTAAACTTCTTAGTCTTGCCAGTGATATCTTCGACCTTAAACTCCACGTAGGCAGATCCGCCCATGCCAAGGCCTCCCCAATAGTCATAATCCAGTGACTGAATCGGAATCTCTTTGCCACCAAGATTGGCTACTAGAACACCATCCTTGTTGAACTTTATAATCCCCGATGCATCGCCTTCGATCGAGTTAGCGAACTCCCATACGGGCAATTTCCTCATTTTCACTATAACTTCCTGATCTGCCTGAAAGTTTTTCATTATTTTGAACGGTATGTCTATGTCTGGCTGCTCTACCTTGTGGAAGTCCCTATAGAAACTGTAGGTTTCTCCTGTTACAGAATCGATCAGTTCAACTTGGACAGGTCCTTCCTCTGCCATAATCGTTTCAATGAGACTCGGTGGTAATTGAATGCGTATGTTGTGCCCCTCAGTTGCCCTCAACGTTATGCCTCTCAGTATGAGGCTCAACTCACCACTCTTATAGTAGCTCTCAAGTTCGCCTAGGTCTTCAGCCATTTGCGCAATTTCTTCGAGTTTAGAATCCTGAATGGCCTCATTTATAGCCTGCCTCCATATGAACTCCTCAGTATCAACGTAAGCTAGGCTTTGAGCCTTGGCTCCTGTCCTGATCTCGTCAAGTGCTTCTGCAAGCTCCGACTTCACCTTCGGTATTAGTTTGGATCCAAGCATTGAGAACGCGATCAGGCTGCCCTGTGCCATCAGCTGGCCAGCGCACTGGGCCCTTAGATGTTCATCCATCGAAGGATCCAGAGCGATAGAAGCAAGCATGCCAACCTGTCCAAGTGAAGTGTACCTGAAGCCCTCCTTTAGACCCTCCCATCCTCCTCCGTGCTTCAGTTGTTCCAGGATAAGGCCCCTAGGAAGATTGCCCGTAAATGGTATCTTGCCGAGCCCGAAGAAGTCCACCGCTGTCATCACAGCAGCCCCAGCATCTGGATTGATTTCCTTGACAGGAAAGCCCAAGCTCTCTGAGCCGTACTGCTTAAGGTAGGTAGCTATGCTCGATGGTGCAACGCTCGTAGGATCCTCAAAGTAAGCCTTCCAGGCGTTATAGTCCTCCTTTGTCCCCTCTATGATGCCGGGCAACAGGGAGGCCATCGATCTCAGATAAGCTCCAGAGACCTCGTGCCATGGAAATGCATTATCATCAGAAGATTTGTCGATGGGCTGAGCGGCCAAAGATGTTGGCATTGCATTCTCTGGCTCCCGTGAAAATGGCCTGCCTCCTAGGAATCCAGTTGAAGAAGATCCAGTGCTCGAGCTGCCCTGAGCTGAGGAAGCCTTGAACTCCTTCTTTCTTTTCTCCTTCTCCTCCTCATCCTTTTGTTTTTGCATCATCAGCCTCCTTGCCGCTGCAAGCCCAGCTCCTGTAGCTGTGCCAACGAGCGAGAGCGTCTCATCTATCTGCACAGAGCCCTCTGGCATTGCATTTGTGCTCTGCTGCGCACCAACATCCATTCCTCCCTGATCGGATATCTTGTAACCACCTGGAACCTCGATATCTGGACCTGAATCCGGCGAAGCTCTTGCTGCATGAGAGATCAGAATGATGAGGGGGATGCATGTAGCTATGAGAATGAAGATAACTACTCTCCGCTCTCTCATCCTCAAGCCCATTAACAGGATAACTTGCCGCTGTAAAAAGGTTTTCCATCGAGGACTTTTCCGCAGGGAGAGGGGTCAGTGAAAGTGGAGAACTAGGGCGTTATTTTTCCCATTGGTTCAGCGCAATGCCTTCGATCTTAAGGCTGCCGGAATAATCCGTCAGTTTAAATGGACGCCTAGGGGGAGAGGTCGGTAAAGATGCAGATTATGTGTTGAAGACATTTGCTATCTGTTTCCATCCAAGAGGCCCTGTGAGAGGTCCAAGCACACAATATCTTTCACTTGCCTGTTAGAAGCTTTTCTTCCTTTTTATATTGTCTCTCCGACATCCAAGCTGTATCACAATATCAAAGGTGCATTTCGGTAAGGTTTCCTAAAAGTAAGCCACCTCGCCATGCTGATTTCCCTTATGGGCTGAGTTTACTTCTACCTCCCAATATCATGGTTTGAATCTCCTCCTTGCTCAGCCTCTTTTCTGTTCCTTGCTATAGGTCAACAAACACTCCAACTTTTTTTAAAAAAGCTGCGGCCGCCGGGAAGCGCAGCACTAACTTTGAAGTTCCGATGCCTTTGAACCCGGGCACCCAGCTATCCGCCTTACCGTTGGGGGGCTGGGATCTTAACCAGTCTGGATCACGGCCGCCAACTGCTTAATCTATGCACTCTATAGATAAACCTAAGCCATAACCAAAAAAACTTGGGCGAGGGTTATTCTAGTCGAACTCCCCTCCGCCTCCCATGCCGGGTCCACCGCCACCTGGAGCCTTCGGTGGTTCCTTCATCTTTCCAGCTGCTATGACATCATCTATTCTAAGTATCGAGCTGGCTGCAGCGCTCGCAGATTTGATGATCTGTTCCTTCACTGAGAGCGGTTCGATCACATTCAGAGCATACATATCCGAAACCTTCCTGCCGTGTACATCCACTCCTGCCCACTTCTCAACAGACT
>Ga0078972_1005865_pt1 | contig 30329 bp, 28 predicted proteins | sample YelNatPaOPGAMG01_FD_67568 | JGI IMG/M metagenome (GOLD analysis project Ga0078972, IMG submission 67568) | Hot spring thermophilic microbial communities from Obsidian Pool, Yellowstone National Park, USA - OP-RAMG-01 (SPADES assembly) (version 2) | ecosystem: Environmental > Aquatic > Thermal... | reverse complement strand
GGATTCCAAAAAATATTGGAATGGAAAGCACAGGGAGTAGACATAAAGGTAGTATCCAATTCCTGGGGTTCAACGGATTATACTAGTACAGAATTCTGGAATGACGTTGTAAATTGGAGAAACAACGGAATAATCCCTGTTTTCGCTGCAGGCAACAGCGGGCCAAACTCTGCAACGGTAAATACGCCCGGTTCTTTCCCCAATGTCATTGCTGTAGGAGCTGTAGATAACAACGATTATATAGCCAGCTTTTCATCGAGAGGGCCTGCCCCAAATCAGTCTCCCTGGAACAACACCGCCTACTGGCCCCGTAGCGACTGGAACTTCATAAAGCCAAATATTTCTGCACCTGGAGTAAGCGTAACATCATCCGTTCCTGGCGGAGGCTACCAATCTATGGATGGTACTTCGATGGCCACTCCACACGTTGCAGGGGCTGTGGCTATACTCCTTCAAAGGAATCCGAATTTAGATTTTAACACTGTTTATTCGCTACTTTTGGATTACTCAAGACAGCCTTCCCAGGGTTCACCCTATCCTAACAATAACTATGGTTGGGGCGTCCTCGATATATACCAGGCACTTTTGCACACACCTGCCCCCAGTGTGCCTTCAGTAGTGCTTCTAAACTATTCATATACCGATCAGAATGGAAATAACGTGTGGGACGCCGGCGAAACGATTTACATCACCGTAACAGTAAAGAACAACGGTGCCGATGCAACCAATGTTCAAGGTACATTAAGCACAAGTTCGACTTATGCCGCGATAAGCGATGGAACAACTTCCTTTGGCAATATCTCCTCTAATGGAACAGCCAACAATGGTAGTGATCCCTTTGTAGTGAGCTCAAGCGCAAACACACCAAACGGAACAAGTATTGATTTCAATTTGAATATTACCTGCGATGGTGGGTACTCCTGGAACTACAGCTTCTCTTTGACCGTAGGTATTCCCGGAGTCGATTATGCAGACCATTCACCGGGTAATATTGTTTTAACGGTAACAAAGTATGGCACGCTGGGATATATGAGCTCAAGTCAGTCTCAAGGGTCCGGTTGTAAATATCCGTCATCTTCCGCATCTCATCTGTTTTATGGCGCTTTTGCCGTTGGAACCCAGCTTCCTTATGTGATCGATAGATATTACGAATCCAGTTCGGGAGACGATGACGACTGGGTCACAACAACCAATCCCGATGGCAGAGTCTTTAAATACAGTCCATATCCTCCCTACTATGAATATTCACAGGCTATCTTTACTGACGCTGGTGGTGAAGTGTCCAAGGGTTTATGGGTCTATCAAAGGGGATATACCTTCAACGATGGCGTTGCTCCCAACTATGTAATCCTTGAATACATTCTATACAACTCCTCGTCTAATCCAATCAACGGTCTCTATGCAGGCCTCTTTACAGACTGGGATATCGGAGGAAGCAGTGGCGCCTCATCCAATGCTGGTGGCACCGATGCCACAAGGAATTTGGCCTACCTCTACTATTCTTCCACCTTTATGGGAACGGCCATTCTCAACCCTTCACGTCAACAAACCACACTAATTGCAAACCGTTCAGTGATAGACCATGACGCCTATGTTTACCCCTACAGTGGCCTTCCCGACAGTGTAGAAATGAAATTCCTCAACGGCACCTATACTTTAGCATCCACCAACAGAAACTATGATTGGTCAACCGTTGTATCGGCAGGACCTTTCAATATTGCACCTTACGATTCCGTGAAGGTGGCCTTTGTTGTAGCCGGTGCATCGAGCTTAGCCAACTTACAAAGCTATGTAGACGATGCCTATGCAAGATACTGGAGTACTGTAGTAAATGCTGGCGAAGGCTCACAGCAAACAAATATTACGATACCCACCATTTCACGGAGCAACTTCAACTTCTCCATTGGCAAAAACGTAAGAGAGGTTAAAGTATCCGTTTACGACGCAAAGGGTTCACTGGTTAGGAGCGATACCTATGTTCCTACAAACGGGATGGTTAATGTAAATCTTTCAGGGCTCTCCGCTGGACTTTACATCGTAAAGGTGGAAAGTGAAAACGTAAAGAAGACATCAAAAATTATTCTCGTAAAGTAAGGACTGCACTAAGGGAAAATTCATGCGGGGCCCCCTTCGGGGGCCCCGCCCTTTTTGATTGTTCGCGTTGCAAACTAAAAAATTACTGCAAAAGGAGTAGCAATGAAAATCGTTAAAGCCGGTAAAATTATAACCCTGAAAGGCAACGAGATACTTGAGAACAAATATATCGTGGTTGAGGATGGGATAATCCAGGATATAACCACATCAAAACCTTCTGCGGGGGAACTTATCCATGCAGAAAAACTTGTGGTTATTCCATCCTTTATCGACCCTGCAACCCAGATAGGACTTGCAGAAGAAGGTGCAGGATTTAACTACTATGACTCTGACGAAGCCACTTCTCCATCCCTTCCCCACCTCAGAAGCCTCGATGCCTTCTACCCAAAAGATCTTGGTATAAAGGATGCAGCTAAGGGAGGTGTTTCTTATTTCGTCTCCTCTCCTGGCGACTCTGCTGTTTTCTCAGGCCTCGAAGGTATATTTGCCAGCAAGGGAAATACAGCGGATGATATGGTAAGAGTATTCCCCTCTGCATTGAAACTCAATATGAATTACAGTTCACGAATCCGCTGGAGATCAGAGGGTAAATACCCATCGACAAAAATGGGAATTCTGGCACTAATTCGAGAAAAATTCGAAAAGGCAAAAAATTACGAAAAGAAGAAAGAGAAGGAAAAGGACTTAGAGATGGAAGCCCTTCTTAAGGTCCTGCGTAAAGAGATACCTATTAAGATCTCCGTAAACACAAGGGACGAAATCGAAAAAGCCATTGAATTAAAAAGGGAGTACGATATCAACATCATTCTCCAGGAGGCAGAAGATTCCTTCCAGGTTGCAGACCTCTTGAAAAAAGAGGAAATCCCTGTTATTGCAGGTCCCTATTTTATCGCCGGTAGGCTATACCACCAGAGAAACCATTATGCCAAAAATCTCTATCCCCTTTACGAAAAAGGCGTAATCTTTGCTCTAACTACCCTCCACCCCGTGGTACCCGTTCATCTCCTTTACCATCAGTCAGCCCTCCTTGTAAAGGTGGGAATTCCAGAACTTGATGCACTGCGTTCAATATCCACAAACCCCGCTAAGATACTAAGCCTTGAAAGGGAGGCAGGTACTATTGAAAAGGGAAAAAAGGCAAACCTCGTCTTCCTTTCCGACGAGCCCTTTACAAAGGAGTCTGATGTGGTTGGCCATATGTTAGAAGGAGAAATGGTATGGAAAAACTTTTAATCATAAAAGGTGGTAAAATTTTCACCATGGAGGGCGCGCCCCTCGAAGGTGGCTATGTGGTGATTAAAAACGGTAAGATTGAAGATGTCACTCCGAGAATGGAAATTCCAAAAGATGCAAAGGTGATTGACGCAACCGATAGCTTCATTTACCCTGGATTCATAGACATTCACACCCATACTGGCTTATGGGGGGAAGGAGTCAATATTGAGGGTGCCGATGGCAATGAGGCAACAGACCCTGTAACTCCTCATGTCAGAGCCATCGACGGGATCAACTTCCACGATGATGGATTCAAAGAGGCGATTTCTTCAGGCGTCACAACAGTCAACATAATGCCCGGAAGTGCCAATGTAATTGGCGGTCAGGGCGTTGCCACAAAGACCACCGGCGAAATCCTTTTGAACCCCTCTGGAATCAAAATGGCCCTTGGTGAAAACCCAAAAAGGGTTTACTCCTCTCAGAAAAAGTTGCCATCTACGAGGCTTGGCAACGCCGCTATTTTGAGAAAGGCGCTCATCGACACCCTTAATTACATTGAGAAGAAAAAGAAGGATAAGAAGGCCTTTGATTTCAAACTCGAACCCTTGGTTGGCCTTTTTGAGGGGAAGTACCCCGCACGAATTCACTCCCACAGGGAGGATGACATCCTCACCGCCCTCAGAATAATGAAGGAATTCGGAGTAAAATTTGTGATTGAGCATTCGACGGAAGGACATTTCATTGCAGAAATCCTGGCTAAGGAACAGGTGCCCTGTGCCCTCGGTCCTACAATAACTACGAGAATAAAACAGGAACTCAAATTCAGAACTCCCGAAACTGCAAGGATTTACGAAGAAAAGGGCGTTCTTTTCGCCTTCACCACCGACTTTCCCGTCCTTCCCCATTACGGTCTCTTTTACTCTGCCCAAATCGCAGTAAGACATGGTCTTTCAGAAGAAATGGCTTTAAAGGCACTAACAATAAACGGTGCAAAAATCCTCGGCCTTGACCACAGGATAGGGAGCCTTAAAAAAGGGAAAGATGCCGATATCGTTATAACTAACAAAGAGGTCCTGGATCCCAGATTTCTGGTAAAAATGACCATCATCAGCGGCGAAATTGTCTATGAACACAAATCAAGAGAGGACCTCTATATTTAGGAGGGATGAATGATCGTCCTCATTGGAGGAAAGATCTTTACCGGCGAAAAATTCATTGAAAACGGGGCAATTTTCATTGAAAATGGAAAAATCGTAAAGGTTTTAAGAAGGAAACGAATACCGAAAAATGCCGAAATAATAGACCTCAAAGGTAAATACATCCTTCCCGGTTTAATCGACCCGCATACTCACATCGGAATGAGAGATGAAGGAGCCCCGAGGGATTATTCGGATGTGAACGAGGCCACTGATCCGGCCACTCCTCATCTCTATGCGATCGATGCCTATAATCCACAAGACCCAGCCGTTGGAAAGGCCCTGAAAAGCGGTGTGACAACGGTTTTCATTACCCCCGGCAGCGCAAACCCCATAGGCGGGATTGGTTCTGTTATAAAACTCAAAAACGCACCTATTTCAGAAATCATTGTGAAAAAAGAGGCAGGTCTAAAAATGGCACTGGGGGAAAATCCAAAGCTTACCTACAGAGAAAAGAAGACCTTTCCATCGACAAGAATGGCCACTGCCGCAGTAATCAGAGAATGGTTCACAAAGGCAAAAAGATACGGAGAGGAGAAAAGAAAAAAGGAAAGGGATTTAAAACTGGAAAATATCTTAAAGGCTTTAAGAAAGGAAATACCCTGCAGAATCCACTGCCATTCGGTCCAAGACATTGAGACTGCCTTAAGACTTCAGGAGGAATTCGGTTTCGAAATGATATTGGAACACGCCAGTGATGCGCCCCTTGTTGCTGAAAAACTTAAGGGAAAAGTAAAGGGAATCGTCGTAGGGCCTCTTTTTGGTGTAAGTTCGAAGCCGGAGTCAAGAAATCTTAGTTTCGAAAACCCCGCTAAGCTATCGACCTATGGTATCCCTGTGGCGATCACCTCCGATCATCCATTTAACGCCCTTTATCACCTCAACCTCTATGCCGCAATGAGCTTCAAAGAGGGCCTTGATGAGATCACAGCACTCAAAGCAATAACATCCACGCCCGCTGAGTTCCTCGGTGTTGCAGATCGCGTCGGCTACATTAGAAAAGGAAACGATGCCGACATAGTTGTTTTTAATGGCCATCCCTTTGATGTAATGTCGAGGGTCGAAATGGTTTTCGTTGATGGAGTGAGGGTGGTTTGATATGATTGTTCTTGGAATTGAAACATCCTGCGACGAAACGGCAATAGGAATCGTTAACAACGAATACAAAGTATTGGTAAACCTTTCGAAGACCCACCTTGAACACAGCGTTTTTGGCGGCGTAGTCCCCGAAATCGCCTCAAGAATGCACACAAAATTGATCCTCCCTATGACCGAAGAGGCTCTAAAAAGAGCCAACTTAAATTTTGATAACATAGATGGAATCGCTGTTACTTACGGGCCTGGACTTGTGGGCTCACTCCTCGTGGGACTTGCCTTTGCCAAATCCTTAGCATACTTTTTCAATAAACCCTTCATCGGCATCAACCATTTAGAAGCCCATATGTTTTCAATATTTTTAAACAAGAAACTTCCCGAAGAACCCTACCTTTTTCTCATCGTTAGTGGTGGACACACGGAACTGGTACTTATGGAAAGGCCAGGCAATTATAAATTTCTTGGTGGCACCGTAGACGATGCAGCGGGGGAAGCCTTGGACAAATTCGCAAAGATGGTGGGATTACCATACCCCGGTGGTCCTATAATCGACAAACTCTCTCAGACAGGGGACCCCAATTTTTACCGATTCCCAAGAGCAAAGGTAGAAGGCTTGAACTTCAGTTTTAGTGGCCTTAAAACGGCAGCCTTATACCTTATAAAAGAAAAAGGTGAGCAATTCGTGAAAGAAAATCTGAACAACCTTTGTGCCTCTTACCAGGAGGCTGTCGTCGATATGCTTCTTGAAAAGGTTAAAAGGGCCATCGAACAAACGGGTGCGAAAAACCTCGGAGTCGTTGGTGGAGTAAGTATGAACTCGCGGCTCAGGAAGATCTTCACCGAGGCATTAAAGGGCATCAAAGTTGAATTTCCCGAGCCTCAATTCACAGTGGACAACGGAACTATGGTGGCAGCAGTCGGGGTATTTTATCTCGAAAAAGGCAAAAGGGACGAATTCAATTTGCCTGCAGACCCTTCACTAATCTTCAGCTAAGACCAAATCTCCTGTAAACTTCATCTACGTTTCTGAGGAAATCGGTCCTAAAGATCTCATCGATTTCTTGTGGTGTAAATATTTTGCCAAGTTCCGCATCCGAGAGAACCATTTCTCTGAGACTCACACCTTCATCAAAGGATTTGTGGGATACCCTCTTAACAATCTCGTAGGCATCCTTTCTGGGAAGTCCCTTTTTCACGAGGGCAAGGAGAAGTGCCTGTGAGTAGTAAAAATCGCCGTACTTTCTGAGATTTTCCTCAATTTTCTCTCTATTTACTACAAGGCCTTCAACGATACCCTTCATTAGCCTGATAACATAAAAAAGTGTACAAAGGGCGTCTTCAAAGATGTATCTCTCGTTGGAAGAGTGAGAAATATCCCTTTCGTGCCATAGCGGGATGTTTTCCAGGGCAGGAATAAGGTAGCCCCTTAAAAGTCTCGCAAGGCCACAAACCCTCTCAGATTTTATAGGATTTCTCTTGTGAGGCATCGCCGAGGAGCCCCTCTGACCCTTGCCAAAGGGTTCCATAATCTCGTTGACTTCCGTTCTCTGAAGAAGTCTTATTTCTGTAGCAAATCTTCCGAGGGAGGAGGCAAGGATGGCGATTTGTGACATCATAAAGGCATGCCTGTCCCTCGGCACAATCTGGGTTGATACCCCTTCGGGCTTCAGATTCAGCCTTTTAAGAATTTTCTCCTCTATATCTGGAGAAAGGTAAACATAGTTCCCAACGGCCCCGGAAATTTTCCCTACGGAAATCTCATCCAGGGCCGCTTCTAAACGGCTCCTCGCCCTTAAAAGTTCTGAGTAAAAATAGAGAAATTTAAGGCCAAGGCTCGTCGGCTCAGCAAAAACCCCATGGGTTCTTCCCATAATGGGAAAATACTTATATTCAACAGCCTTCTTCTTTACTTCTTCAATGAGGCTATCCAGTTCCTTTATAACCTTTTCCAAAGCCTCCTTCAACATCAGCGCATTGGCAGTATCCACCACATCACTGGAGGTGAGACCGAAGTGGAGGTAGCGACCTTTATCTCCTACCCTTTCTTCAAGGGCTATAAGGAAGGCAATCACATCGTGATCCACTTCCTTCTCAATCTCTTTGGCTCTCTTTGCAAACTCTACGTAGTCAATATCCTTTACCTTCTCCGCAACTTCCGCGTAACTGCCCGGCGGGATAAGGCCTTCCTCCTCCAAAATCTGAAGGTGGGTGAGTTCAATCTCAACCCACCTTTTATACTTATTCTCCTCCTTAAAAATATCCCTGATTTCTGGAATAGAATACCTCTCAATCATTGAAGCACCATCCTGTAATCAAATTTCACTTCCAAAGGACTTTTAATAACCTCATCGGGATTAAGATACCTTAAAATAAGCGGTAACTTTTTCCTTTCAACCCAGCGGACCGGTCCTTTAACCTTCGCCAGCTCTCTCAATTTTTCCTTAGCGAGGGCCTCATCCCCAACGGTATCCACAAGACCGAGCTTAAAGGCATCGTTACCAGTTAAAACCCTTCCATCGGCAATCTTCAAAACCGAATCCCTTGGAAGATTTCTCCCCTTCGCAACCACATCGACGAAGTTATTATACCCTTGCTCGATGATATTTTCTAAAATTCTACGCTCCTCTTCAGAAAGTTTCTTAAAAGGAGAGGCGATGTCCTTTACCCTTCCCGATTTTATCACCACGAATTCAACTCCCACTTTATCGAGAAGTCCTTTGACCACAGGATATTCAATAATAGTTCCAATGGAACCTGTCAAAGAAAGCGGATGAGAGACTATATAGTCAGAGGCACAGGCGATATAGTAACCACCCGAAGCGGCAACCGTCCCCAAATAGGCAACTACAGGCTTTCCTTTTTGCTTGAATCTTAAAATGCTTCTGTAAATCTCATCGGAAGGCACAATCCCACCACCGGGCGAGTTTATAAGCAAAAGAAGACCCCGCACACTTTCGTTTCTTGCATAGCCATCGATCTCATCGACAATCTCCTTAGACCTGGATATAGTACCATTGATTCTGACAACGGCCAGATTTTGTCCAAGGTAGGTAATTGCAAAACCTGCAATTACGTAAATTATCCCTATTCCAATAAGCAGCCACAACCACCATTTTTTCCTCATAATGTCTAAATTTTAACTTCTTCCACCTTAACAATCAAAGAGCCTTCCAATTTCCAAAGGGTGAGAAGTTCTGAAGAAATAGTCATATAGGTGAAGTAGGTTAGCCAATCACCGGGATTTGCATAGATTTTATCACCGTATCGTCTTAACATCGGCCTATGAAAATGGGCCGTTACAACAATATCGTAGTAGCTTAACAGCTTTTCTACTTTTTTGAAATTTTCCTCCTTTAAAGGTTTTGCAGAAGAACAGCCTCTTGACCATCGGGAGATTTTCCTTGCAATAGCATAAGTAAAATCGCAGGGCAAAAATTTCATCAAGCTTTGCCAGAGGGGAAAAGTCAAAAAACGCCTTGTAATTCTCCCCCTCACAGATAAAAGGTCACCGTGAGTAAAGAGCATCCTTTTACCCCATTTTTCCAGAACCAGCTCCCTTGAGATTATCGTAAAGCCAATCTGTTCTAACTTTTTTAAGGGAAAGAAGTCATGGTTGCCCTGAATATAAAATACGGGGGTAGACTTTGTAAACTGCTGGAAAAGGTGAAGATAATCACCGTAAATCTCCTCAACCTTTTCGGGACACTCAAAGTAAAAGTCAAAAACATCACCAAGGAATACAACAGCTTCGAGTTCCTTGAAATTGTCGAAGATTCGCCTTAGCTTCTCTGCTTTCTCCTCCTGCCCCTCAATCCCTATGTGCAAATCGCCGAGAACAAGAATCACAGGAAAAGTATAAGGAATTTAAGAGGAACTAAAAAGCTTTAAGGCTCGGGTAATTAAGTAAAACGCCGTGCCCTTGACAGGTTATGCCTGTGAAAATATAATCATAATATGGTCAGACTTTTAATCTTTTTAGCATTAATAGGAGGGGTTAAAAAGATGGACAAGAAGGTCCTGATGATCATTGCCCACGAGAACTTTCGAGATGAGGAGCTACTTACACCCAAACAGATCTTCGAAAAGAACGGCATAAAGGTTACGATTGCATCTACTGATACAACACCGGCAAAAGGGATGCTTGGTGCAGTAGTAAAACCCGACGTAAAGGTCTACGACGAAGATTTTTCCAAATACGATGCCGTTGTCCTTGTAGGTGGAATGGGATCACCGGTTTACTGGGATGATAAAAAATTGCACGAAAAACTGGTTAAATTTTACCAAGACGAAACCAAGATCCTTGCCGCTATCTGCCTCGCTCCAGGGACCCTCGCAAGGGCTGGGCTTCTAAAAGGCAAAAAGGCTACCATTTGGAAATCCGCCAGTGATGAAATTACAAAAGGTGGTGGAACTTACACTGGAAAGCCCGTTGAAAGGGATGGCAGAATAATAACAGGAAACGGACCCGACGCAGCTAAATCCTTTGCGGAAGAGATTCTTAAGGCATTACAGGGCAAATAAATAAGATAAAACTCAAAAACTTCTAAGTAGGGAGGCGTGAATTGGATATTAAATTTTCAACAGAAAAGTGGCTTCCTTCCCTCATTTTAAGCTTAGGAATGGTTGTGTCCTCTTTAGTAGTATCCTCTACCCTCTATAAAATCAAAAGGATGGACAATACCATAACCGTTACAGGTTCAGCAAAGACGAGGGTAATCTCCGACCAGGTGAGATGGACCATCAGCATATCGCGAATCAGCCCCACCCTAAGTGAAGGTTACTCTCAGATGGCAAAGGACCTTTCAAAGATCAAAGAATTCCTTAATAAGAACGGCATTCAGGAAAAGGAGGTTGAGGTTACCCAAATTTATACAAGTCAACCCTGGCTCTACACCGAGAGGGCCGATAGGATGTACTTTCAGTTCAATCAAAGCATCATAGTTAGCTCTATGGAAGTTGACAAAGTTTTATCCGTCGCTGGGAAGATTTACAGCCTTGTCCCTGAGGGAGTCAATATCACAGCAAGTAATTTAGAGTTTTACTATTCAAAACTTCCTGAGCTCAGGGTCTCCCTTCTTAACGACGCTATGATCGATGCAAAACAACGTGCTACAATGATTGCAAAGAGCACAGGTAGGAAGGTGGGAAAGGTAAAATCTGCAAAGATGGGAGTGGTCCAGGTAATGGCACCCAATACAATCCAGATTTCCGACTATGGGACTTATAATACAGAATCGAGAGAAAAGGAAGTTATGATTACCGTTCAAGCCACCTTTTACCTTAAATAAAAATGGACTTTGAAACCTGGTTAAAAGAAATCGAAGCGGACGAGTGGAAATTTAGCCTTTATAAACTCCACAAACAATTCTTTTGGATTAGCAGAATCTCAATTTTGATTGACATGGTAACTGTTATCGCTGTATCAATTCTATTGGGGAGATTCCTCGGAATCTTTTCACAGCAGCCATACGGGGTTAAAACTTTTATTTTGCTTTTTGTCCTTTTGATTTTTACTTACCTTTGCCTCATTTCAATACCACTCTACTTATTTTCCCGTACCTTTGGACTTCTTATAACAGGACTTAAGGCGGTGTCTTCGAAAACACTTTCGGGCCCTTCACTCCTTGAAACCTTTTATTACATTGGACAAGACAAGAGATATCAAAAAAATTACCCTATATATTTGTTCCTTGTGCCTTATCGCTGAAAGACCTAAGGCCCGATACTCTCGCTATTTGCTCCTCTTATTAGCGTAGTAAAGAGCTTGAACAATTCCACCAAAAAGGATAAAAGAAACCACAATTAAAACAACGATTCCTTGCCAATTCATTTAAAGACTCCTTTTTGTTTTTCGAATTGAAAGATAAATTGCCAGAATTAAGAAAATCGCCAGAACTGCCCACCCGCCAATGACCTCTGCAAGACGTGGATATCCACCATAAGGTTCTCTTATTCTTTCCTTCAAAGCAGATACAAAAATAATCAAAGAAGATAGAGGCACTATAAACTTAACTGAAATACTCCACCATTTACCTATGGGACGGTCAGAAACCGAATTTGCAAACTCTCTCATCTCCTCCGAACCGTAAAGCCAGCCAATCAAAATACTTTCCAAGAAGGCCACGGTAAAGAGACCAAAGTGGTTCATAAAGTGGTCAACAATATCGAGCCAGTATAGGCCCGCACCCGTTGTATAAATAATACCGATGAGAAAAGCAAGAATTGCAACACCGATATTTGTGTATTCCCTTTTGGTACCAAACTTATCCATAAGGGCAGCGATAAAAGCCTCAACTAAGGAGAAGGCAGAATCTATGGCAAGAGTCAAAAGCATGAGGAAGAAGAATATTCCAAATAGTGGAGCGAGGGGCAACTTTGAAATGATAGTAGGATATGTAACAAAGGCAAGTTCAGGTCCCCCTCTCGCCACCTCGGCAACGGAGACTCCTTGAAGCTGGGCATAATAACCAAGGGTTGAAAACACCGCAAAACCTGCTACGAAGGCAGTTGCAGCGTCAGCGAGGGCGACCAAAATTGCATTGTTTACTATGTCAGAGCCTTCTGGCAAGAAACTTGCGTATGCAATCATTACCCCAAAACCCACCGTTAGAGAGAAAAATATTTGGGAAATGGCGGCATGCCACAATGCTGGATTCAAAAGCTCCTTCCAATTGGGTGTCAGATAGTAGTTTATTCCTTGCACGGCGCCGGGTAAAGTCAAACCTCTTACGACAAAGATTAACAAAAGAATCCAGGGCATTGTAACGGTTACATAAACCACCTTTCCAACAGTCCTTGCTCCCTTCCAAATGGAGAGGACTATCCACACCCAGCTAATTAAAAGCCCTAAAACAATGGGCCATTGCACTTTCCCAAGCTCAAATACGCCGCTTGTTAAACCGAGAACTTTCTGAAAGAAAAATTCCTTCGTATTTTCACCCCAGGCTGTGGTTAGTGAATAGTAAAGATAATCAAAGGACCAGCCCATAATAACAGAATAATAGGTCACGATCCCAAATCCAACGAAAACCGCAAACCATCCAAGCCACTCAAAATTTATCGGGAGTCTTTTCTCCTTGCTCAATTTTGCCAGGGAATAGGGGGCAGACCCCTTGAACTTGTAACCAATGGAAAATTCAAGTAACAGCAAAGGAATACCTACCAAAATTAAGGCAATAATATAAGCAACAATGAAGGCACCTCCGCCAAATTTATAGGCAATGTAAGGAAATCTCCAAACATTGCCCAATCCTACGGCGGATCCGATCGATGCGAGAACAAAAGCAGTTCTCCCACTCCACTTTGCCTCTTCCATAACACCTCCTTGTAGTTACGCAAAGTTTAAATCAATATAAAGGCTGATAAATGTAAGTTCAAGAAAACATCAGGCATCAAAACAAACATTGAAGCAAGAGTCTTTAAGTAATAACCTGATAATCTCAGAACGCAAAATAAAATAGGTGAGAAATCCAATTCACAACTCTCGGAGCACTTTCTACATGCTTGAAATTTGCTTTAGAAAAAAATATAATTTTGCCATAACAAAATTGGGAGATTTATGACAATTAGGACGACTATATCACAATGAACTGGGCAAAAGTCATTATAGGCGATAGCCGACAAATGGAGGAAGTTGAAGACAACAGTATAGGACTTATTGTCACATCGCCACCATACTGGCATATAAAAGATTATGGAAGTGAAGGGCAAATAGGATATGGGCAATCACTTCATGAATACTTAAAAGACCTGTTCAGGGTTTGGGAAGAATGTTATAGGGTTTTAAAACCCGGAAGAAGGCTTTGTATTAATATTGGAGATCAATTTGCCCGATCTACAATCTACGGTAGAATAAAGTCATTCCACTTCATGCTGAAGTGATATCTCAATGCGAAAAAATTGGCTTTGATTACATGGGAGCAATAATTTGGCAGAAAAAAACCACTATGAATACAACAGGTGGAGCAGTGGTAATGGGTTCCTATCCCTATCCACCAAATGGCATGATTGAAATTGACTATGAGTTTATTTTAATTTTTAAAAAACCTGGAAAAATAGAAGATATTCCAAAAGAAATAAAAGAAGTTTCAAAGCTTACTAAAGAGGAATGGAAAGAATATTTCTACGGGCACTGGAAATTTGGAGGAGCGAAACAAATAGATCATGAAGCTATGTTTCCCGAAGAATTACCGAGAAGGTTAGTAAAAATGTATTCTTTTGTAGGGGATACTGTGCTCGATCCATTTTTGGGGAGTGGTACAACCGCAAAGGTTGCCCTTGAATTAAAGAGAAATGCCATAGGATACGAAATAAATGAAGATTTCCTTGAAATAATCAAAGAAAAAATTGGCATGACAAATTCCTTGTTAAAAGTTTACAATGTGGAAATAATTAAGAAAAGCAACAAGATAAAATCAAGTGATGTAAACTATAATCCCGGTATACAAGATGCAAAACCCCAATTAGACCCCCAAAAATTAAATTTCAGAAAAAATCATTTGTATAAAGTTGTCGATATATTGGACGAGAATACAATTAAACTCGATTCAGGTCTTTTAGTGAAGCTCTTAGGCGTAGAAATAATTGATAAGGAAAAAGCTATATGGTATCTAAGAGAATACCTTTTGAGAAAAGAAATTATCCTTAAAATGGAAGACAGTTCAGTTTTAGACGAAAATACAATTCAAGCTTATGTCTATTTAAAGAACAGAATCTTCGTCAACGCATATCTAATAAAATCTGGGATTGCCAAGGCAGATAGGGGAAGAGAATACAGATTAAAAAGAAAATTTATCCAATTGGAAGAGGAACGGGAAAATGGCAAAAGAATGGATACTCAACATAGCAACAAATAGGTGGGGATTGAATAAAAAAGAGAATGTAGGCCCAGTTTCAGAGTGGATAAGAGAATGTAACCCAAAGACCGTTGAGGAATGGAGAGAATATTATCTTAAGAAACTTAAAGATTTTCTCTCCGAAAAAGGAATGGATGTCAAACCTTCGGAATATTTAGAATACCTCGGCAAAAAACTTTACACCAAAATTACTGAGGTTATAAGAGCCGAAATCGATGAAGTCTCAGAAGAGGATTGTATAAATTACATATGCAACCTTGTGATAAAAAGAACCTTTGAAGGGTTTCAGACTGAGGTGGAGACAATTTACAAACTTTTAGAAAGAGAGCTAAGTGTTAAGATAAAACCAGCACCCGATGAGTGGGATAGACTTTACAACTCACCTACAATCAGACGCCCGAGATACACAAATGGAAAGAGTGGCTCGGTCGTACTCATAAGAACTTTGAAGAAAAGTTCGGAGGGAAAGTATTCATAAAAAGCTTCCTAAGGTAATTTGCAAGTTCCTGTAATTAGCATTTATATATAAGCGATGCAATTTATTAGCCTTTTTCTGTTTGTCCAGCTCACCATCCTTCATGCCGGGTCCTTATCAGCCATGATGGATGAGTTAACGAAGAAATTCAAAGAGGAAACCGGTATCGTGATTAACAGAAGGGCTGGAGGAAGCCTCTTTCTTGCCAATTTGATAAGAGAAAAAAGGGTAGAATGGGATATCTTTTTTTCTGCAGACTATAACATCATTTCCGATTTAAAGGGTGCTTTTTGTGACACTTTATACCCTTTTGCATCCAATGAACTGGTTGTTGCCTTCACTAAAAAGAGTAAATACAACAATGAAATTAACGAAAATAACTGGTTCCGAATCCTTTCAAGGAGCGGACTCCGAATCGGGAGATCGGACCCGGAGCAGGACCCCTGTGGTTACAGAACTCTCCTTCTTTTCGAAATTCTCAAAACAAAATATGGAGATACACTTGTTCAAAAGATAATGGCCAACTCCTCTGAAAAAAACGTGAGACCAAAGGCAGCAGAAGTAGCCAATTTACTGGAAATCGGGGAACTGGATTACGCCTTTCTCTACATCAATGAAGCCTTAACGAGAAATTTAAATTTTATAGAGCTCAAGGATTCGCTTAATTTTGGAAACCCAAAACTTCAAGGCTATTATCGGCAATTCAAGATCACCCTCAAAAGTGGAAAAATCGTTCAGGGTGACCCTATTGTTTATGCCTTCTGCATTAATAAAAACTCGAAAAGGAAAAAGGAAATTGAAATTTTTCTGAATTTCTGGGCGAAGCATAGCAATGAATTGCTGAAAAAATATAACTTCAAGAGCCTGTAAAAGGCCAAAATTAAATCTATAAACCAAAAGGTAAGTATCTGCATTTTCGCAAGTAAATTTCAAAGTACATAATTTCCTTGAATTCTCACAATAAACTTGACATTCTACATATATGCAAGTATAATATATATACCATGAGAAAGAGATGGATGGGACCTCATCATGGACTGGAGGGGCCTGGGGGCCTCCAACTTGGTTTTTTGTTGCAAGGTTTAATCCTAAAACTCTTATCACAAAAACCACTTCACGGTTACGAAATTTTCACTAAAATTGAAGAGAGCTTTCCTGAAATTCCAAACTTTCGCGGGCTTGTGATGCGAGGTGTCGGCTATAGGATTTTAAGAATGATGGAAGAAATGGGCCTTATTTCTTCAGAATGGGATGTATCTATAGGCCCTGCAAGGAGGGTTTACAAAATCACAGAAGAGGGCCTTAGAGCCCTGCACAATTTCAACAAAAATTTAGAGATTCTTAAAGATACAATAGAGAAATTTATAAATTTTTAAAACAGGAGGTGTAACATGTACGGAGCAGGGTTTGGCTGGGGAGCAGGCCGTGGATTTGGACGCGGAGGGGGCTTTGGCCCAGGATGGGGTGTGAGAGCAATCTACCCAGAAGTTATTCCTCCCTACGGTGCAGGATGGGGTTTAAGAGCCTATTATCCTGGATTTTGGCGTCCTCGCGGATGGTGCTGGTATTGGTACTTTTCCAATGAAAAAGGATACCTGCAGGCAGAAAAGGAGGCCGTAGAAAGCTACCTTGAAATAATTAAGAATAGGCTCGAGGAGTTAGAAAAGAAAAATAACCAGTAGATCTAAAGGCAAGAGGTATAATTAAGAAAATAGCTACTGCATCAGAAGATGGGAAGGTTCTTTCGTCGCACTTTGGAAGAGCAAAGGGCTTTGTAATCATAGAAGTAGAAAACAGGGAAATAAAATCTATAAGCTTTTCACCTAACTCAGATCCTTGTGGAAATCACAAGTGTGATGAACACCATTTCCGAGGATCAAAGCATGAGAGAATTCTCAAAAATCTTGAAGGTGTGGATATTGTGATTGCCGGAGGGATGGGTGGAGCGATCTATGAAGAACTCAAGAGAGCCGGTAAGCAGGTTTTTGTAACCGATCAAAGGGATATAATGGAGGCAATTAAGCTACTTCTCTAAGAAAAGCTCGATAATTTAAAAGAACTGCTGCACTAAGGATTTAACGACCTTATTACTCAATTCTAAATTTTAAAAGAAATCGTTCTGTTAGAAGCCTGTTAGATTTATCTTTTTTACGCCCTTAATCCTTTATCATTTATAGGTTTCCTATGGAGGTCTGAAATGCTGGAGGTGTTGATGGCTGTTCTCACTCTTGTTTACCCTCAAACAAAAAGCCAGCCGGTGGTTGACACCCTCTTTGGGGTCGAAATCAAAGACCCTTACAGGTGGCTGGAGAATGTAGACGCTCCGGAAGTGAAAAAATGGGTTGAAGAGCAAAACAATCTCACCCTCAGAACCTTGAAAAATCTCAAAGGATTCAGAAAACTTTACAGGGAAATTGACAAAACTTCCCGGAGAAAATGGATTTCGGTACCCAGCGTTTTTGAGAATATCTATTTCTTCGAGAAATACGATGGTAAGAGCAACCACTCAGTTGTCTACATGAGTAAAGGAAAATGGGATATAAAAAGGGCAAAAAAGATCATCGATCCTAACAAATTCAGTAAGGATGGTTTGGTGGCTCTCGACTTTTTCTACCCAAGCTATGACGGCAAATTAATTGCCTTAGGAAAATCTTACGGAGGAAGTGAAAATAGCATTCTTTACATTTTTGACGTTGAAAAGGGAATCTACCTACCAGATTCGATACCCAATACCAAGTGGACATCCGTTGCCTGGCTTCCTGACAAATCGGGCTTCTATTACACAAGAAACACCGGCGGAGACAAGTTTTTGCCGCGGGTTTACTTCCACAAACTCGGCGACGACTACAAAAACGATAGATACATCTTTGGCGAAGGTCTTCCTGAAACCTGGACACCTTCAATTAGTGCAACCCGTGATAAAAGATTCCTAATACTCACCATCGAAAGGGGCTGGTCTTCAAACGACCTTTATTTCAAGAAAATCGATTCTGAAGGGGATTGGCAAAAGATTGCAGAAAACCTCGATGGAACTTTTACCCTTGCCTCCTATGGAGATCACTTCTACATTCTAACCAACTACAAAGCGCCCAGATACAGATTGATACGCGTTCCCATTGAAAACCCCGACATAGAAAAAGCGGAGGAGATTATCCCGCAAAATCAATGGGTCCTTGAGAATTTCTCCTTCGCAGGTGGAAAGCTGATTTTCAGGGTAACGGATAGCACCTTTACAAGAATTTTTGTTGCGGACCTTAATGGAAAGATTGAATATGAAATCCCTCTGCCCGACAGAGGAAGTGCCTATTTTACAATAGAAAATTACGAATCTCCAATAATTTATATATCTTTTCAGTCCTTTCGCTATCCCCCAGCGATCTTTTCTTTTAATGTCAACACAAAGGAATTGAAGAAGATTTGGCAACTCAAGGTCGATTTCAATGTCGATGACTATGTCCAGGAATTTGTGATGTATCCTTCGAAAGACGGAACCTTAGTGCCTATGTACATCATTCATAAAAAGGATATGAAGATGGATGGAAATAACCCTGCCCTTCTAACAGGATACGGAGGCTTTGCCGTTGGAATGAGTCCCCACTTCCTCGGAGAAAATTCTTACCTCAAGAGGGGGTTCGTCTACGCCATTGCCTGCCTCCGAGGAGGGAATGAATTTGGTGAAGAATGGCACAGGCAGGGTATGAGAGATAAAAAACAAAATGTCTTTGATGACTTTATCAGTGCCGCAGAGTATCTGATACAGAGGGGTTATACAAATCCAGAGAAACTCGCCATCTCCGGAGGCAGTAACGGTGGTTTACTTGTAGGTGCAGCAATGACCCAAAGACCCGATCTCTTCCGCGCCGTTTACTGCGGTGTCCCCCTTCTCGATATGATAAGGTATCACAAATTTGGTGTAGCCCACCTTTGGATTCCAGAATATGGAAATCCTGACAACCCCGAGGATTTCAAGTACCTCTACGACTACTCCCCTTATCACAGGATAGACAGGAACCTGGATAAGGTTTTTCCTGCGGTCTTTTTCCACACAGCGGAATTTGACGGCAGAGTTCACCCGATGCATGCAATGAAGATGGCGGCAAAGATGCAAAATATGGTAAAAACAAAGGGACCCGTTTTACTCTACGTAGAACCACAGGCAGGACACAGTGCAGGAAAACCCAGAAAGAAGGCCATCGAGGATAGCACCCTTTCGACGATCTTCATCCTCTGGCAACTTGGTGTTAAGATATGAAAGTAGCGGTAATTGGGGGTGGACTGGCAGGCAGCGAATGTGCCATTAACTTAGCAAAGGCCGGAATCGAAGTTGTGCTTTATGAGATGAGACCATCAAAGTTCACCCCCGCTCACAAGACCTCATACTTTGCAGAACTTGTCTGCAGTAATTCTTTAAAATCCACGGAACTTCACAATGCCCACGGCCTACTAAAAAAAGAAATGGAAATTCTGAATTCCTCGCTCCTCGAAATTGCAAAGGAAAGTTCCATTGCAAGTGGCAGGGCTTTGGTCGTGGATCGGGAAATCTTCTCAAGGAAAGTTACCGAGGTCATCGAATCTCATCCCCTTATTAAAGTTGAGAGGAAAGAGGTAACTTCACTCCCTGATGCAGATTACACTGTGATAGCAACGGGGCCCCTTACCTCCGAGGGATTCTCAGAATTTCTTAAAGGCCTCGTAGGCGAATCCTTTCTGAACTTCTACGATGCTGTAGCTCCAGTGGTAACGGCAGAATCCCTCGATACAAGCAAAATGTATTTCAAAGACAGGCACGGAGAGCAGGACGAAATTTATCTAAATATTCCTCTCACTAAGGAGCAATACCTTGCCTTTGTAGAGGAACTCCGCAAGGCAGAGACCTATGAACCCCATTTAGAAGAGGATAAAAACTACTTCGAGGCCTGTTTACCCATTGAAGTAATGGCAAAAAGGGGCGATGAAACCCTAAGGTACGGACCTATGCGACCTGATGGCCTTACACCGCCCGATGGCACAAAGCCCTATGCAGTAGTCCAACTAAGGGCAGAAAACCGAGAGAAAACCCTCTTCTCCATTGTTGGATTTCAAACCCAGCTTAAAATAAAGGAGCAGGAAAGAATCTTCAGGATGCTACCCGGTATGGAAAGGGCAGAATTCGTGGTTTATGGAAAGGTCCACCGAAACACCTACCTCAACTCCCCTCAAGTCCTTGATGATTATTTAAGGCTGAAAGGAAGAGAAGACCTTTTCTTTGCAGGTCAGATTATAGGAACGGAGGGATATGTAGAGGCAATGTGGGGAGGCCTTTTGGTTTCAATCTTCTTAAGGAAACTTTATAAAACCGGGAAATTGCCAGAACTTCCACCCAAAACAACCATAACGGGCGCCCTGCTCGATTACATAACCCACTATCCCCACAACGACTTCAAACCGATGAACGCCAACCTTGGAATTTTGAGCCCCGTTGATTTCAGAATTCGCGGGAAAGATCGCAGGATTTATAAGGCCCAGAGGGCAATAAGGGACCTCACAAAATGGAAGGAAAAGAACTTATCAGAGATTTTTTAAGCTATCTTAAAAACGAGAAAGGCTTTTCAGAAAATACGGTCTCCTCTTATGAAGATGATTTAAACCAGTTCTGGGAGTTTATGCGCGATGGTCTTGGAATAAAGGAACTGGAATTGGTCTCAAGAAACCACATAAGAGAATTCGTCGCTGTACTACTTAGAACGGGCTTTTCTAAAAGGAGCGTGGAAAGGAAACTATCCTGCCTCAGAACCTTTTTTAAATACCTTAAAAGACTGGGGATCATCGAAAAGAACCCCATGCTGGGAATCCGAAATCCTAAAAGGGATCAATACTTACCCGATGTGCTACCGGAGAAAAAGCTCAATGAATTCCTCGACTCCTGGAGGCCTGAAACCCTCAACGATTTCAGGGACAAAGCCATCATCGAACTTATGTACTCCTGTGGACTTCGCGCTTCAGAAGTGGTTGAATTAAAATGGGAATCCTTCCGGGAAAAGGAAAGAGAACTGAAGGTCCTGGGAAAGGGCAGAAAAGAAAGGATTGTACCTGTGGGCGAAAAGGCTTTACAGGCTTTGAACTCTTACAAAGAGGCCCTTCTAAAAGAGAAAGGTAACCTGAAGGACTACATCTTCGTCAACAAATTCGGAAACAAACTCACAAGGAGGGCACTCTGGGACATCATTAACAAAAGATTCGAGACACTCGCAAGGCTCTATGGTGTCCATCCCCACGCCCTCAGGCACAGCTTCGCCACCCACCTCTTAAACCACGGTGCCGATTTAAGGTCCATTCAAGAACTTTTAGGCCACAAATCCCTCTCTACCACTTCCGTTTACACCAACCTCCCCTTCTCCGCTCTTCTCGAGGTTTACAGGAAGAGCCATCCGAGAGGTAAAGAGGATGAAAAATAAGATATTGCTCTGGGCTGGATTTGCCCTCAGCTTCCTCTTCTTAGCACTGGTTCTAAAAGACTTTGAAATAAAGAAACTTTACGAAATTGTCAGCCATTTAAAAATATGGCCCTTGCTTGTCGCCTCGCTGATCTTCTTTGTAAGTTACTCCATTAGGGCAATAAGGTGGAAATACTTTTTCCCTAAGGAACAGTCCATCGACCTTAAATCCGCCATAGGGTCCTTCTTCATAGGGAATTTTGGCAACAATATCTTTCCTGCAAGACTTGGAGATGTCTGGAGAATCGTGCTCTTACATCAGAGAAACGATACACCTAAGAGCTTAGTCCTCGGAGCTACTATCGTCGAAAGGATCTTTGACGCCACTGCCATTCTAATTAGCGGAATTGTCGCTTTACTATGTTCAAACCTGCCTCGGGTTTACATTTACACAATTATTGGCCTCTTCCTCCTTATTTTCATCTCCGTTTTCGTAGCCTGGTATCTTGAGGAAAAGTATCAGAACAAATTCAATTTACCGTCTAAAGCGGTATGGATTATAAAAAACCTGAAATTGGCGATGAAACCACTAAATACCCCCACAAAATTCCTTAAAATCCTCGCCATTACCCTTCTTTCCTGGGGGATAGAGCTTATAAGTTTTTACTTCTTTCTCTACGCCTTTGGGATCAAAGCTTCCATTGCCCTTTTGACCCTTATACTCTTCTTTATTAACATTGCTGTCTCGGTTCCATCTGCCCCATCAAACATAGGAACCTTTGAGTATGGATTTGTCCTGGCGGGCGTTCTCTGGAACCATGATAAAAGTTCTATATTCACAATTGCCCTTGTTGCCCATTTTTTCAGATTTTTAGTAAGTATGATACCCGGGGTAATCTTTTCCTCAATCTGGCACTTTAAGCTGAAATCCTAAGCACCCCACTTTTTGAGCTTCAAACCTGCTGCCATCGCAATCGGCAAAAGGCGGTAGGCATACATTATTCCGAGAGAGCCCTTAGCACAGTTTCTTTCAGTAAACCTCTCAATCCCGTCAAACCCCATATATTTAGAGTAAACAAGTAGCGGATTGGGGTGCCAGGAATGGGATTTAAGGAGGGAAGGGGTAGAATGGTCCCCTGTGATAACAAGGACATCGGGATTTACCGATAAAATCTCTGGCAGATAAGAATCGAGTTCCTCTATATATTTGACCTTTTTCAGAAAGTCACCGTCTTCACCCGCCTTATCAGTGTACTTGTAATGGAGATAGACAAAGTCGTAATTTGCAATGTTTTCCTTCAGGTACCTTACAAGCTCTGCAAAGGCCTCACCCACATCGGGTGTATCCATTCCGAGAATCCTTGTAATCCCTTTGTACATAGGGTAATTGGCAAGGGAAAGTGCCTTCATCCCCGTCCTTTCCTCAAAGCTCTCAACCTTCGGTTTTAAGGAGTATCCCCTAAGCAAAACCCCATTGGCCCTCGGTTCATCCTTCAAAACTTCAAGTATTTTGTCCACCAACTGGTTTATAACCCCTGCCGTCTTCTCCGCCTCTTTCTCATGCCCCTTTGCCTCTAAAAGTTTCAACCCTTCCTTCTGGGGGTCGGTATCACTTATTTGGTCGTGCAATCCCGGTCCTTTCAGGATTATTACGAACCTGTGTTCCTTCCCCGGTAAAAAGGTTACCTTGTAATTCTCTACCCCTTTTATATTCTCGGAAAGTTTATTAACGATCCTCTTCATCTCTTCTGTTTCAATTCTTCCTGCCCTTCTGTCGGTCACAACTCGATCCGGTGTCATTGTACAAAAATTCGCCCTTATTGCAAGTTCATCATCGGACATAATATAGCCGATACCATAGGCCTCAAGGGCCCCCCTCCCGATTTCAACCTCCTCGGGATTGTATCCAAAGAGTGAAAAGTGAGCAGGTCCACTTCCAGGTGTAATCCCATATTCCACCGGTATGGTCAAGCCGAGAACAGATTGTGGCGCAAGCTTGTCCAGATTGGGCGTTTTTGCATATTCCAGTTCAGTCTTGTTTCCGAAATCGGGATGTGGTATGCCGCCAAGGCCATCGGCCACTAAAAACAGAATTTTCGTGTTGTTTTTTTGGTAAAGCTCTCTTATTTTCATCACAAACCCTCCTTAAAAGGTCTCCTCAAAAAGAAGGTCTTCGTTGACCCTTTTAATTCTCACATTAAAAACCCTTTCCAAAAGTTTCAAGTCCACATCCTCTTTTTTCCCAAGAAATTCAATCCTTCCATCGCTTAAGACCAGAAGTTCATCGGAGAAGCGATAAGCGAAATTTATATCGTGAATTATGGCAATAATGGTCTTCCCGTTTGCCTTCATCCTTCTCAGGGCTCCGAAGAACCAGAGTTTATGATCGATGTCAAGATGGGCGGTAGGCTCATCCATAATAAAAATCTTTGAATCCTGTGCGATCATCCTTGCAATTCTCACTCTGGCCAGCTCGCCTTGAGAGAGTTCCCAGAGGTACTTCTTGCCCAGCTTATGAATCTGTGTAATTTTTTTCGCAGTCTCAATTATGGAGTAATCTACGTCACTTAATCCAGAAAAGCCTGAAATATAAGGATACCTTGCCAGTTCCAGATAATCATCCACCCTCAACACCTCATTGTGAATGATCTCCGTTGAAGGCAGGGCAGAAATGTACTTGACCAGCTCCCTCCGAGGATAGGTGTTAATATCCCTTCCCCAAACAAACACCCTGTTCTTCTCTGGCTTTATGATCCCTGTGAGCAATCTAAATAAGGTCGTTTTCCCTGAACCATTGGGTCCAATGATCATAAGAAAAGTACCCTGTTCAACGGAAAAACTTAGATTCTTGATCAACGGCTCAAAAGACTTCACATAAGAAAAGCTTAATTCCTTAACCTCTATTACCTTCATTCCTCTGCCTCCACACTATCCAGAAAAAGAATGGGACCGCAAAGATACCGAGGATGATACTTAAAGGGAGCTCTACCGGCGCCACCACTCTCGAAACAGAATCGGCCACAAGAAGCATCAAAGCCCCTCCCAATCCACTCACAGGCAATAACACTGCATGCTTACCGCCAATTATCTTTTTTATAATGTTCGGGACCATTAGTCCTATAAATCCAATCGCACCAGTAATCGATACAATAAGGGCAGTGCTGGCAGAAGTGGTGAAAAACACCATATTCCTTATCTTGTTAACGTCAATCCCGAGGCTTAATGCCTCATGATCCCCCAGGGTTATCGCATCTAATTCCTTCATCTTTAAAAGGGGAAGTGAGGCTATTAACATGGCCAGAAAAAGGGCAATTCCCAGTAACGGCAACTCCCCTTCCGTCACGATAACACCTGTGAATCCCCAGAGAATGTAGAGAATCTCCTCCAGTACCTCCCTCTTAAGAACGAGGAGGTAAAAAACAATGCCGTTAAAGAAGAAATTGAGAAAGAGGCCACCGAGAATGAGCAGTTCCTTAACAAGAGTGCCCCTTACCCGAGCAAGGTAATAGATGAAGAAAATGGCAATGACAGAAAAAAGAAAGGCAGGGATCGAAAAGGCGTACTGAAAGCTGATGCCAGCGATCTTTGAAAGGGCGACACCGAGCAAAGCTCCAGAAGAAACTCCCACAATGTATGGGTCAGCAAGGGGGTTCTGGAGAATGGTTTGAAGGGATGCCCCCGACATTGCAAGTACATAACCGGCAACGAAGGTAACCACAAACCTCAAAATTCTAAGCCGCAAAATCTCCTGGGGAGGCGTTTTAAATGTGAAATTGGTCACATAGAAGTAACTGAAAGCAAAAAGTAAGATAAGTAAAACACCAACGTAAATGTACCAGTTTTTCCGCATATCCATAATTTTAAAGTTCTCGCTTTGATTGGACAAAGGCTTTTTCTTATAATCTTAACACAAGGAGGAGTTAAATGTCGACGGTAAAACCCTTTAAAGCTGGAAGACCAAAAAAAGAGTTTGTGGAACAGGTTAATTGTCCACCTTATGATGTTATTTCTGTAAAAGAGGCAAGGGAACTTTACAAAAAGAGCGAACTTAATTATGTCAAGGTAATAAGGCCTGAGGTCCACTTCCCCGATGGCTATGACCCCTACAGAGAAGAGGTCTACCTAAAGGGAAAGGAAAATCTGCAACAGTATTTCAAAGACGGTATCTTCTTCGTCGAAGATAAACCTTCTTTCTACATTTACGAAGAGATTATGGGAGACCTACGGCAGGTCGGGCTCGTGGGAATCTTTTCCTGCAAAGAATACGAAGAAGGGAAAATTAAAAAACATGAATTGACGAGGGAAGAAAAGGAAATCGACAGGGCGAAGCACATCGATATCCTCGGCGCCCAGACCGAGCCTGTCTTCCTCGCCTACAGGTCGTGGGAAAAGTTGGACAATCTCATCTTTGAGGGCACAAAATTCCCAAAAGAATATGACTTTGTTGCCGATGGAGTGAGGCACATCCTGTATCTTGCAAAAGATGATGAATATATAAAGGAAATCCAGAAACTCTTCGCCGTACTTCCTCACCTTTATATTGCCGATGGCCATCACCGCTCCCAGGCCGCCTGGAGGGTAATGAAATGGAGAAGCGAAAGAAATCCAAAACACACTGGGGAAGAGCCTTATAACTTCTTTCTCGCCGTCGTATTTCCCCATAAAGTACTGCACATCATGGACTACAACAGAGTCGTGAAGGACTTAGCGGGACTTACCGAAGAAGAATTTCTCAACAAACTCAGGGAAAAGTTCGAAATAGAGGAACTCCAGGTAAGGGGAAACGATGCAAAACCCAAGATGGTCCACACCTTCAGTATGTATTTAAACGGTAAATGGTACTCATTAAAGGCAAAACCTTCCATCATTAAAGAGGATGACCCAATAAATTCCTTAGATGTCAGCATACTTCAAAACGAGGTTTTAGATCCCATCCTTGGCATCAAAGATCCAAGAAGGGATAAAAGGATAGACTTTGTCGGCGGCATAAGAGGCCTCACAGAACTTGAAAAGCTGGTGGATAGTGGGGAATTCAAAGTGGCCTTTGCCCTCTATCCCACAACTATGGAACAACTTTTCAGGGTGGCAGACGCAGGCATAATAATGCCACCCAAATCTACATGGTTTGAACCAAAACTCCGTAGCGGGCTATTTTTACACCTTTTAGATCCGCTACAATAGGGAGGTCACTATGGCGACCATTAAAAACATAAAAGTAGATGCAAAGTGGGCGGGTAATATGCTCATTGAACTAAAGGCAAGGGATTTGGTCCAGTATGTGGACCAGCCTGAGGCATCCGGTGGGACCAACAAGGGTATGACACCCCTTGAGTATGTTCTTGGAGCAATGGCAAGCTGTATCATTACCATTGGATTAATTATTGCAAAGCAGAAAAGGCTTAACATAAAAGGACTTTCAACCTCAGCGGAAGGCGAAATAGATTACGATGTTTTGATGGGAAAGGCTGACAAACCTCGTGCAGGTTTCTACAAAATCAAGGTCAATGTTAAGGTCGATGCAGATATGTCCAAGGAAGAGAAAGAAAAATTCTTAAAAGAGATCGAATCCAGGTGCCCTGTGGCAGACAACCTTCTCAATCCTACGCAAGTAGAGGTGGTACTGGAAGAGTAGGGAAAATTTTAGAGAAAACATAAAAAACCTTATAAAGAGGCAGACAGCATATAAAAAGAGTTTTACGGGTTCTTGCCGAATTTCTTTTAACTGAAATTTAGCGTACTTGTGAGTGGTAGATCTCCTACGCCCTTTTTGTTATATAATTTTGAAAGATGAAACTTCTGCTTCTTTCTAAGGTCAATTCCGTTCACACCCAACGCTGGGCAAATGCCCTTTCGGAGAGAGGAATCGAAGTTCTGGTATTCGGTCTTGAAGGCCTGAAATCTAAAGAAAATCCTTATCGCTCTGAAATCACCATCAAAACTGCGGGCATCGATGAACAAAAGCAGGGAGGTTTCAAAGAAAAATTAAATTACCTTAAAGCCTTACCGCTTCTTAAATCCACTATAAAAGAATTCAAACCCGACATCCTCCACGCCCATTATGCCTCCAGTTATGGACTTCTGGGGGCATTGACCGGCTTCCATCCCTTTGTAATCTCCCTTTGGGGTTCTGACATCTTCGATTTCCCTAAGAAATCCTTTTTAAACGCTCTTATTATCAAACATAACCTCAAAAGGGCCGACCTGATAACCTCAACCTCCATGACCATGGCAAAGGAAGGGGCAAAGTACACATCAAAGAAGATTGAAGTCGTCCCCTTTGGCGTTGATTTAGAAGTCTTTAAGCCATTAGAGGTTAAGAGGGCCTTTCCTGGCACCTCCATAGTAATTGGAACAGTGAAATCCTTAGAAAGAAAATATGGAATTGACACATTGATTTTAGCCTTTGCCCTTTTGAAAAGAAAATTTGAAAAGGACGACTTAAAGCTAATCATAGTCGGCGACGGCCCCGAAAAGGACAATTTAAAACGACTCACAAAAGATTTAAACATAGAAGATTTTGTCACCTTCACAGGCTTTGTACCCCACAAAGATCTCCCGGGTTATATAAACATGATGGACATTTTTGTCCTTCTCTCAAGGGTGGAAGAAAGTTTTGGGGTTGTAGTGGTTGAGGCTATGGCCTGTGAAAAACCCGTTGTTGTCTCAAGGAAGGGCGGACTTCCTGAGGTCGTTGAAGATGGGGTAACTGGATTTGTCGTACCCGCAGAAAATCCCGAAGCCGCAGCCTCTGCCTTAGAGACCCTGATTTTGAACAAAGACCTAAGGTCATCAATGGGAAAACGAGGGAGGGAAAGGGTAAAAAATTTATACGACTGGAAAGAAAATGTTAACAGAATGGTTGAACTTTACGAGGAATTGCTAAAACAAAAATCTAAGACCTTTTAAGAAACTTTTTTATCTCTGTAATCCCAATTTTAACTAAATCCGAATAAACAAGACAGAGGACAATAATAGCGATTAAGCTCACCCCACCCACTGCCACAGGATTACTTACAAAGGTTGCAAAGAGACTTGCAAAAAGCAGAAGGCCAATGGCAGAATAAATCTTTTCAAGGGAGTACCTTACCGGGAAAAGCTTCATAGAAACAAAGGTTTCAAAGGTAAGGAGCACTAAAAAAGAAAGCCCCGTCGAAATAGCTGCACCCCTTGCCCCGAGCCCTGGGACCAGGAGGTAATTCAAAAGTGAGTTGATAAGGAGGCAAAGGCCATCGGAAACTATGAACCAGTAAGTTTTTTTCAGGAAATTTATACCCCTTGCCGTAACTGCCAATACACTGGAGATCACAGGAGGGAAAAGGAGAAAAGGCAAAGTTAGTGAGGCCGGCCTGTAATCCCTTGCCATAATGTAAAAGAGAAGATCCTTAAGGCCTATCACCACAAGGGCGAACAGAACCATCACAAAGCTTATAACCTTTGCAGCGTCGATAAAGAGCTTCTTATTTTCCCTGTCCTTCTCATAAGTTTCATAAGCAACGGGAAACCAGAAGTTCTGAAAGCCTGAATTTATCAAATACATTACATAGCTCAGCTTAAAAGCAACGCCAAAATAACCCAGTTCAGTGAAAGTGGAAAAGGTTCTGAGAAAGATTCGAGAGATCCACTGAAATAGCCACCACAGCAGTGCAGAAGGCAGAAGGGGTAATCCGTAAAGTGCGAGCTTCTTAAGTAAATCAGAGTCCACTTTTACAGGAAGAAGATTGGAATGCTCAAAAAACGTCCCAACTAAAAAGGAAAATCCATTCCCGAAAATCTGGCCCCAGACAATGGCATAGAAGTTTCTTCCAAGGAAAAGTGCATAAAGAATCGTTACACCCACATTTACTACGGATTGGACTACAAACACGGTAGAGTAAAGGAACCCCTTCTTCTGCATTCTGATTACCGCAAGGTTGTAGGTCTGAAGCACCCCCGTAATGAGAGAAAGGGAAACAAGGCCCGCCATCGGATGGTTTTTATCACCGACCAAAAAGAGGGAGAGACTTTCATTAAAAGCAAAGAGCAGGAGAGAAATGATAACGAACAAGGTTAAAGGCGGGAATAAGGAAGTCCAGAAGAGCTCCGAACGCCTCTTTTCTTCAACCTCGTAGAAGTACCGTATAAAACTCTGGTCAAAACCTGCAAGGACAACAACGAGCAAGAAAGAGTAAACCGTTGAGTACATCGTCGACTTTCCGAACTCAGCCGGGGAAATAAGGTATGTGATTATAGGGATAGAAAAAAAGCTAAGGATTGCCTGTATCCAAACCCCGAGAGAAAAGGAGAAAAAGAGCTTTAATGCATCTTTAAAATTGAGCCTCTTAAATCCACCTTTTTCCATGAGAACCTTTGAGGGTAAATTATAATCTCAAAACCGTGCAAAAACTATAAAAAGGCGGAAAGTAAAAATGAAGCAGTATTTTCATGCAAAATTATAATCGTTTGGAATTCAATAACTTAAGCTCTTTAATCATCTCTCTCCCTTTATTTTCAAATGCTTTCAGCCAACTGTTCAGTTTTTTGACACTGGAAAATTTTTAATGTTGAACTTATAATAAATCAATTTAAAAAGGGGGGTTTATGTGGTTAATTCTGTGGTTATTCCTCCAGGTTCCCCCGGAAAGGGTGGAATTAAAGGTGTCAAATGAGGGTATAAAACCCGTTCCCTCCAATCCCCCAGTGCTAACGGTTCCTGATACCATAAAATGGCCTGAACCATCAGAAAACACGCCTACCATACCTTTCAAAGTGGGAAAGGCTCCGGAGATGAAGAGAATAGAAATCCCCTTCAATGAGGTTCTCTATCAGTCCATCGCCCAGAACACCATTTCAGAATACCGCGAAAGAGTCAAAAACGCCGTAAAGAGTAAGGCAGACGATAGAGAAATAGCCCGTCTCAAAATGGAAATGGAAAAAACCTTACTGATGCAAAGGCTTGAAATTTCAAAGATCGAAGGGAAAGATGAGGAAGTGGAAAAGGTAAACAGAG
>Ga0078972_1005864_pt1 | contig 30336 bp, 28 predicted proteins | sample YelNatPaOPGAMG01_FD_67568 | JGI IMG/M metagenome (GOLD analysis project Ga0078972, IMG submission 67568) | Hot spring thermophilic microbial communities from Obsidian Pool, Yellowstone National Park, USA - OP-RAMG-01 (SPADES assembly) (version 2) | ecosystem: Environmental > Aquatic > Thermal... | reverse complement strand
GATGTAAATAATAAATATTTTATAACATCCTCATCCAAACCAAGATTAATGTAATCTTTATTTGTTTCCCCTGAGTAAGTGGAAAGATAAGACAAGGCTTTAGCTTCATCAGAAGAAACTTTTCCATCAGCTAATATTGTATCAACAACCTTTGCTTGAAGTTCCAGGAGAGGGAGATTGTATAGATAGTCAACCAAGCTTTTCTCATTCTCATCCATTCTTCCATCTTCATCTAAAGGAATCAATTTCTTTGCAATATCAATTGGAATTCCTTTGTCAATTGCGTACTTAAAAACTGGGTCGGGCTTTTTAGGATCTGTTTTGTAAACATGGATTTCATCCCAGTCCGATATGCCATCTCCATCGGAATCGGTCTTCTTAAGCCTTTCTTCTTCCCGCCTTGGGAAGAGGATGTTGAGGTAATAATGGGCCCCCGCGGAGGCAATCGCGATAATCCCAATGAGCGCGGCGACCTTGGCCCATGTTGGAATTTTATGCGAAATCATGCCCAATCCCAATAAGTTGGTGAGTTTTTAAAGCTTTGCCTTTTGAATGGCGATACTGACAAAAGTCGCCATCCCAGCGGGTCATCACCTCCACGGCCACAAGCCTTCTGGGCCTCGGAGGGCCATGGTGGGCCAGGGCCTCGAGCTCATGGATCCATACCCAACGGGCTATTCCTGGCCTTTATGAGGGCGCTCCCGATTTGATATCCATGGATGAAATTTATGTGGATATCCGCCGGCTCGCCATAAAATCCGGCCGCCCCCTTCTCCTAGCGCGCCCGTCAAGGGCCGCGCGCGACCCGCCTCGATCCGGGCCCATTCAATATAACGCCGCTGACCCCCCCCTAGGGGGGAGGGGGTTCGCGGGGCCCTCGCTTGATTCTTGATTTTTTTCAAATAAATCAAGTTTTTCAAATTTTGGCCAAATGGGGCCCAAAATGGCCCCAATCCCGGCAGGGGGCCTCGGAAATCGGATGGAATCGGAGACCGGGGCCCTCCCGCGAGCCCTTCATCGAGCCCCCGCGCCCCGATCGCCGGATCCGGATAGGATCGCCGCCGAGTTGGCGATTATCGAGCACATTATCCCCAGCTTCCTCGGATCAACGTTCGCCGCCCCATCGTCCGGCGTGTGATAGAAGGGATCGTCCATCCACCTGAGCAATGAGGCGTCTATGCCGGCCCTCAGGAAGGATACGTGATCCGATAGCCCCACCTCCATCAAGCGCACCAGCGTTATGCCCAAATCCCGGGAAACCCTGATGATCTCCGAATCCAATCGCCCGGGGGTCTGGAGGACCTTCCCCCTGTGATATCCGGCCCGATAGAGGGCCTTGAGCGCGGGCACGTTGCCCTTCCTGAGGCCGACGCCGACCATGTCGATGGCTATGGCGCATTTTATGGCCCTGGGATCGCGATGCGATCCCACGTAATGCCTCGAGCCCATGCAATAGGGATGCGGCTCCTCGGCGTCGAAGGCCACGAATTCCACTCCCCCCTCATGGCCCGCCTCGGCCAAGGCCCTGGCGGCCTCCAGCATGCAGGCCACCCCGGATCCGTTATCGTTCGCCCCGGGCGAGCCCATGACGGTATCGTAATGGGAGCATATCACTACCCTGCCGCGCCCATCCCTCGGGCCCAGGAACGCCCTGACGTTCTGGGAGGATCTCGATTCGAAAGCCCTCGCGGAAACGCGGAGGCGGACGCGGCACCTCCCGCGCGATGCCAATGCCCCCAGCATCGAGAAGGCGTCATCGGAGGATATGAAGGCCGATGGGGGGTTCCCCGCGCCCGCCTCCAAGGAGAAGCCCTTCGGCCCCCCGGATCTCGCGTGTATTATGACCCCGGCCGCCCCCGCATCGGCCGCGGCCCTTACGAGCCTCGGGATCGCGGTGAACGGGTTCCCCGGGGGCTCCCCGGCCAGCGCTATCCTCCCGCTCAGGTCCATCCGGGATATCCCGGCGCCTGGGCGGGCCCCGAGGTAGATCAAATCGCCCACGACGCCCCCGGCGCCCGTCGCCCCGGAGAACATTAGCGGGATGGCTTCGATCCCCATGGGATCGTTGCCAAGGACCTCCACCCGGGCCTCCCCGCTGAAGACCAACGGCCCGAAGGGGTCCATTTGGACCTCCAGGCCATATCGTTCGAGCTCCTCCCGAATGTACTTCGCGGCCCGGAGGGCGCGCTTGGATCCGGATGGCCTCGGGCCTATGGAATTGGCCAAATACTCCACATGCCCATAGGCCCTGGCGCCCGATGCCTCGATCCTCCCCAATGCGGCATTCGCATTGCCCCTCGGGGGATTTGAGCCTTGCCATCCGGGCCCGAGCCGGGGATCGCCACGTTTAAATTGCCTCGCCGGCGCTATCAGGGCCAATCGGTGCCGATGGATGGTCTCATACGATATCCCAGTCATAGCCGGCGATGGAATAGGCCCCGAGGTCATAAGGGAGGGGAAGAAGGTCCTCGACGCCGTCTCGGAGGCGATGGGCTTCGAGCTGAATTGGATCGATATGCCCTATGGGGCCGATCATTACCTTGCGACCGGGGAGCTCCTCTCGGAGGATTCCCTCAGGGCCCTATCGGCCTACAGGGCCATCTACATGGGAGCCGTTGGGGATCCGAGGTGCCCGCCCGGGCTATTGGAGAGGGGCATATTATTGGCCATCCGCTTCTATTTCGATGAATACATCAACCTCAGGCCGGTTAAGCTATACGAGGGCGTCCCGACCCCCTTGAAGGACAAGGGCCCGAAGGACGTGAACTTCGAGGTCGTCAGGGAGAATACGGAGGATGCCTACGTCGGCCTCGGGGCGAGGGTCCCAAGGGGCAGGAGCCGGATCGAGCATGAGCTCAGGAGGGAGCTCTACAAGGTGAAGTTCGGGCTCGATATAGACTCCGATCACGATGAGATAGCCTATCAGCTCATGGTCATAAGCAGGGCCGGGGCCGAGAGGGTCATAAGGTACGCGTTCGAGCGCTGCAAGCGCCTCGGCCGCTCTAAGGTGACTAGCGTGGATAAGGCCAACGTCCTAACGGAGGCATACGGCCTCTGGAGGGATGCCTTCGAGAGGGTCAGGGCCGATTACCCGGATATCGAGGCGGAGTACGCCTACGTCGACGCCATAACCATGTGGTTCGTCAAGAACCCGGAGTGGTTCCAAGTGGTGGTTGCGCCGAACATGTTCGGCGATATAATAACGGACCTCGGGGCCATGATCCAGGGCGGGCTCGGGGTGGCCGCCGGGGCGAACATAAACCCGAGCGGGACCTCCATGTTCGAGCCCATCCATGGCTCGGCGCCCAAGTATAAGGGCTTGGGCAGGGCCAACCCGATAGCAACCATATTGGCCGGCGGCATGATGCTGGAGTTCCTGGGCGAGGCGAGGGCCGCGAAGGCGGTCGAGGAGGCCGTGAGGGCCGTGCTCAAGGAGGGCAGGGTCAGGACGCCGGACCTCGGGGGCTCCTCATCGACGAGCCAAGTCGGCGATGCGATCGCCTCGAAGGCCAAGGAGGTGGCCGCCAGCCTATAGGGCCGGCATGGTTCGATGGATCCCCGGATCCCCGCCTGGGCCATCATTTTAAAAATCCCGAGCCCCATTGGAATGGGCAAGCGCGTTTGGGTGCGTTGAATTGGCCGCCCAATCCAGCCGACCTGGGCAATCGGCGCCGATGAAACTCGGGAGGATCCTATTGCCATTGGATGGATCCGATTGCTCGAATTCGGCCATGAGGTACGCCCTAGCGATCGCGAGGAGCTACGGCTCAGAGGTCCACGCCCTATACGTGATCAACGAGGCCGCGATATGGGCCCTGGAGGGCCAAGGGCGCCGCGATGAGGCGTTGGAGGCTGGGCGCGAGTTCGAGGAGGAGGGGAGGAGGATCCTATCGGAGGCCTCCAGGGCCGGGTCCGAGCACGGCGTGAGGGTCGTCGCCCATATGGGGAGGGGCATACCGTCCAACGAGATAGTGAGGGCCTCGAGGGAGATCGGGGCCGATGTGATCGTCATGGGGACGAGGGGATCGCATGGATCCCGATCCCTCTTGGGCAGCACGGCCGAGGGCGTCATCAGGTATTCGGGGATACCGATCCTCGTCGTGCCCTGCCCTAAGAGGCGCCAATGAGCGCCCTCGCTTACGCCTCCCGCGATCACCGGCATATTCCATGCCTCTGGCGGCGTATACCTGCCCCCCGGGGCCGAGCCGGGCTCGCGGACCTTGGTGCCCTTCCGATGGCCCTGGACGATCCCCCTCGACCTCCTCCGCCAGCCTTTCGGCGTTCTTGAGGGATCTCGGCCTCCTCGAGCGATATCGGACATCCGCGCCATTGTGGCGATGCCGCAATAACAAAAACGATGCCGGCCCCCCATTCGCGCCGCGAGAAAACACCGCAAGGGGGGCTATGGCGCATAGTCAATCGCGGGATCGGGCGAATCCAGCGCCCCCGTGACCGGGCTCGGCCCTTTCGAAGAGCAGGTGGCCCAGGACCTCCCCCCTCCTCTCGAAGCCCTCCGGGACCTTATCGGCCTCGCTCGGGGGCATCAGGATGTGCGTCAGGCCGTATTCCTCCGAAACGGCCCTCAGGCGCTCCTTGGTCAGCGGGTGGAGCCTCTCGCGCCAGAAGCGGAGGGCCTCGCTACCGTAGCCGCATAGGGTCATGCAACCCGCATAATAGGGGAGGGCGTAATTCAGGACGTCTGGGGTGAAGGCCCTCGAAGACCTCGGGATCCCCAGGGCCCTCAGGGGGGAATAGAAGGGCCGATTGGCGAAGGATCGCGCGCTCCTATAGACCTTGATCGCGGATATCGCGAAGGCCGATGCCATCGCGGCGGCGATCGGGATGGCCGGCGACCCCAGGAGCAATAGCCGGGCCGAGAGCACCGACGCTGGGAAGGATGCGAAGGCCAGATATCGATGCCCATCCCCCCATATCCAAGCGAAGAAGAGGATCAATGCCGCGGCGAGCCACCAAAGGAGCCGATCGGCCAAGAGCTCCCCATGGGCCACCAGGCCCAAGGGATTGAGCTTGGCCAAATCCAGGGGATTCCCGGGCCTCTTGCGCCCGCGCCCCATCTCCCCATACCTCAGGTGGAAGCCAATAACCTTCAGGTGATCCTTGAGGGCCTTCAGGTAGAAGCCCTTCGATGCCGCTATGGCCAAGGCGAAGCCGATGGGGATCCAAAGGATCGCGGGCGGATCGCCCTCGATCAGGATTGGGATCAGGAGGGCCGAGGATAGCCAAAGGGCTTGGGCCGAGATCTTTTGCGAGAGCAATAGGAGCGCTATCGAGGGCGCGGCCAAGGGGCGCGCTGGCTGGGGCGCGAGGAGCAAAAGGGCCATGGAGAGGTTGTAGAGGAATATCCCAAGGGGCCGGGGGGTTTGCCAAATGGACTCGATGTAATTCATCGGGGTCACCGCATACGCCAAGGCCGCTATCGCTGCGACGGCCTCCCCGAAGAGGGCCGATGAAACCGCGTGGACCAATATCATGGATCCGAGATCCGATGCGATGCCGATCAGGAGGGGGGCCCTCTCCCTGGCCCCCTCCGGGATCAGGGATAGGAGGAAGTGGAATAGCGGCGGATAGGTATATTCATCCCCGACGATGAAGGCCCCCAACCTCCTCGGCAAGCCCCCCTCGAACCTCTTCGCCGCCAGGAGGTGGAAGAAGACGTCGACGCCCTTCGGCGCATGTGGGAGCAACGGTATCCTCAGGAGGAGGAATACGAGGATCGCAAGGGGTAGGGAGCCCAACCGCGTTCACACCTCGGGCCGGGCCATGGGCCGCCCGGGGCCCATTCGGGCGCTCGCCATCCTCAAACCCCGATCGCCCCAACCTCGCCCAATATATCGACGATCCTCTCGGCGGCGCGCCCATCCCCGAAGGGCGATTCCTCCGGCAAGGGCCTCCGCTCCTCCAGGGCCCATCGCATCGACTCCAATATCGATTCCTTGTCCAGGCCCGCGACCCTGGCGAACCCCGCCTCCACGGCCTCCGGCCTCTCGGTCCTATACCTCAGGACGACGACCCTCTTCCTTATGACCGGCGCGGTCGCCTCCTCCTGGATCCCCCCGGAATCCGTCACTATTATCCTGCAACGCCTCATGAGGGCCAGGAAATCGAAATAGCCCAATGGGGGGAGGATCGTCAAATTCTCCGAATCGACCGCCCTCTTCCATAGATTGAACCTCCTCATGCGGGCCCTCGTCCTGGGATGCAGGGGGAGGACGATCCTGATGGGGGATTCTATGAAGGCTTGGATGAATTCCCCCAGGACCCTCGGGTCGTCCACGTTCTCCGCCCTATGTATCGTGGCCAGGGCGAAATCCCCCGATGGGGCGGATATCTTCGAGAGCCTCTCGGCCCTCGATGCGTTATTGATGCAGGAATCTATTATCGTATTCCCGGTCACATAGACCTTCCCCCATACGCTTTCGGCATCCAAGTTGAGCTTGGAGCGCTGGGTCGGGGCGAATAGGTAATTCGATATGTGATCCACCAGGCGCCTATTGTGCTCCTCCGGCATCCTGAGGTCGTAGCTCCTGAGCCCCGCCTCCACGTGGCCTATCGGGATCCCCAATTTATTTGCCGCGAGCGCCCCAGCCAGCACGCTATCGGTATCCCCCTCCACGAGCACGATGGAGGGGCGTTCCCTCCTGAGGATCTCGCCGAATTTCCTGATCAATATCCCCAATCGCCCCACGGGATCGCCGGCCCTCAACTTGATCGTAAAATCCGGCTCGGGCAGCTCCAGCTCCCTCATGAATTGAATTGACATCTCGTAATCGTAATGCTGCCCCGAATGCACGAATAGGAACCCTTGGCCTATTTTCTTAAAAGCCGCTATTATAGGGGCCATCTTGATTATCTCCGGCCTCGTGCCCGTGAACACGATCGGGATGGGCATATTGGGGCATCCCTCGCCATGCTATGGGGATCCTTCGATCGGTCGCCGATGGCTCATCAATGGGCCAATCCCAATTAGAAATTTTTATCCCCGCATCCCCAAACCCCCGATCGCCTTCCTCAAGGTCGCGAATCGCCCATACTTGCGGGCCTCCCCTTCGATAGCTTCAGGACCGACTCGGGCGCGTGGATCACCGCGAGGATCCCTCGACCCCCCTCGATCTCGGATGGGATCAAGGGCGCCCCATCGAGATCGAAGAGGAGCCCGGAGAAGGGCGGGATGCCCCTCCTTGACATCATCAGCCTAATCCCAGGGGGGCCCAAGTTCAATTGATCCGAAAGGGGATGGGCCCTCGGGGATGCGAGCCACCCCATCGCGGCTTCGATTATCTTATCGGATGCTTCGCCATCGCCATAGGGTTTGAGGCCCGATATCCGCTCCTTGATCGATCCCCGCCCCTCCTCGATCCTTCGGACGGCATCGAGGATCCTCCCGGGCTCGGATCCGGCCAAGAGGTTCGCGCCGCAGCGAACCGTCTCCACCCATTCCGTGCCATTCCTGAGGGTTACGCAGGGCGTCCCGAGGAGGAACGATTCCTGCTGCAATCCCCCGGAGTCCGTCATAACGAACCTAGCGTGTTTGACCAAGGCCAAAGTATCGAGATATGGGAGCGGGTCGGTCCAAAGGAATTTATCGAGAAAGCCCCCGAGGCCGAACCTCTCGATGCTCCCCTTGGTCCTCGGATGTATCGGGAAGACCACATCCCTCCCAATAGCGGATGCGGCCCTCAATATGCCCTCGAGTTTAGCCCGCTCGTCGACGTTCTCACTTCTATGAACCGTCAAGAGGACGTAATCCCCCCTTCGGAGCCCAAGGCGCTCGAGTACGTTCGATTCATCGATCCTCGGGGCCATCTCCTTCAATAAATCCACGATGGGGTGTCCGGTGAGCCATATCTTATCCGAAGGGATCCCCTCCCTCAGCAGGTTGAGGAACGCGTCCCTGGTCGGGGCGAAGTGCAGGGATGCGCAATCGGCTATCAGGACCCTGTTGACCTCCTCGGGCATGGATGGGTCGAAGGACCTGCAGCCCGCCTCGACGTGGCCAACCGGTATCCTGAGCTTCGCCGCCGCCAATGCAACGCCCAAGGCCGAGTTCGTATCCCCCTCCACCAGCACCAAGTCCGGCCTCTCCCGGGCCAAATATTCCTCGGACCTCTCCATGACCTTGGCCGTTTGAACGGCGTGGGTCGCGCTCCCGACCCCGAGGAATGGATCCGGATCCGGCAAGCCGAGCTCATATATGAAGCGCTTGGACATCTCCCAATCGTAATGTTGCCCGGTGTGCACGAAGGATATCTCTAAGCCCCTTCGCTTTGCCCCCTTGATCACGGGGGCCATCTTTATTATCTCGGGCCGAGTCCCTACGAACGCGCATATCCTCATCCGCATCGGGTTAAAATAGCCCAGCGCCGCGCATTTAAGGGGGATCGCTGAGCCCGCCGGCGGCCTCGAGGCCGATCCGAGGGGTTGGGGAAAGGTTAATGCGGGAAGCACCCCCACGCGCTGGCCATGGGATTAAGGGCCCTTTACGTAAGCAGCTTAGCCCTCCCCCATTACGGGGGCATGTCCAGGGTCTTCTTCGAGGAGTTTGAGCGGCTCCTTAAGCGCGGGGTCGAGGTGAAGGGCCTTTGCGAAAGGCCCGAAAAGGGAGGGTTAAGGCCCCCGAGCGGCATCGATTTGGAATATTTCAGATTCAACTTCAGTAGAATCTTCACAAATGATAAATATTAACAAATCGGTCCCATTGGCCGGGTTCGGCCATGGCCAAGGCCATCGATCCCCTCGAGGCCGATCCGGCGGTTAAGAAATGGCTTGATGAATACAGGCCCCCGGGGAGGAGGGGGCGCCTATGCGATCTCCGGGGGTTCCTGCGCTGGCTCAGGGCCAACGGCCCGGAGCACCTCAGGGGCCTCACGCCCTCCCAGCTGGTCGAATACCAGAGGGCCGCGAGCCGCAACGGGAACGAGTACGAGATCCTCGACGCCCTCCAGGCCTACATACGGCAGAAGCCCGGGACGCATAGCTCCCTCCACGTGACCTACAGCGCGGTCAGGTCCTTCTTCCTCCACAACCGAGCCCCGCTGCCGCGCGATCCCTTCAGGATAAAGGCCACGAGGCCCCCGGTCAGGGCCCTGCTCTCCATCTCAGATTTGAGGACCCTGATCAACGCGGCGGACCTGGGGATGAAGGCCTTCTACCTGACGCTCCTGCAAAGCGCCATGGATCAGGAGAGGTTCCAATATTTTAACATCCATTTCGCGAAGGCGCTCGCGGATCATTTGAAGGAGAAGGGGGTGAATGAGCCCTTCATGATCGAGCTCCCTGGCCGCAAGCAGAGCCTCGATAAAACCCCGTTTTATACATTCATAGGCCGGGATGCCCTAGAGGCCTGGAAGGAGTATTTCGATCGGATCCGGGGATGGCCGAAGGAGGGGGAGCCGCTCATGTGGGGGAGGAGGGGGAGGCCCCTCTCCAAGTCCGCCATATTGCAAAAGCACATCAGGCTCCTCGAGAAGCTCAAATACGTAAAGCGCGGCGGAGGGGATACTTCCAGGCGGTACGGCTACAACCTCCATGAGATAAGGGACATCTTCAGATCCCTGCTCCACACCAAGGCCAAGAAGGATGGGTTCGACGAGGCCTGCGCGGAGTTCTGGATGGGCCATGAAGTCGATCCGAATAATTACGATAAGTTCTACATGGATAAGGAATACGTCCTGAAGCATTATAGGATAGCCGAGAAATACCTGAACATAATATCCGGGCCGAGATCCGCGGAGGACGCCGAGGAGATGATAGGGGAGATATTGAAGCGGAAGGAGTACATCATAGCCCTGGGGAGAGCTCTCCAGGCCTATGGGTTCAAGCTCGAGGCCGGGTGAGGGAAGGGGAGCGCCGATGCTCGGCATCGACGTCGTGGTTTTACGAAAAACTGCGGAGGTAAATCCGGCTTAGGGATCGATTAGATAGTGAATTAATCCCTAAAGGTCTTTTAAGCAATCGCGCATCGCTTCGATCGAGTGTCTTTTTAGAATAGTTTCCCTCGCCTTAGCCTTAACAGCCTTCAGGAGGTGGGGGTTTTCACAAAGGCGCTTCAGCGCAAGGTATATTGAGTCGCTATCCTTCGTAGGAATCACGAAGCCATTCTTACCATCGAGCAATTCTTCATGATATCTTGGGGAATTAGTGGCGATTACTGCACACCCACTGGACATGGCCTCCAACACGGCTAAGGAAACGTTGCTACCGCTTATTCCTGCGTAAATGAATATGTCCAATATCTGAAATATTTTGTGAACCTCATTTCTATCGACTTCTCCAAGTATTAGGATATCATTTTCAAGGGAATTTTCTTGGATGAATGAACGAACGTAATCATAAAGAGGACCGCCACCCACGATCAGGACCTTTATCTTCCCGATTTCTTTCACCGCTCTTTTCAGGGCTGGTAGCAAGTACTCTAAGCCCTTTTCTGGCGCTAATCGGGATACGGAGCCAACGAGAATTGATTTTTCTGGTATTCCGAATTTCTTCCTCTCTTTCAGAACTTCTTCTTCACTCAAGGGTTTGAACTTATCGGTATCGACACAATAGACGTATTTTCTTAACTTCTCGGATGGAACTTTCAGCACATGCCTATATATTACCTCCAGCTCTTGACCGGTAACCATAAGGGCCATGGAGACACGAGCGGAAATCTTCATCGCAATCAAAGCTAACTTCCTCAGGATGAAGTTCTCTAAGGCGAATAGACGGGGGTGCTTCCTATAACGCTTTGCGGATTCCCAGTAGGTATCACTAAGATAGTTTGTCGTAACGCCATAATCCATTATAATAGATTTCACCCCCGTAAGCTTTGAAAATATCGCAGAGTAGAAGGCAGTGAAAACTCCGTCTTGAGGGAAGACATATTTGAATTGATATTTTTTATTGAGGTTCAAAAGATTCAACAGTCCTGCCAGAATATAAAGCAAATTAAATGGGAAGAAAAAGGGGCTGCACCACAGGCCTCTCCCCCCTCTGCGCCAAGTTGAGATTTTATGGATTTTGTAAGGTGAGGTAAAAAGCGGTGGGGTAATTGCTAACATATGAATCTCATATTTTTGCTCCAAAACCTTGCAGATCTCATTAATGATAGATTGAGCCCCCCCTTGAACGGGGAAGTAATCAACAGTTATGCAGATGTTTCTCTTCATGGTCTCGGCTCCTCAAGTGATTTGCTAATTCGCGAAGGCCATCCTCCAAACTTGTTTTGACCTTTATGCCGAAAATCCTTTCTTGAGCTTTTGGGCTGGCATAGAAAAGATTATACTCTTTGGTTTCTCCTTCATGCACTATCTCCAAGTTCTCGATGCCAAATATTCTTGCAACCTTCTTCACTAATGAGTTTATCCTTAATGGTCTTCCGCTACAGAAATCTATTGTCAAATCCTTTGCATCACTCTCCATCATTTTTAATATCCCTTCTACAGCATCTTTAACGAACATGGCATCTATGTAATTATTACCATCACCACGCACCACGAACTTATTTTCCCTTTCAAATAAAAACTTCTTGACGAGCTTCGTGAAGATTTTCCTCTCTGGCTCGTACGGCCCATATGCGCCAAAAAATCTTAAAATCAGATAGCTTTCGATGTTTTTCATTTTCTTATGGAAGAACTTAATGTAATTTTCTGAGGAAAGTTTAGTGATTGCATAAGGTAATGTTGGGGACAATTTCACAGAAGGATTTACCAAACCTTTATGACCATCGTAAACGGCTCCCGAAGAGAAGTATATGAACTTTGTTATATTGAAATTGTTCAGGAAATTCAGTAAGGCTAGAACGTTGTTCTTCAAATCATAGATGGGATCCTCTACAGACTTGGATGGGTCGCTATTTCCAGCCAAATACAAGCAGGTATCAAAAGATCGCCCAACCTCCTCGCTAACCCTTTTGACTTCATCAGGATTTGTCAAGTCACATTTAACAGCAATAACTTGTTCGAGCCCATTATCTTTAAGAAATTTCGGAAAATTCACATCTTTGTTATAAAGTGCCACAATTTGAAAATCATCTGGCGCATGAAGTAGAAAATTCTTGCCTATAAATCCAGATGCGCCAGTTACGATAGTCCTCAAGGGCCATCCCCAAAATTGGCTCTATACCATTCTATGGTCTTGGATAATCCCTCCTCGAGATCAACCTTTGGTTCATAACCTAGCAGAGACCTAGCTAGCTCGACGGACGGTATCCGAAGGGCGACATCGGCAAGTGGTCGATCTACAAAGATTATTTCTGAGTTGGACTCGGCCAATTCCACGATCTTCTTTGCCAGAGAATATATGGTGATCGCCGCCTTTGGATTTCCAATATTTATTATTTCGCCTATTGTTTCCTTCTTAACTGCGGAAAGCAAGATCGCCTTCAAAGCATCTTCTATATAGCACCAAGCCCTTATCTGAAGGCCATCACCGTGTATCATTATTGGCTTGTTTCTTAGGGCTGCGACTACGAAATTATGAATCGCGCTTTCTCCAGTCTGTCTTGGACCATATACGTTAAATAAACGAACAATTGTTATTGGGAGGCCATATTCAACATAATAAGCATATGCAAAATTTTCCGCGGCAAGTTTACTCACTGAATATATCCACCTGAGTTCTTTGACCGAACCTTGTACCGTTTTGTCCTCCTCTCGTGCTAAGAAACAATGGGGACCATAGACTTCACTAGTAGAGCTAAATACGAATCTCTCCAAGGATCTACTTTCGGAAGATGCTTTAAGTGCATTATAAGCGCCTAGAAGGTTTATTTCCATTGTTTTTAATGGCCTCTTGGTTATAGTTTCTATTCCTGCAACTGCTGCAAAGTGGAATAATATCTCTATTTCCTTCTCTTTAATCACTTTAGATAATTTTCCAAAATCTAGTACGTCCCCTTCTATCACTTCTACTTCTGAATCCCTAACATCCATGTACTTTAAAGAATTTCTCAGGAATTTGTCGTAAATTATGACGTTATTGTTATCCTTTAATGTCTCCACTAAATGCGATCCTATGAATCCGGCCCCTCCAGTAATCAAAATCCTTTTATCCTTAATTATTTCTTGAAACATAGCCACCGCCTCAATCCTTCAATGGATCTAGTCTGGCTCGAAATTCCATCCTTGCCCTGCTCGTTTTCCGATCCGGCAAAGCGTCCCTCCGCCTCCTCGTCGCCATATCCTCCGTCCGGCTAAGCCCGCCAGTTCGCCGCGCTCCCGGGCCGCCCATCTCCTCGAAGCCGCGGGCCATATGGGCCCGGGGTCGGATCGCCCTCGAGGGGGATACTGAACGTCATCAGCTTTGCCAATATTCTCCCCCCTAAGCGACTAATGAAAAATCCTTTTAAGGGTTGTCCTGCTCCGCGAACTCCACCTCATACTCAACCAAGCAGGGTTGATCTGATGCCAAGCGGAACCTGGGCTTGCGCATTATCGCCTTATATGCGCAAAGGCCGTCGTAAAGCCACCTCGCCGCCCCGTCGGCCATCGCCTCAAGCTCGGCGATGAAGGCCCTCGGATCCGCTGGCCTTACGCGGCCCTCGATCCGGCAGATCCGGCCGAGGGCGCCGATCGAGGCCCTGTAGGCCTTCTGCCGGCCCGGGATCGGCTTCTCGACGAATAGGTCGGTGTCGACGCGCTCGATCCTTTGCACGCCGGGAAAGTCGTATTGGCCGAAGATCACGTGATCCTTTATCCCGATGAACAGCTCGGCCCAGAGGTCCTTCGGCGCGCCCTCGGCCCTCACGACCAGCGAGGCGGGGAGGTCGGCGAATCCCCCCATCCGGACGATCAAAGAGGCCGGAAGATCCGCAGTCCCATATTGGGTCCCCTCGCCGTAGATCGACCAAACTTCCGCGCTCGAGGTTTCGCCGCTGATCGAGGAGGGGAAGGAGCCGAAGCCCTGGGCCTTGTACCAGCCGTCGCCGCTCGCCCCCGCCGCGTAGCTCGGGGCCCTCGCGGCGGCGTCGTATTGCCACGCCAGCCAATAGGTCCCCGCCGGGAGGCTGAGGGTCACGGGGTAGCCGCTCGAGATCGCGATAGCTTGCCAGCCGGCGGATGTTATGCCATACGGCCCGCCCTGCCATAACAATTGCTTGTTCGCATCGTATATCGCGAGGCGGATGTTCCCGCCGGCCTCGTGTGAATAGAAATACAGCTTATCGACCCGGCCGATATCGGTGCTCAGCACGGCCTTCGTGGCCTTTATGTAGCCCTTTATTTTCACGTATTTCGCCGTCAATGTGAAACAATAATTGGTGTATAGGTTCCAGGCGCCGCCCTGCGGCCAATCCGAGCCGGCGTAGCCCGTATAAAGATAGAATTTCGCCCCGGATTTGGAGCCGTAGGAGGTGGAAAATACGGAGTTGGTTTTCCACCATGCTAGCCAATAGGTCCCCGCATTGAGGAAAATCGGCCCTATATCGACCTCATTCCAACCCGCCCCGAGGGAGTAGAGGCCCGTGGTGACGAGCGGATAGCCCGTGGGGCAATCGTTCTGGCTGTCGTGGGCGTATATCGCGAATTTGCCCGAATCGGCGTTGTGAAGGTATATGCGCATCTTTACAATTGTGCCCGGCTCGGGGAGGACGGCCTTTTGCGCCCAAACCCCCGTGGTGTTATCTTGGTTATGCGTCGTATTATCCCCGAACTCGGCGGTCGGATAATCCTGCGAGCCGACGGTCGTCCTGCCGAATTGTATACCCATCTTAAATCACCTCCTCCCTGAATTCGATTTCGCCCGTGTCGGCCCGGACGCGGACGTAGCGCCGCTCCAACCGGCCATCGGGCCGGCGGACTTGGGTCCCGATGGCCTGCGCGACGAGGGCGGAGGTGGGGTTGATGGCGATATCCCTGGCCCCGACCTGCACCCTGGCGACGCATTCCGAGAATTGGAGGAGGCCGACGTCGCTGCGCAGCGACTTCACTATCCCCAGCTCCCCCGCGTTGGGGTGGCAGCGGAAATCGGACTTGGCGCCGTTGATGTAAACCTCGCCCGTGGCCACGTCCAGCTCGACCACCTTCCCGCTCACCCCCGCCGGGGCGGCGGGCCGGGGGGAAGGGGGCTCGCGCCCCGCTGGCGGGCTCCAAACCAGCCGGACCCTCTTCACCCTCTTCGGATCCAATTCCTTCCACTCCCCGGCCTCCCGCCCGAGCTCGTCCAGCTGGCACCTCCTCACCACTTCCTTCCTCTTGCTCTTCCTCCCTTTCCCATCGACCGCCTCCCGCTCCACCGCCTCCTCATCGACTTCCCAGCCGATCGGGCGGGGCGCGGGGGGAGGGATCTGCGCCATTCAAACCACCATTTCAGCTGTAGGCATAGTGGAAGCACCAGACGAAGCTCACGGCTCCCGGGGAGGCGGAGGGCGGCACCGAAACGTAGGTTTGCACCTCGGCGTAGTGCCCGCCCACCCCGCCGCCTATCTTCCCATTGTTGCCGGGAAGCGATTTCATATTGTTCGCGCCCCAAGCATTGGCCCAGGTATCGCGGCACCGAAACGTAGGTTTGCACCTCGGCGTAGTGCCCGCCCACCCCGCCGCCTATCTTCCCATTGTTGCCGGGAAGCGATTTCATATTGTTCGCGCCCCAAGCATTGGCCCAGGTATCGCTCACGGGCGTCGAATCGTAGTAGGTCTGGCGGCACCAAGGCCGCGGCTTCGAATCCGCCCCGTTCACGTTGTTGTTGGAGTTGTGGCTCGTGTCATCCCAGGTCGTGAGCCTGCACTCCTCGGCGTCGCTAACCAACGACCCGCCGCCCTTGTTGTTCCAAATCCTAATGGTTACAATAGCCGAGCTCGAGCCGGTATCCACCGTGCCATAGTTTATCGACGTTATCGGATTATTGCTTGCGTCCGTGAAGCTTATCACCGGTGCGGGCATTTCCTATCCATCACCTCCTGGGGATTTTCCCTCGCATATGCGTAAATACGCGCAAATCAAGCGCCCAACCTCCTCTGCTGCGACCAAAAGCGGAACCAATAGGCCCCCTGGAGCCTCTCGGCATTATAGCGCATGGAGGGGTCGGGCGAATAAAAGGTCAAACGGGCCATAGCGCCCTTGAGCTGCGCCAGCACGTCCTCCGCCCTGGGGCTGGGGCGCTGGAGGGATATGCGCACGCTCTCGCCCCCCTCATCCCATTCGCGCTCCACCTCCATAACCCTGAGGGGCTCATCGAGGCCCAAGAGGGGGTCGATCAGGCGGACCTTATCCCCGAGCTCCCATCCGCCGGGATCTACGACCTCGGCCGAGAGGCGGCGGAGGGGGTTTTTGTATTGTTCCAGCAGCGCCAGGGCCCGCGCCTGGAGGCTTTCGCGGCCCACGAGGTCCTGCTCGAAGAACGTCTTCTCCCTTATAACGCCCTTATTTATCTGGACATCGTCCTGAACCACGACCTCGAGGGCATCCCGCCACTCCCCGTGGCCTTGCAGGCGGATCTTCGTCGCCCATTCGAGCGCGTCGAGCTCCTCCTCGATGGCCAATATATTCCTCCCGGCCTCAAATTTGATAATGGAGGATTTATCGGAGCCCTTCGCCTGCGCGAAATAAAGACTCCCATCCGCCCCCGCCCAGAGCTCCCAGCCTATTATCTCCGCCACCCTCCTGGCCGCCTCGAGGCGGTTCTCGTGTTTGTACGCGACGCTGATGCATTGGCCGGAGGGATCGATCCGGCCGATGGGGAGAATTTGATCCCCTTCGGCCTTCGCGACGGCGAACTCCCTTATCGCCCAATCGGCGAAGGCGGATGCGGTCAGGGTCATGCGAATATAGCGCGCGCTGACGGGCGAGCCGAGGAAGACGTCGACCGTTTGGCGCGTCTCCCCGCTCTTCGCCGCGACCTGGGTCCAATTCGAACCGTCCGTGCTCACCTCCAGCTTCCAATTCCTCGCGTGGTGGTTTTTCCGATGGAAAACGGTGATGCGGTTGAAGGTTTTGGAGGAGCCGAGGTCGAGCGTGAACCAATCGCCCTGGGCCTGATCCGCCTGCTTCGCCCAAACCGTGTTGAGGTCCCCATCGATCGCATTAACGGCATAATCCGAGTTCGCGCTCGCGGAGGCGGACCAACCCGCCAAGCCGATCATGAAGTCGTCGAAGAAGGCCTCGACCCCGCTCGTCGAAAGCCCCGCGCGGCCGGCGGAGGGGATCGCGCCCATGTTGACCGCGCTGAAAACGGGCTCCTCGTTGATCCACAGGCTGGCCGTGGCGCCGGAGAGGCGGAGGCGGAAGACGTAAGTCCGGCCGTATTCCCATCCGAAGTCCTTCTCGGCCACTACCGTCTCCGTCCCCCCGCTCACCCGGCTGAGGTAGGCCTTTTTGTTGCAAAGATATGCTGCCATGAAGTTGTTGGCGTCCTGCCATCTCGCCACGATCCCAGGGCCGACGAAGGCGTATTCGGCCACGGCCCCGTCCACCCTCTTCATCGGGGTTATGGTCGCCCTGATCTGGCAATTGCCCCAGGAGCCGGATCCGGTCACCAGGTTCGCGAATCGGCCCAGCTCGCCGTCGATGCCGTGGAGGAGGCCGTAGGCGATCTCCCAGGCCCCGCGATTATAGCCGTATTGGCCCAAGGTATTGGAGGAGAATTGATCGAACCACTCGGATAGCTCGGTTGTCGGCGCGAGGATGGAGCGGATCACGTCCGCGGGCTCCGCGTCGAGGTATAGCGCATCGCCCACCGTGGTTCGCTCCAAAACGCAGCTATAATCGCGGGCCGTGACGGTCGATGAGAGGCCCTCCTCCCCTTCATCCAGCCCGATGGCCTCCACGAGGCCCTTGAATATCAAAACGCCATCCCTTTTGATCTCCACCACGTCGTCCATCTCGAAGCCGGGATCCCCCGGGAGCTGGATCGTGGCCTCGGCGGGCTCAGAGATCCTCTCGGCCACGCGGATCGAAACCGGATAAATTTTTTCCCCATTGACATAAGCATCATAGCTCAACCCTTCTCGCCTCCGCGTCCCCCGGGATCAGGCCGAGCCTCTTGGCATCCCTCCAGACCCCGAGGAGGACCGCCTCCAAACTCTCCTCTGGGAGCCCGAACTCGAGCTCCGCCTCCTCGCCCTCGCGGCCGCTCGCGATGGCGATCGATTGAATGCGGAACTTCCGATCGAGCCTTGCATCGGGCTCGTGGACGTAGACCTCGTCATCGGGGGAGAGGTCCGCGGGAACCGAATCCGATAGGACGCGGATCCGTATGGTCATTCGGAGAATTCCTCCGCCAGCGTGCTTTCCTCCTCTAGTTCCTTTTGGGCCCTCCTGGCCACGCTCCCTATGCGCACCAGATCCTTCCCGCTCCGGCGGCGGAAGAGGGTCCCGTGGGCGCTTTGGCTATACGCATCCCGGGCCGTGATGAAGAGCCTGCGCTGATCCGGAGGGGTCTTCCCATGCCCCTCGAAATAGAGCTCGTTTGTGGCCCTTCGGTAATCGAGGCTTCTGGAAACCGAGAGAATTGGCCGTTCCGCATAGCCGAACTTCACGGTCGACGATTTATCGGCCCCCCGCCTCGCCTTGAACCAAGCCCTCCCATCCTTGTCGATCCAGAAATTCCAGCCGCATATTTCCGCGACCCTCTGGGCGACCTCGAGGGCGCTCGCGCCATCCGCGCGGACCGAGATCCTATGCCCATAGGCGTCCAAGCTGGAATCGTCGAAGGAGGCCAGGACCTCGCCGTCCGGCTGATATACCCAAAAGGTATGTATGTGCCAAGGCTTATCGATCGCATATGTTATGACGATGCGTATATATTTGGCACTTACGGGATCGAATGGCACGTCTATCATCGGATATTGATAATTGGACACGCTCGCGATCGTGGTCCAATCGCTGCCGTTGAGGCTGCGCTCAAGGCGCCAATGGCGCGCGAAATTGACCTCGTCCTGCAGTATCCTGACGCGGCAGATCTCCTTCGCCTCTCCGAGGTCGAGCATGAACCAATCCCCCTGGGTTTGGCTCGAGGCGGAGCGCCAGGGGATCTCCTCGCTCGCCAGCCCGGCGGCCCCGGCGAGATCGCCGTTGCTGGAGGCGCTGCAGAGCGGGGAGGCGGGGGCGGTGAATAGCCTATAAAATTTTATAACGTTAGTATATTTCAGGCCGTTTGGGGCGTTGAATTGGATGGTTATTCCCGTCGCGCCCGATCTGGGCGCCGTGGACGGGAGGGTCTCGCCGACCGCCCAAACGCGGGGATCATCCAGATCCTCCAGCCATGCGAATATTTGCGAACCAATCGCTCTGGCGAAGAGGAGGAAATGGTGGCCCTTCCGCTTATAACGTATCGCGTCCCAGGGGATTATCTCATAATCAGGGCAAATGTATAAATAGCCCTCATCGTGCTCGACCCCGCTCCTCACGCTTGTTATTGTGCCGTTGACGCACCATCGCGCCTCCACGCCCGTCTCGATCACGTAATACCATACGGAGACGTTCGGCGGCTTGTAGCGCCAAGCGGAGAAATACATATTCGCGCCAACCCAATTCAGGTCGTCGACGTATCGAAGGAATAGGCCGGGCCAGAGGGTGTATGCCTTCGTCCCCAGCCCCGGGGATTCGTTGTTGCTTGGCTTCGGGACGTTGGCGTGATCGAAAGTGAAGAGCATTCCGGCGTAAATATCGGATATTGGATCGCTCTCGGTGGCGTTGTATTGGTTGGTAAAGCCCGTCCCGGGATGGCCATCGGGTATCTCGCCATAGAGGTAGCAGGCGTAATAATCGCTCTCCAGCGCCCACCTGGCCAGATCGCCGAAGCTGCCATCCCCGCAGCGCCAATCCGAATAGCCTTCATGCGCGAAATTCACCCTCCTGTGGGCCTGCCAAAGCTTCCTCGAGGGCCTCAGCGCCGACTTGAGCAGATCCCTCGGTTCCCCCTCGAGCAGCCCGTCCTCGAGGACCCTCGTGGCCAGCCTCGCCGATAGATCCCGGCCGCCGACCACCACCTCCAGCCCGTTAAGATCCCTTCTCTTGAGGATCTGCTCGATTAGGCCGGTGAAGACGTGATGCCCGTCGCGATATATCTTCACGGAATCCCCAAGGTTTACATCGGAGAGCTCCGGGAGGGCGAATTGAAATGAGGATGGCTCGCGATTCGATAACTCCAGCGCGATCGATGCCGCCAAAAGCTCCTTATCGTTGACGAACACCCTCAGCATCAGGCGTATTCCCTCGCCTTCCTCCAAGCGGCCACCATGCGCCGCTCGAATTCCCGAAGGAATAGGTCGAACTCGACCTGGTTGCTGGTGTTTACGTAAAATACGTTGTGCACGTTTTGGGTGAGGGGCCCGGCGCGATCCAAGGGGATGACGGCTTCGGGACCCCTCTCGCCCAAAACGGCCAACGTGGGCCTCGTCACCAAGCCGCCTTTTTGAAGGTAATAGGGCCCGGGGTATCCGCCGAACGCTCCCCCGCCGCCCGTCCCGATGTGGATGGGGACCGTGATCCCGGTGGGGAGGGATTCGAGCTCGGATTTTAGGGATGCGAGCTCCTCCCGGCCCGTAACGACCACGTTAACGGTGGCGGTCGTTTGGGGAGGGATCGCCTCGATCATGGCGTTTAAATCGCCCAAGTTGCTGGTCGCCTGCTGGACGGATGAGGCGATTGTGGATGCTATGTCCGCCCCCATATCGGCCAAGGCCGCGCTTTGCAACTGCTTAAGGCTCTCGATCACATTGAGTTGTTCTTGCTTCCACGCTTCCGCGTTCTTGAGCGCCATCGCCTTTTGCTCGCCCGAGAGCGTATTGGCCCAATTCACCATCGCCTGATATTCCCTGTTAACGCGGTCGGTCATGCTCTTGGTTATCTGGGCTATATCATACGCGAGCCTATACTGCTTGCCGGCGGCGCAATCCGCAAAGGCTTGGATATTGGCCTGAGCTTGGCCCACCAGCCCCTGGCGGATGAGCTGGTTCGTATTTTCAACGAGGGCCTGCATCTGCTCCGCGCCCATTTGGCCAATCTGCGCGAACTTCCCCGAAGAGCATTGCCTGAACTCCTCGATCAGCCCTTGGGCCTGGTTCACGAGCTTCTGCTGAATCGTCTGGGTGCTTGTATCGCCCAGCTTTCGCAATTTCTCCAAGATCTCGTCCTGAGCCAATCCCAGATCCAATAGGCCCTGGACGAAATCCCGCATGGAGATCGATCCGGATCTATAACGGGACTGTAATTCCTCCACGGCCTTAGCCGTTTGCTGGGATGAGTAGAAAACGCGGATGATTTCGCCCGCAACGTCGGCGCTGGCATCGCCCACCTCCCTGGCGGCATTCGCGGCCTCCTCGCTCCTCATGGCCCAATAATTCATCCCAATCGATGCGTATTCTATTGCCTCGAGCGCCTCAGATTGCGTCATCGTAAATTTCTTGCCCGTTGTCTCCCACCATTCGGCGGCCTTGTAGCCGAAGAGGAAGGCCGCGGCGGCGATCGCGCCCCATTTGCCCATGGCGAGAAGGCCCGAGCCGAGCGCGGCGGCGGTCCCGGTGAGGCCGGAGAAGGCCGTTTTCAATCCCGCGACCAAATCGCGCAGGTTTTTGAGGGCCGAGATGGAAGCGGGGATCGCCAGCAAAGCGGTCCTCATCATCTCATTGTTTATGTCCTGTTGGTATTGTTGCGCCCGCCTCTGCGCGACCCGCAGGGCCTCTTGGGCCTTCGCCAAGTTCTCGGCGGCGATGGCCGCTTGCGTGCTGTCGGCCCCATAGCGCTCCACCGCGGTGCGGTATTGCTCCTGGGCCCTTGCGAGCCGGATTTGGAGCGTATGGACGGTGACCAGGGCCTGTTGATAGCTCAACATCCGGTCTTGGACGCGATCGTAAGCCATGTAAAGGGCGAAGGCGCTCGTGGCGAGCGCTACGCTCGAGGAGCCGACGTCCCTCAGGGCTTTTTTCAAATCCACGCTGGACTGGGCTGCCCCAGAGGCCGCCGATTTGAGGCGGCCCACGCTCTCCCCCACCCTTTTTATCTCCTCGCTAGCCTTATCGACCGCCTCGATCGTTATGGAAACGGTCCCCATGCTCATCCCGGCATCACCCCCCTAGGGCCTCGACGACCGCGCTGGCGATCATCCGCTGGAGCTCGCCTATCTTGGCGAACACCGCTGGCCTGATGTAAGGCCTCGCGGCCATCCGGCGGGTCCCGAACTCAACGTATAGGGCATAAGGGGCCGCGGCGCCAACCGCGAGCTGCGTCGGCGATGCCCTGTGGAAAATCGAGGACCTCAGGAAGCCAGTTCGAACGGGGACTATCGACTTGGCGTATCTCTCCATCTCGGCGCCGGCCTCCTCCAGCCCAGACCTGAGCCCCCTCCGAACCCTCTCCCTCGCGCCGCGCGTCCTCTCCGTTACGTCCTCCCTCACGTCGATTGAGATCTCGAAGCTCAACGCCGCCATGCCCTCCTCCTGGCCGCTTTGGCCTCGCTCGCCTCCCAAGCGAGCCCGGAGAGTAGGAAGTTGACCTGGTCCCAAGTCATCTCGCGTATCTCCCTGAAGGTGTAGCCGAACTCGCGCATCAGGAGGTAGATGTTTTGCCCCCTTCTGGACCTGAGGAGGTCGTCGATTGCCTCCGGGGCAAAGGGGCGGATGCCTCATCGAAAGCGCGGGCTATGGCCAATACCACATCGCCCGGCAGTTGCTCTATCTTCTCCATCGTGACGCCCGGGTCCGCCTTGCTCCAAAGGAGGTAGACGTATTGCTTGGCCCGCTCGAATGGGTCCGATATGTCCGTTATGTTCTTCAGGTCGGCGATCGTGGGCTTCTTAAAGGCTATCCGGCAATCGAGCTCGGGGACGTAAGCGTAGCGTATGCGGGCCTCGCTGGTCAATATATCCTCTATCGTCCTTATCCTCGCCTCCCTCTGCGCCCTTATCCTCTCCTTCTCCGGCTCCGCCGACATGGCATTTCCCGCGCGGCCCTTTAGCTACCCGTTCCCCTAGCGACCTCCTCGGCCGTGAAATCCCATGTCTCGGTCACGTAGCCGTCGACGTCTACCGAGCGGCTGTAGGTCCCCCTCGCTCTCTTGATCACGTCCTTCGATCCCGTCGTTTTGTTTTTGATCTCTATGTATAGCGGAGTCAATTGGCCGGTTTCGTAGGCCCCGACGGCCTGAGCGAATGTATCGGATCCTGCTACCGCGGTCTCGTCGTAATCCCTTTCGATGCTTCCCGTTATCTCGATCAAGCCCTCGTGGACCTCCTGCGTCCGATGCCCAATGCCCTTGGGCGTGCTCTCGATCCCTTGATCCACCTCCCACTCGACCGAGCTGATGTAGGGGATCGCGGGGGCCGTCGCCAGACCCTCCTCGCTAGTGGCTATCCTCACCTCGACTTCGTGCCCCCTAAACTTCGGCATTTATTTCACCCCACTTTCGGGAAGGCCTTTCGGCCTGTCATCCCCTATCCGGGGAATGACCATAACGGGAGGGGAACCCTAGGGGGCCATGAAGGCCGATAGCGGGACGTCGATCGATTTCCGCCATATCCTCTCCCCGGGTTCCCCCTCGATGACGTCCTGGATGCGCATCGCCGGCAGGGCCTCGATCCCGCGAGCCTTCAGCTCCCCGCGCTTGGACCATAGGCCGAAGAGCACCTTATCCGCCAGCTCATCCCTCTTGGTGGCCTCTGTCGCGTAAATATCGATTTGGAAGAGCAGGCGTATCTCATGGCCCGATCCGGAGCCCGAGATCGCCTCCCCGAGGCCCGCCTCGGAGCCGGCCCCGGCGATGTTCTGGATCACGACGCAAGGAGGGGCTACGCCCGTGGGCGGGAAGTGATCGTAGATCCTCACGCCCAGGTTCAAGCCCTCTAGCAAAGACTTAAGCGCCTCCCTCAGATCCCGGGTTGGCGAGCTCACCCCGACTCCCCCCAGCGCTCCCCGATCTCCTCGCTGCCATAGCCGCTGGCCCTTCGGTAGGGCCTCAGGGCCACATAGGGGGCCAAGAGGGCCTTTATGTCATCCGTCAGGAGGGGGATCTGCGGGACCTGGAGCTTCCAATCATCGGCCTTGATCAGGGGGCCCATGGCGTTGGCCCTCATCCATTGCAGGAGGTTTGCCCCCACCATGTTGGCTATCATCCGTACGAGGGGCGGGACCGAATCGGGCGTCCACTCGCGGCGGCAATAGCCGTGTATGGCGCCCTCGGCCAACGGGACGACGTTGGCCTCTATCCACTCCTCCATCTCGCCCTCGCTCGAAAAGCCCAGCTCATCGGGCCTGACCCCAGAGAGTTGCCGAATCAGGGCCTTATCCGCGTAAGCCATCCCTCATTCCTCAAACTCGACGATGAAGTTGTATAGCGCGATCGCCGCGAAGATGGCCAGAAGGGCCATGGCGAGATCCTTATGGCAGTCCCAAAACTCGGACCAATAGCGGGAGGGATTGAGGGCCTCATGCCACTCGAACCACAGGGCCGCCAAGCTCGTAAGGGAGGCCACGAGGGCGGCTTCGGCCAGCCTCCCGAGCCGGCCCCTTAGGCCGAAGAGGTCGAAGAAGTCGATATTGGCCAGGAATGAGGCTAGGGCGAAGGCGGAGAAGAAATGCGTTACGTCGTCGCCTTCCCCCGCGATCCCCGCGGCCGGGTTATAATACCAATTATAATGCTGGGCCGCAGCGGCGACGAGGGCGGCCCAGAGGGTGGCGATGATCGTTAGGGCGATCCATGCCCAATTGGTCCATAGTATAAGGATCCCCATTTCATCGAGGACCAGCCTCTGGAGGGCGTAAAGGGCCAGAAGCGCCAAGAGGGCCAAGGGCATATATCGGATATAGGGCCCGCTGCCCTCCTCCTGAAATAGGATCATCGGGCCCTCCTCAAGGGCGTAATCCAATGCCAGGCCCAGGTAATCTGGCCCCGGCTTCAGGAGGGGGATCGTGGCCAGATAAAGCCACAAATTCATGAGCCAGAGCCAAGCGAGGGCCAAGGCGAAGGCCGATTGGCGCTTCCCCATGGAATCTACACCCTCGAGAGAAGGAATGAACTCTGTATAACTGTTATACTTGTTATACATCTTACTTGTTTAACATGGCTCATTCATTATTATGTCCATTTTAGGGATTGAATGAGGCTTAGGAAAGCGCATTATTGATAAAAATTGGCGATTTAATTCGGAGGTTTACTTGTTTGGCAATTATACAGAATTTCGGGCCTCAGCGATCACCTGCCCCTTCGCTTCCTCCTCCTCGCCATGTTCCGCCATCACCTCCCCAAGGTGGAAGAACCCGGACCCCATTCCCCAAGGCCCGGCGTGCGCTGCCCAAAAAGGGGGATTCGGAATTGGAAGCCGCGGCGCGCCCGGGTTAAGAGCGCACGCCCGTCAGCTTCCTAATCGCGTTTGCGAGGAGTAGCTTTGGCTGGAGGTATTGCCGTATAATATACGCGTCGTAGCCCGCTGGCTCGTTCCGGTACTGAGCCGCCTCGGTCGGCCCCTCGCCGAACACCAGGGCCGGCGCCTTCGTCGACCCGATCAGGGCAATCGTGCTGGTGAGCATGTGGCTAGCATAGCCCATCACGCCCGGGAGGCCCGGGACCTTGAAGCTCTTGGTCCCCGGCAACTCCACGCCCGCCAGGGCCCCCTTCACGAAGGGGTTGGAGAAGAAGTCGCCCCAGACTAGCGGATGGGCCGCGATGAAATCCACTGGGTAGCCATTGGCCTCTATGGCCGAGATCGCGGCCACCAAGTCATCGAATGGGTTGTTGCTCCCATCGCCCCAGTCGTGCCCGGAAACGCTTGGCGCCTTCTCCGCCTCCTCGGCTATCTGCTTCTCCTCCATCCTCGCCAGCTCCCCGGCCGCGTCTTGGACGTGTAAACGCAGGATGTCGTGAGCCGCTTTCATCCGGGCCTCGTCGCTTATGACTACGTGCACCACGTTCTTCCAAAGCTCGAAATCAACCCTGGTGTAGGCTTGGGCGCTTATCTCCGCCTCCTCCAGCGCGGGGACCCTCTCCTTGCCAGTCAGGGCGGTGGCGATATCGATGCTCATGGTCAGCGAGGGCATCCGGATGACCCGGCATATATTGCGAAGGGCGTATTGCGGCCTGGCCAGCCCGAGCACCTCATCGAGCACCACCTGGGCCCTTATGGTCGAAACGTCCCAGATCGCTTGGGCTTGGAACAGCTCGCCCGCGTAGTATTTGCCATCCACTGGATTATACCAAACCCTCACCTCGCCCATCTCCCTCACCTCAACAACTCAGCAGCCTTATCTTCACGGTCGCATCGTTGGCCCCCGCGGGGCCGTGGGCCCTGCCGATGCGCTTGAAGACCTTATCCAGCTCGGCCTGCATGTCGGCTTCGGAATAGCTCGATGGCGCGTCCGGCGGGGCGAATGCCGTAACCTTCCCGGCGCTCGAGGATGGCGCGACCCAAGCGCCGTCCCTGATCTCGCTGGAATCCTTCCCGACCTCCACCACGCCCTCCTCGAGCGCCAAGACCTCCTTTTGGACGCCCGATACGCCGGCCACGGTTTCCAGGGCCACGAGGAATGGCCCGAGGCTCGCCGCTGTGGCCGGCGCGTAGCCATCGGTGTCCCAAGCGAGCACATCGCCCTTGGCGCACCCAGCCCCGGTCTTCATCTTCACCCTCCTCACCAACATGCCGAACTCCTTCACTATGTCCCCGGCCGCCATCATCACTTCACCTCCTTCCTATAGCCGAAGAGCTCCTCTCGGATCCCCTCCCTGATCCTGCTCAGCTCGTCCGCCGCTTGGAACTTGGCCTTGGGTCCCGGGGAGATGCGCTTCACCATCTCGCCGTAATCCGCCCTCATCCGATCCAGGGCCGCGCAATCAAGTCTCTCCAGCTCCTCAATGGGGATCTCTGGGAGCCCCGCTTGCTTGCGAAGATCCAGGACCTCCGCGATCTTCGCCATCCTTTCGCGTTTTAGCACCTCCGCCCTCCACGCCTTCAGCTCCTCGTTCTCGCGCCTCAGCTGCTCCAACTTGGCCTGAAGCTCCTCCAGCTTTTTCCCCTCCATTTCCTCCATCTCCTCATCACCCCTCACCTTCGCGCCCAGCTCCTCCCTGCAGAGCTCCGACTCGATGCCGAGCCGCCTCGCGACTCGGCATATCTTCGCCAGCACCTCCTTCCTCGCGCTCTCCGGCAGATCCGTTTGGCTGAAGCGGGCCAGGGCGTTCCGGACTATCGCGGGATCGTAATCGCGCCTTTGGATCGACGCCAGGGGCAACTTCCTCAAGCTCTTCTTCCCCTTCGGCCCCTTCGCCTCCTCAGGAACGTAGGCGAAGAACTCATCCGGCGCGTCGGCGGTATCCCAGGCATCGGCCGCCTGCAGGATCGGAGCGGGCGATTCCTTCGCTTCCATCGCTTTCGCACCTCCTCCATTTTCCTCGGGTTTTTTCTCGGGGACTTGCGTTCCCGGCTGCGGGAGACTAGTCCCCACATCCCGTCGCTCTTCGCGACCGCGAGCGGAGAACCCCTCCATCCTCCACAGCCAACCCCTCAGCCTTTCCTCGAGGGATTCCAGGATCCCCCGAGCGCTCTTGACCGCTGCCTCAATTGCGCTCAGCTCATCCTCCTCGATCGCGAGGACCCGAAGGGCGGCTTGGAGGGATTCCGAGAACGTGCATAGGCCAGGGTCCTCGGCCTCGCAGATGGCCTTCACGCCGGCCGGGGGGATCGCTGGCCTATCGACGAATAATACGTGCTCGAACCTGAAGTCCTCCACCACATCGATCCCATCCTCCCTCCTTTGGGCATAGGCCAGGATCGAGGGGCTGACGGCCCTCCATTCGCCCCTCTTGATCTTCTCGGCCGCGTATGGATGCGTAATCTCGGCTATGCCATATACGGCCCCGTTCGCCTCGTAGCCCACCCAGCGCCCCACCCGGATGTACATGCCCTCGTGGGGGGACCCCGGCGGCCCCCCGGGTATCTCCCCGGCCTCGCCCGGCGGAGGGGGCCCGAGCAGGGGGGCTTGGAGGAGGGTCTCGAGGGCCCTCCTTTGGGCCTCGGGGGTAACGCGCCATTTATTCAGGTTCGGGTTGGGATCGATGACGTATATCTTGGCGTAGAGCTTGCCCTGCTTCTCGAAGGGCTTCACGCCGCCGTAATACCTAACCCGGATCGGTATCGGATCCAGATCCCCTCACGCCCCTTCGACTTCTGAGGGATCGAAGCTCGTGGCCGGGCCGTCCCGGAGGATCTCGTAGGCCTTCGCGCGGTCGATGAATCCCGCGCCCATCCCATAGGCCCTCGAGACGGCCTCGATGAGCTCGAACCAATCCGCCGTCCGGATCTGGCGCCACCTATGGACGGCTCGGATGGGCAACTCGGCTTTCGCATCGATTCCCAGGGCCAGGCGGAGTAGGGGACCATACCATTGGCGCTCGAGCTCGCGCTTGATCCAGCGCTGGATGAAGGCCACGGGCCCGTCGACGAAGGCCTCCAGCTCCGCATAGGCCGTGGCCCTGTTGAGCTCCTTTTCCATGCCCAAGAGGAACCTGGGGACGCCGAAGTTCCCTAGGATCCTGCGCTCCATCCTATCGCTTATCTCCAAGAGCTTCGAGATGTCGGGCTTGAGGTCCACCACCTTTATGTCCCAAGCATCGGTGGTGGCGACGTGCTTCCCCGGCTTCAGGGCCGCGATGTGGTCGTCGATGATCCTTTGAACCTGCTCCTGCGTCGTCCCCGGCGCGAGCTTCTCCGTCTGGAGCGTATGTATCGCGATGCCGGCCCAGAGGGTCGTCGCGGCCTCCATGACGTCCTCCCTTATTATGCGACCGTCGAGCTCCGCCTCCCTGAGGATCGGCTCGATCGCGCTGAGGCCCCTCATGCTGCCATCCAGATCCAGATAGGCGAAGTAGAGGACCTCCTCCGGGGCGTAGAAGACCCTCTGGCCCTGGTAATCGAAGCCCATCAATCGCCAATTCTCCGGATCGATGCGTGGCTCTATATCGTCGGGCTCGAGCGGGAGGAGCCGCGCCGGCTTCCCCTCGCCATCCCGCTCGATCTCGAAGGCGCTATGGCCGAAGACCAGGGCGTTGACGATGGCCGCGAATAGGGCTTGATCGAGCCCGACGCGGGCGTTGATGGCGTTTATGAAGTCCAGCGCCCCCCGGGCCTCGGCCTCGCCAAGCCCATCCGGCGGCTCGAGGAGGACCTCGAACCCCTCCTTGGTGGCCCAATACGCGAGCGCGTTGATGCCGCCGCGGATCAGGAAGTTCCGCCTGTATTCTCGATAGTACTTGTTCATGCCGGAGTAGGCCTCGGATTCGCTCGGCGCGCCCGAGGGATAATAGCGGGCCTTGGCGGCCGCGAGCTGCTTAAGGCCCCCTCCCGGCATCGCGATCGCCACGCTTTTCACGACCCTGCCCGGCTTTGACTCGAGGCTTGAGAAGTCGCCCCATTCCCGCGGCGGGGTTTTGCCCTTCGTATAGGCTGGCTTGGGCTTGAGTGCCCCGCCGAGCGGGAGGGCCTCGGCCGGGATCTTGCGCCTCCTACCCGCGCCTGGCCTGCGCCCACCCCAAGAGCCCTTCGCCATCAGAATCCCCCATTTTCGGGCCATCTGGAAATTTTAGCCGAAATTCCGCCCCATTTCGCCCAGAATTTGAAAAACTTGATTTATTTGAAAAAAATCAAGAATCAAGTGAGGGGCCCGCGAACCCCCCTCCCCCCTAGGGGGGGTCAACGGCGTTAAAAAGACCTGGTCACCGGGATCGGCCTGGGCCCGGCGAGGCGGCGGGAGGCATAGATCGCCAACGCGATGGCCCAGAGGCGGTCGTCGTGGGTCCCCTCGGGATGGCCGAACCTGATGTGCCCATCCTTCGTCAGCTCGAATTGCTCGCAGTTTATCTCCGCCACCAGATCGGGATCGTAGGGCATCCTGAATTGGTTTTGAACCATGACCTGCTTCATATAGCCCAGTATTTCCTCCTTCGCTTGGCTCGTCAAAACCACACCCTCCAAGTTCGGGATCCCGGACCGCTCCATGTCCTCCACTATATACTCCCCGACCCCGGTCCTATCGGCGTAAACCCCCATGACGCTCCTATAGCGATCGCATATGGTCTTCGCGTATCCTATCACGGAGGCGTAGGGTTCCTCGAGCCTGAACTGCTTCACATGCCTAAGCAGGAGCTGGGATCCGTCCCGCTCCACGACCGCGATGGCCGAGTGGTCCACCTTCTTCCCGAAGTCGATGCCCATGTAGAACTCGCCTTGGGCCCTCTCCTCGAAATCCAATAGCCAAAGCTCCGAATCGAGGCAGCGGGTGATCAGGTCCTGCGAGAAGTAGGCCTTCGCGTCCTCGACGAATGCGGCCTCGTATTCCCTCTGGAACCGCTCGAGGGGATAAATTTTCCGCATCTCCTCTATGAAATCGCGCTTGATCAGCCCGCATTCGACCGGCTCCC
>Ga0078972_1005863_pt1 | contig 30349 bp, 27 predicted proteins | sample YelNatPaOPGAMG01_FD_67568 | JGI IMG/M metagenome (GOLD analysis project Ga0078972, IMG submission 67568) | Hot spring thermophilic microbial communities from Obsidian Pool, Yellowstone National Park, USA - OP-RAMG-01 (SPADES assembly) (version 2) | ecosystem: Environmental > Aquatic > Thermal... | reverse complement strand
CAATAACTTTAACTTTGAGTCCAGATTCTTTTTCAAAGACCGGCACTAACGCCTCCAGCAGGCCGCTGTCTTCCAGGCTGGTGGTAATAGCTACAATCAGCTCGCTGCTAATATTTTTGGTGACCGTAGCTTTTCTCTGGCTGCCTTTATCTTCAACTTTTTTACCGTGATTAACCCGGATTCCTATTCGCCAGATGAGGAAGAACATCAGCGCCACCAAAAGAACAAAGAATATTTTTCTTTTTTTGTTTTGACCTTCAGTTATCACTGTTGGTTTTTTTCTTTCTTCAATCATTTTAATAATTCTATTTTTTATTCAACCTCTTTCTCTGGCCCAACCTTTATTGATAGTTTCCCCTTTTTGAACTCCCCTGCTTGAATTTTCTCAACTGAATCCTCCTTTCTTGACTCTTTCCAAGCCCTGTTTATTCCAACTTCTATCTTTGAAACCATAAAGCCTACTTGGCTGCGTTAAATAAATAATAATCGCGCCCAATCCCTGTTCCTTGCTTTCTGTAAAACAAGGGTCCGTTTGTATCTCAACTTTATTTTGTTCCCATCCACTCATCTTTTCCAATCGTCGTTCTGGTTTTATAAACATTACCTTTCCGAAAAACTCTCCAGATCCCAAAAAAAAGGGCATGCCTTCCACCAGGAAAGCATGCCCTGAATATTCATCCTCAACTCCTTTCCTGAGTGGGAGGCAGTGGCCGTTTCCAGCCATACCCTGTCGGCCGGCGTCCATACCCAGGTGGCTTCAGGCTCACCGGCTCGGAGTCTAATAAATCAAAGAACTAATTTCTTCAGATAATATATTTGATTTCATGCTCCCCGGTCAAGTGTGAACGCAACTTAATCTTACTTATTGAAATTTTTCAAAAAATATCCAAGACTTTTTTGCGAAATTTGATACGCTCAAAATTATCGGATGAAATAATCTTGACTTATAGAGGCTAAAATGTGATATTAGCCTCGGGGTAAGAAAAATGGGTAAAGAAAATAGAGGTTCCTTAAAAGAGCTGATTCTTAATTTTTATCCCAGCTTTTCTAAAAAAGAAAGGAAAATCGCTGATTTTATCGTCCAGAATTTGCATACTGCTTTTGCTTTGCCCATAAATAGCCTGGCCAAGCATTCTGGTGTCAGCTCGGCTACCATTGTCCGCTTCTCTCAACGTCTCGGTTTTTCTGGTTTTCAGCAGTTTCGTTCCCGGATGGTGGAAGAAGTAAAAGAAGAAATTAATCCAGAGGAAAGATTCAAGCTTTTTGTTCCCGATGGTAATGCCATAGAAACCATTGTCAGAGTAGCTGAAAATGAGGTTAAGAATATCAACCTAACAATCGGTGGCATCCCTGCGGCCCGTTTCAAAGAATTCATAGAAAAATTGAGAAAAGCCGACTGCGTATATACCTTGGGCATAGGCATAAGTTCCATCCTGGCCCGCCTGGCTGCCTATCTCCTGAATCAAGGCGGGCTGAAAACTCATTTCTGCCAAAAAGAAGAACACTATTTTGTGGAGAAACTGATTAATCTCAGTAAGAAAGATACAATCCTGGGTTTTTCTTTCCCTCCCTATTCCAAAGAAACAGTAACTACCATGAAATTCTGTTTTGAGCGTGGTCTGACCTGTCTGTCAATAACTGATAAAGCAACCGCCCCGATAGTCAAATGGTCACACTGCTTTTTAACCGCTAATACCCAGAATATTCTCTTTACTAATTCCATAGGAGCCATAGTGGTTCTTCTTAACGCCATTGCCACCGAGATTGCCCTTTTTAACAAGAAAAAAGTGGTTTTTCATCTTGATCTTATTAACCAGATAGAGAAAGACGGGTTCCTGAGCTAAAAGCGGATGAGTAAAAAAATTGCTTGACAAATAAAATGAAGAAAGCTTAAATTTAGTATGTAAAAAATATTTCAGTTTTTTAACTGTTTGAATATTTTTTACATTTTATTAATTAAACCTAAATGAAAGGAGGGAAAGAAAAAATGAAAAAAGGCATTTTGGCTCTGTTGTTCAGTCTGGTCTTACTGTCAGGACTGGCCTTAGCTCAGGACACTCTCCAATCAGGAAGCATTGAAGGAGTGGTAGTTGACACTGAAGGCAACCCGCTTCCTGGTGTAGCCATCACCTTAAGCGGAGAAGCCCTGATTAAAAGAACAGTTTCGGTAACCAGCTCAGCCTCCGGCTCTTTCAGGTTTTCCTTCTTACCAGTTGGCAAATATGACCTGACCTTTACTTTAGCCGGATTTAAGACCACGATTACCAAAGGAGTAGAAGTTACCTTAAGAAGGACAACCAATATCAAAGTGGTCATGGAGGTTTCTCCTGTGGCTGAGACAGTTACAGTCGTGGGTGAAGCTCCGGTGGTCGACCTTAAAACTCATACCATCCAGGCTAACTTCACCAAAGAAGTCTTACAAAAATTGCCGAGCGGTCGGGATCCCTGGGTTATCATGGAAATGACACCTGGCGTGGTCATGGACCGCCAGAATGTCGGAGGCAGCACTGCCGGCAACCAGAGCACTGCTTATGCTTACGGAAGCTACAGAACCCAGACAGTTTACAATATGGACGGTGTCAACATGACTGATACCGCAGCCAACGGTGCTTCAGCTATGTACTATGATTTTGATGCAATTGAGGAAATCCAAGTGGAAACTGGAGCTCATAGTGCTGATATTCAGCCTGGCGGCATTGTAATTAACATGATTACTAAATCAGGCGGAAATAAGTTCAGCGGTGGCTTCAGCCTTTATGGTGAAGATGAGAAATTTCAATCAAATAATATTCCAGATCCAGATACACACCCACAATACGCTAACGTTGGTTCAGGCAATCCCCTTGATTATTACTATGAATACGGTGGCGACTTCGGCGGTCCCATTATCAAAGACAAGATCTGGTTCTACACCTCTTTTCGTAAAACAGCCATCAACCGTTATATAATTGGTTATGAACTGAATGGAGTTCCTCAGACTGATTATGCGGCTCTGACTCACGCCACTTTCAAGCTAACCTACCAGATTACCAATAACAACAGACTGGCTGGCTGGTTTTATTACGATAACAAATATCAGCCACATAGATCTGCCAGCCCTACCAGACCCCCTGAAACCACTTACTATCAAAAATCTCCTTCCTATTTTTATCATTTAGAAGATACCTGGACTGTGAGCAACAACCTCATCCTGAACTTCAAACTTGGGATAAACGATATGTGGTATCAAACCGGACCTCAACCAGGAGTAGATATGACTCAGCCGGCCATTCGGATCAGATATGATACCTACCGCAATACCTACCATAGAGCTTACTATAATTACACCTGGTATTATTCTGACCGTTATCAGTTCAATGCTTTTGCTGATTATTATCGGGATGACTTTTTAGGCGGAGACCACGACCTGAAGATAGGCTTTGAATATCAGAACTCCCCCTACCATACTACCAGAAAGCATCCTGGTAATATCCTTCTGTATTTTTCTTATCCAGATCTGACTGGCCCCCGTGAAGTCTGGACATTCAGGGAGAATATCTGGAACCAGACCAATGTTGTTTATTCAGCCTATGTTTCTGATTCTTTCAAGCTCAAAAAATACTTTGTTTTTAACCTCGGGCTCAGGTTTGATTCCACCCATATGCACATTAATGATACTACCGTAGAATCCAATCCCTGGTCAGACTATTATTATCAGAGAACCGGGCAAACCCAGATTTTGCATCAACCCGCGAGAAAAAATGTCATCTCCTGGAATACCTTTTCACCCCGACTCGGTTTTACCTTTGACCCCTTTAACGACGGCAAGAATATTTTTAAGCTCCATGTCGCCCGTTATTCCTGGCAGATGAGTTATGGCCCTGTTGACCAGGCCATTTCCACAGGATACTGGGAAGTTGATTACAAATGGAATGATGCCAACGGAGATAAGCTGCCACAAACAAGTGAATTTGGCGACATCATCTATACTGAAATTGGTCAGGCCATTGATATTGATCCCAATCTAAAATCTCCTTATATTGATGAAATCGTCGCCAGCTACGAACGCAAGCTGACCAACAATTTTGGTGCCAGGCTGAGCTTTATTGCCCGCAGAACCAGGAGATTCTGGTGGACAGATAATCTGGCTATAGACCCGACTCGTGATTATACCCCGCTGCAGATACAAGATCCGGGACCGGACGGTGAATTAGGGACTTCTGATGACGGCGGAATGATTACCGTTTATAATCTGGCCGAAGAGAAACTTGGAGCTTATGATCCTTTCGTTACCCAGCAAAAGGGCTATCAGACCTCATACCAGGGTCTAGAATTCACTCTTACCAAAAGGTACGCAGACAGGTGGCAGTTTATGGGTTCCATCACTTACGGTAAATCCAAAGTTAAATTACCTATTGAGGCGGTAGACGACCCCAACAACCGGGAATTCCTGGATGGAGCAGTTGCTGACAATGATGCCACGGTCGTCATTAAACTAAGCGGCACTTACGACCTGCCCTGGGGATTCTATATCGGAGCCTTCTTTAACTACCGGACTGGTTATCCGGCTCAAAGATATTTTGTTTTTGGATTAAACCAGGGCGACGTCTATGTGGATACGGAAAAACGGGGCGCTACTCGCTATCCCGCCCTGTCCATCCTGGATCTGCGCTTGAGCAAAATCTTCAAGCTGGGCCGGTATGGAAGTTTTGAAATCATGCTGGATGGCTTCAACATTTTTAACTCCCATACTCCATTAGCCTGGGATAATGAATCGTGGAGTGGCTATAAATTGGTCACCCAGATTCTGGCCCCAAGAATTTTCAGGTTGGGAGTTAAGTGGGGTTTCTAAACACCCGAGACTGACTGAACCTTAAAAAAGGGAGGTCCTCAGACCTCCCTTTTTTTTATACTAAAATGATATAATCAAAAGGTAGAGTGCGAGGTCTCTTATTGACAATCTTAGAAAAGCCTAGGCTGATAGATAGTATGAAAAACATCTCTCTAAGAGACAAATTTTTGATGAGTCTGAGTGCAATCGGATTGTCACTTTCCTGCCTCTCTGGAATCCTTTCGCCCAATCTAATAAACAAACCTAACCTTCTTTTAATTACCATAGATACTCTAAGGGCTGACTATGTTGGAATTTATGGTGGAAAGGTCAAAACCCCGGTCATGGATAACCTGGCAGCCTCTGGAATAATGTTTACCAGAACTTATTCTCACGTTCCCTTAACTCTTCCATCTCATTGCTCATTGCTGACCGGCACCATCCCTCCGGTTCATGGAGTTCGGGATAATGGCTATAGATTTCCTCAAAAAAATAAAACTCTGGCTGAAATCTTAAAAGAAAATGGGTATCTCACGGTTGCTTTCGTCGGTGCTTTTTCCCTTGATTCCAGGTTTGGACTGGATATTGGCTTTGACCTCTACGACGATAACTACGGCAGCCGGAATCTGCAACGGGACCTGACCTTTGTTGAAAGAAAAGCCGAAGAAGTTACCAACAAAGCTTCCACCTGGCTGGAGAATCATAAAGATAAGAATTTTTTCCTTTGGGTTCATTATTTTGACCCTCATGCTCCCTATGAACCACCCCCTCCATTTTCTGAGCAATATCGAGGCCGTGAATATGAAGGAGAGATAGCTTATACTGACCAGCAAATCGGGCAGTTGCTGGCAAAATTAAAATCTCTTGGCCTGACTGATGACACTATCATCATCCTGACTGCCGACCATGGTGAGAGTTTGGGAGAACATCAGGAAAAAACTCATGGAATTTTTATCTATGATTCTACTCTAAGGGTTCCCCTTATTTTTTATAATCCAAAAATTCTTCCAAAAAGCCGGAAAATATCTGAACTGACCTGCCTGAGCGATGTCTTCCCGACCATCCTGGATATCTTGAATATTCCATATCAAGGCGAGAAAATTCAAGGCCGGTCGTTGAAAGAACTTATTTTCAAAGGTAAAACACTTGGAGATAGAGAAATTTACATAGAATCAATAGCCGCCCTGCTGGACCGCAACTGGGCTCCCCTTCAGGGCTTAATAGATAAAAATTGGAAATACATTGAAGCCCCTCAGCCCGAGCTTTATGACCTCAGCAACGACCCGCAGGAACTGACCAATCTGTTTGAAAAAAATCATCAGGTTGTCAAACTCCTTCAAAACAGACTTAAAGAATTTATGGCCAAGAATTCTTTTTCACCTTTAGCTGATATCCAGCGGCCAGAATTAGATAAAGAAACCTATGAAAAATTGAAATCGCTGGGCTATATTTCGGCTAAAATCATTAAGACCGGAGAGAACCGCCCGGACCCTAAGGAAATGATTGAGATAGACAATCTGTTTAATGAGGCCGTCATTCTCTCTGAGGCCGGACGGCTGGAAAAGGCCCAGCTTATGTATGAAACCCTGCTCAAAAAACAACCCAATTTCGCTGTCGGCTATGAATATGCGGCCTACAATTTTTATAAAATGGGAAAACTGGAGGAGGCCATTTCTCTTTTACGTAAAGCTTTGCAACTTAACCTGGGCACAACCTCAATTAAAGCCAGGTTGGGTTTATATCTCCAGGAGTACGGAGAAATTCAAGAGTCCATCCAGCTTCTCCAGGAGGCTTTGCAACAGGACCCTTACCATACGGAAGCTTATAATTATTTAGGGGTAAGCTATTTTAAGACTGGCAATCTTGATCAGGCTGAAAAAGCTTTTCAAGAAGCCCTGAAGTTAGATTCTGACTACGCCATGGCTATCAACAACCTGGGAAATGTTTATTTGACCCAGGGAAAATATGACCAGGCGATAAATGTCTATTCTAAGGCTATCTCTGTTGACCCTCATCTGGCTTCTGCCTATAACGGCTTAGCAGTTGCTTCTTACAGGAAGGGAGACATCAACGAAGCTCTAAATAATTGGAAGAGAGCCTTAGAGATAGATGAAACTCAAGCCGACGCTGCCTATAATCTTGGCAAAACATTTTTAAGGCTGAACAATAAAGAAGAAGCCTTGAAGTACCTAGAATTATTCTTAAAAATTGCCCCGCCGCAAAAATACGGCCAGGACATCAAACAAGTCAAGTCGGTAGTGGATAGATTGAAAGAAGAGATCAGAAAAAGCTAATAGCCTCACTTCTTACTGAGCAATAAAAAAGCTTAAAATCTATTTCTGATTTCTAAAAGGTCTCTTAATGAAGTTAAGATATAAGAAGGCCAATATCCAGAATAAACTTTCTATTCAGGCTAATATGAATTAATCTCTAATAGAACAGAGATAACCTTTACTAATTTGATGTTTGCCTCAGAGCCAGAGCTGGGACACTGCGGGCATAGAAGCCCGGTCTACCAGGCTGATAGCCTCGGCCGGGCAGACGCTGCGGCAGATTCCACAGCCGTAACATTTTTTAAGGTCCACTTCTGCCCTATTGCCATTTTTAGCTGGTAAATATGCTCCAAACGGACAGATTTTCTGGCATTCTCCACAACCGATGCATTTTTCCGGGTCAACCACAGCCACGTATTCTCCCCTGAACATCACCGGCATCTTGTGAACTACGCTGCTTTTCAGGGCCATACAGCCAGGAAGCGAGCAATTACACAGCCCGCCGATAAAAGGCGTCAGGAAAGTCCAGAGGCTGTGGCAGAGTCCATCTGTCTCGCATTGACGCATATGTTCCAGAGCTTCCTCTTTGGAGAGATATTCCAGGCCTCCAGTCTGCGGTCCTATTAGATAAGAAGCATCAATCCCTTTCAGGATATTTACCATCTCCCCGCCCTGGGGAGCCAGACTGAGGCCATAGCAGAAACGCTGTTCCGAACCCAGAATAGCTTTCCGGCAGATACAGGCCAGACGGACAACTGAGGTAGTCATCTCCAGGATTTTTTCCACATCTTCAATAGGAATGACTTGACCGAAGTGATAAGGCATCTGCTTTTTAGTTATCTTTTTACGGATAAAGCCCCTCAGCAGAGCCGGCAGCTTATCCAGGCTGGCTAGTTCCCTTGCGGCCTTCTTTAAATGGTCTGGCTCGCTGAAGAATTTCTCTATCAGCCGCCGCCTTCTAAGGTCGCTCAGCAGGTCTTCAGAATAGTTCCTGGCCTCTAAGTACCACTTTTTCCCTTCACCGTGTTGATGACAAAAATTACACATTATAAATTCATCCTTTCACTTCTGGCTCCTTATGTCAAATAGCCTTTTTTTGAATCCGAAATTCTCAGCAACTTTTGCGCTTTAAGATTAGCTTATCATAGATTGACCACAAATATTTTTATGGACGAAAAATGAACCAGGCGTTAAAATTTAACTGAAATAAAAAATGGTAAGTGAATTAGAATCGGGTCAATGAATTTTAAGAAGTTTGGAAGCTGCTGGTCGTTCTATATGGCAATTATCGTTATTTTATTCATCTCTTTAATTAATTTAGTTGCCTGCTCGAAAGGAGAAAACCCTATGCTTAAAGCCGACAGTTTGAAATTGCCGGAAACGATAGATGACTGGACACGAACCGGCCCGCCTCAAAAAATAACTCGGGAAACGATTTTTGATTACATGGATGGCGGGGGCGAGCTTTACCTGGCTTACAAGTTCAACCAGTTGCTGGTCTGGAAGTACCAAGCTACAAAAGACAGTGAAAATGAAATTGTGGTAGAGGTTTATGAGATGCAGCATCCTGATGAGGCTTTCGGTCTTCTTTCCCTTGACTGGACTGGCGAACCTTTGGTGCTTAATGAGAAACTTGCGACTTTAGCCGAAAACCCGGCCAGTCCCACTTACACAGCACTTTACGGCCAAGGCCTGCTCCGGGCCCGAGTGGACAACCTTTACCTCCGCATTCTGGCCCCAAGAGAAACGGCGGAGGTAAAAGAGATAATCCTGAAACTAGGGAAAATAATCGCCGACCAGAGTTCTCGCCCCTCATTCCCGGATATTCTCAAGGTCATCAGACCGCGGGCAGGTTCTCGCTGGCAGATAAAAAAGGAAAGAACCAGTTATTTTCATTCCCACCTGATCCTCAATTCACTCTATTATCTGAGTCATGAAAACATCCTTCATCTCGGGCCGGAGTGCGAAGCATTCTACAGCGAATGGGTTATGACGGGCACAGAACCCAGGACTTCAGCCAGGCTGTTTGCCATTAAATACCCTGAAAGCCAAAAGTGTAGAGAAACCCTGACTGATTTCGTGCGGGTATATCTCTATGAAAAAGTGAAATTAGAACCAGCATCTGGAGTCGTTGAGCCAGAAAAAACGGTTCTGATTGAAGATGGCTTACTGAGTTGGAAACTATCTGGCAACCTCCTGGCCCTGATATTTGAAGCACCTGACAAGGAGGCTATAAAAGAAATATATAACCAAATTATCTGGAAATGATAAGATTTATAAAAAATATTTTAACCGGGAGGGGAAAATGAATAACAAAAAAAAGACCCTAACCCGAAGGGATTTTATCAGGGGAACCGTTAGCACAACTCTGGGCTTAACACTGGTTAGGCCCGAATGGCTTAAACAATCGCTGGCAGCCGAAGCCCGAACTAAAGCTGGAGAAAAGAGTCTGGTGGTGTTAATCCGTGATCAGAACGTTCTGGATGATGAGCTAAAAGTCAACAAACAGATTCTAGCTGGCATGGTGGAGCGATTACTGCTGGAAATAACTGGCCAGAAAGATACAAAACAGGCCTGGCTCTCTCTGGTCAGCCCGAAAGAGGTAATAGGCCTGGTGCCCACCCAGGTTATGAATCCCACCAGTCCAGAACTTCTGGAGCTGATTAAAGAATCATTGATTGCCGCAGGTATCCCGGAAGCTAATGTCCTCAATGCTCAGGGCCGGAAGGTTGACCTTGGACCCATTACCGCTTTGATCTCTCTACCCGGTCTAAAAGCCCACTGGCTGACAGGAATAGGGACAGCCATTAAGAATTACATAATGTATTCTGGCGCTCCCCGAAATTATCACTATGAAGACAGCATCAAGCTGGGGGAAATCTGGCACCTCCCTCAGGTCAAGGGCAAGACCAGGCTGATAATCGTTGATGCTCTGCGACCAGTCTGCGATAAAGGACCACAGTTTGACCCACGCTACCGCTGGCCCTACAAAGGCTTGATGGCCAGCACCGACCCAGTGGCCCTGGATGCCGTCGGCTTGAAGATTATTCAGGTCAAGAGGGACGAGCTGCGGGGCGAACCCTGGCCCATTTCTCCCCCACCAATCTCCATTGAAGCTGCGGATACGGTTTATAAGCTCGGCCATAGCCGGCTGGAATACATTGAACTCAGGAAAATCGGCTGGGACAAAGATATTTTAGTTTAAGCCGCTTAAAATCAGGCTGCCAGTCTCGTTATATATGAACATACTTTCATATATTAGCCGCTGCTTTATCGGATTTTCTGTTCAAATAATTATTTGAAATTATTTTTCTCATAGCCCGATTAAATCCTGGCCCTCCTCAAAGCCAGGTCAGGAGCATCAATACTGCCGCGATCACCCAATACGATGACAGCTAATCCGGCCTAAATCAGCAACTGTTTCCGGCTCAAGCCAGACCCAGGTCCTGGTCAATTTCCTGCATAGACTTCAGGCAGATTTCCAAAAACTCATCAAGGCTTAATCCCAGGTTAGCGCACTGCTCAATCTCTTCCCTTCTGGCGCCTCGGGCAAAATGTTTTTCCTTATAGCGCCGTTTCAAGAATTCCAGGTCAACCGACTTCAGCTTTTTATCCGGATGCATCAATGTAGCAGCAATGATCAGGCCGGTGGTGGGGTCAGCCGAATAAATTGACCAATCCATAGCACTCTGACAGGGAACCCTGCCAGCATGGGCTTGAATAGCCTGGATAACCTCGGTCGGCAGGTTGTATTTTTCCAGCATCTTTACAGTCTCGGTGGTATGGAGCTCAGGGCTTTTTTCAGTCAATTCATAATCTAAATCATGGAGAAGACCGGCCAAAGCCCACGTTTCCTCATTTCCACCCAGTTTTCTGGCCAGGCCTTTCATGCAGGCTTCCACCGCCAGGCAGTGTTTTACCAGGTTTCTGTTATGAAGATTCTGTTTGACAAGTTCCAAGGCTTCTTCTCTGGTCATCCTTTACTCCTTTCTTGGCTCATTCTCCGATAAATGAAGTGATATTATATCTCAACTCTGATATTTTGCTCAGCTTTTTATCAGTGACCCGGACGATAATCTTGTAGTCCCCGCTCTGTCCTGGGATCCAGGTCCAGGTGTTGAGTTTTGAGGCTTTCCTGACCAGCTTGGGCTGTTCGTTGTCTAGACTGAGGAAAAATTCATATTTTGGCTTCTCAAAGCCAGAGGCTTGAACCGTAAAGACAATCCGCCGACCAACAGCCTGAGGAGATTCTTTTGAGGCTCTAATGATAACCTGAGGCTCTTTCTTAAAAGCTATGACCAAACTCCTATTTTCCCTGAAATCGTAAGAGCCGGTAAACAACAGGTCTTTCCAAACAGCCAGACCTGTTTTTACCTCATACTTCAGCTGGGTTTCAGAACTCTGTTTCCCCAGTTTAAGGTCAAACCCATAGATAAACGGAGTAGAAGAAAGCACCAGTATCTCTTCCCGAAATATTAGGGGCTGAGAAAAGGCCCGCCCCGGAACTACCTGCCAGGAGTCTAAGTTGCCACCCAAAAGGCTAAGCTTAAAAAGCAATCCGCCTGAAGTCAGGACATAAACCTTTTTTCCATGAATCAAAAAAGATTCAACCCGCTGAGTTCCCAAATCTATCTTCCAGCTAACTTTATTTTTGTCCAATACAAAACGCTGCACTCTTCCCTCAACAAACCCCAGTAAAATGCTCTTATTGTCAGGCACGGCGATAGAAGAGATGGCTTCCTTAAAATCATATTGATTTTTTAGCCGGCCATTTTTCCGGTCCAACCTTAAAAGCTGGCCGGAGATGGTGGAGATAAAGACCTCTTTTTCAGTTACGACCGCAGACCCGGATAATTCAACTGGAGGTTCATATTTCCAGATAATATTTCCTTTAAGGCCATCGCGAACCTCAAGACTATTCTTGAAGAAGAGAAATAGCTGACCGCGGTCCTCCATTACCTGATGAGATAAAGGGCCCGGGAGAGACAGCTCCAAAACTTTTTCACCTTCCTCATTAAGGCCGATAAGTTTATCCTTGGCAGAAAGCCAATAGTTTGATTGGCCGGAACTGAGTCCCGGGGATAATTCTTGGCCAATATCTAAGGATTTTTTTAGCTGGCCGTTTTGAGCTTCAGCCAGATAGACCTGGCCTTCTTCTGTCGCCCAGCAAATAGTATTCCCCAGAGTGGCTATACCTATTATCCTTCCGGCTGAATATGCTGACCAGACTGGAGTAAGCGAAGAAGCTTTTTCCAGGTCTCCCCCCTCATCATTAGTATCAGCCTTAAAGACAGAAGCAACCAGTCTTCTCTCCAGCGAGCCGCTGACAATTGCCCGGTGCTCAATGAAAAAATCTCGGGCTGAAAGAGGCTGACTCAATACAATCAGCAAAAACCCTAATAAAAAATTAAGAGCCTGCCTTTTCCTGGCCCGTTTGACCATTACTTCGCTCCCAAGATAAACCAGAAGCTGATTGTAAATAAACTGAGCGGAATGTGCAAATACCCCGCTTTACTTATCCCCTTCCAGTTGGTATCATCATTATGATGATTAATTATATTTTACTTTATAAAATCAGGAAGCTGGTGAAGCAGATCCTGAAGGAAAAAATAGCCGATGGAGAAATTGCCACCACCCCCCGTTCTTGCCTGGGCTGTCTGGCTGATGAAATAAGCTGGGAAATTTATTATCTCTTTAAGGAAAGAGAAGAAAAGAAAAAGATTTCGGAAGAGACGCAACCAGAAACCCGGCAGGATTCAGCAAACAAAACTGAAGATTAAGCGAAAAGCTTGGACCTTCTTAAATTTCTTCCGATAATAATCGCTGCTAATTTTATTAGCACCTCAGTGGGTTAAAATGATATTATTTCGCTCCCATCTCTGTCCCACCATGTTGATTGAGCAGGCCTTAATAAGTATTTATTGTTTTAAAACCTTAAGCAGCAGATAACTCAATAAAAAGAGATGCCCACCCGAAAGCATTAAATATAAAGCTCCAGACAGGAGTAATCATTCTTTTTTCCCGGGTTTTTCTTGACGGATCTTCTCCTTAAGAGCTTCCCACCAATCAATCCTTTTCCTGATTTCCTTCTCAAAGCCCAGATTCCCGGGCTGGTAATATCGCCGGTCTTTTAAGCGTTCAGGAAAAGTTTCCATATCAGTAGTTGAGAGAGGATGGTCGTGTGCGTACTGATATTCCTGGCCATAGCCAATTTCTTTCATCAGTGGGGTTACCGGATTGCGAATGTGAAGCGGAACCGGCTCAAAAGGACTTTCCTCCACATCTTTCATAGCTTTACCAAAGGCTACATAAATCCGGTTGCTTTTTGGCGCTGAAGCCAGGTAAACCACAGCTTCAGCCAGAGCCAGTTCTCCTTCTGGAGAGCCGAGAAAATCATAGGCTTCCTTGGCCCTCAGGGCTACCTCCAGAGCCTGGGGATCGGCTAAGCCAACATCTTCGGAAGCAAAACGGACTAAACGTCTGGCAATGTAGAGTGGATCTTCGCCAGCATAGAGCATTCTGGCCAGCCAGTAAAGAGAGGCATCTACGTCAGAATTGCGGAGGCTCTTATGCAGGGCTGATATTAGGTTGAAGTGCTCCTCGCCCCCTTTATCATAGAGAAGGATCCTTTTCTGCAAGGCTTCCTCAACTTCTTTGGCCGTTATCTCTTTTCCCCGGGTCAAGCTGGCCGCAATTTCCAGGGCGTTGAGCACTCTGCGGGCGTCACCGTTAGATTGATCAAGAAGTAGCTTCAGGGCTTCAGGCTTGACCTCAAGCTTTAGCTTTCCCAGGCCGTTGACCTCATCGGTCAGAGCATCTTCAATGATTTTTCTCAGAGCCACCTCGTCCAGAGGCTTCAGCACCAGGACCTTGGTTCGGGAAAGGAGCGGAGCTATGACTTCAAACGAAGGATTCTCAGTAGTTGAGCCAAAAAGGATAACATCTCCCCTTTCCACATAGGGTAGGAAGGCCGATTGCTGGGCTTTATTGAAGCGGTGGATCTCGTCAATAAAGATGATCAGAGGTTTGCCGTACAGTCTTTTTTGCTGTTCAGCCTGCGCCATTACTTCTTTTATTTCCTTGATCCCAGAAAGCACGGCGCTATAAAACAGGCAGGTCAGACCGAAATGTTTGGCCAGCATCATTCCCAGAGTGGTTTTGCCGGAACCTGGTGGCCCCCAGAAGATAATGGAGACCAGATGTCCTGAATCAATGAGCTCGGTCAGAATTTTGCCCGGGCCAAGAAGATGTTCTTGACCGTAAAAGCGGTCAAAAGTCTGAGGTCGCATCCTCTCGGCCAGAGGGACATGCTGACCTTCCGTTTTTTTAGTTTTATTCATCTCTGATGAATTACTCAATCAACTTTTAGGCTTTTTTATATTATATTATCAAATTAAATTTTTTCCTATCTGTAAGATTATTCTTTCTCTTAAAACCTAAATTAGTTAAAATATGGAGAGGAGTTGACCATGAAGAAAAATCCTAATCAAATTTTTAACCGCGTCTTTATCCTTACTTTATTGATGATCTTTCTGATTTCTTTTTCTGTTCAGGGGCTGGCCCAAGGCCGCCCCAGAGGTCATCTTTTCATCATCGGTGGAGGCGATCGCCCTGAAGCAATGATGAAACGTTTTGTGGAGCTGGCCAGCAGTTTTGGGAGTGGACGGATTGTGGTTTTGCCGATGGCCAGCGCCACGCCTGATGAAACCGGACGGAATCTGGTTGAAGAATTCAAACGTCTGGGAGCTAAAGAGGCTGTTTATTACAATTTCAGCCGACAAGAAGCTGAAAAGCACCCTAATGCCAGGTTGCTGGCTGAAAGTGGCGGAATATTTTTTTCGGGCGGTGACCAGAGCCGGGTTACTCAGGCCATTCTTGATACACCCATCCACAAGATGGTCTTAGATTTATATTACCAAGGGGCAGTAATCGGAGGCACCAGCGCCGGGGCGGCGGTAATGAGCGAGCTGATGATTACTGGCGATGAAGTTAGAAAGCCAGCCGAAGGCCATGAATTTGAAACGATTGAATCCGCTAACGTCATTCTGGTCCGCGGGCTGGGATTGATTAAGTCGGCCATAATAGACCAGCATTTCGCTACCAGAAAACGCCATAATCGCCTGATCAGCGTCATCGCTGTCCATCCTGAGCTCCTGGGTATAGGCATTGATGAGTCTACCGCTATCTTGGTCAACCCGGATGAAACCTTTGAAGTTATCGGCAATAAAAACGTCATTATCTATGACCCCAGCCGGGCCAAAGTCAACATCAGGAATGATAAGGCTATAGCACTCCGTAATCTAACCATGCATATTCTTCTGGAAGGAGAGCGTTTTGACCTGAAAAAGAAAAAGCCGCTTTAACCCAAACAAGATAGCCCCGCTATGGGCCTCCGATTCTTGACGATCCTGGCTTTAAGTGTTAATGTTGGAATGAAATCAGCCCCATGAGTCAAGCCCAGAAGACCACCAATCTCAGAGAAGCAATAAATAAAAAACTGATTTTTTCAACTGAGGAGGTCTGCCGGCTGCTTAAAATAAGCCCGGAGACGCTGAAAGTCTGGGAAAATGAATTTCCTCTTTTCTTTGCCGGCCAGACGGCTACCGGAAAACAAATCTACCGTCAGAAAGATGTTCTCATCATTTTGAGGATAAAGGAGCTTCTGGAAGAGAATACCTTAACCAGTGCCGGGGTAAAAAGAAGAATAGAAGAGGAATTTGGCTTCAAGACCGACAAAATTCCGCCCGAAAAGCTGTATTCGGCTTTGACCAAAATCAAAGAAGAATTGACTGAAATCCTTAAGACTCTTGAAAAAAAGCCCAAAAAAGGTTAAATTTATTTACCCTTCTTTTCAATCGGGACGTGGCGCAGCCTGGTAGCGCACATGCTTGGGGTGCATGGGGTCAGCGGTTCAAATCCGCTCGTCCCGATTTTTTTTATCCAGCCAGATTTGATCAGCGGAAAATCTTATAAATCCGGTCTTCTGCCTTATCTCCGAGCAGCAATGCTGCTCAACCAGGATTCCGGCCAGGTTTGGCCTGCTACAGGGTGTTGATTTTAAGAATTGTGTACAGGCCGCAATAACGGGTGACGGCCGTCAAGACCAGGACCACTCCCAGGATGATCAAAATCCAGCGTAACACTTTGCCCGTTTTCACCCTGAGAACTGGGGTCAGATGAATGAAAACCCAGCCCACAATCAAGCGGATAAGGGCATCGGCCAGTCCGACGTTCATTTTGCCCTCCTTAATTATATGCTCTTAAAATTTTAACTCTTTAATTTAACCAGGTAAACTAATATCTTTTACTTTTCTTCATTTAAGATTATCCTGACTCCTTTTAAGATGGCTTATGGCAAAATTTTATTAATGAATTTGAAACAAATCAACTCCTTCAGAAGCCAAAAATTAGACCGCCGCCCAGCCTTAGGCAGAATGCACTTAAATCAACCCGGCTGGGCGTCTTTCCTTATGGATAATTACAGACATTTCTTCTATAATAAATCAAAATTTGATTGAATCGCTGGAGACAGCAGGAGAACATGGCCCTGAAAAGCAAGAAAGAACAACCCCTTTTTCTACTGACCAATGACGATGGTTATTTTTCGCCAGGGATTACCGCTCTGGCTGAGAAGCTGGGCCAGATGGGGCAAGTTTACATCGTCGCTCCCGACCGGGAAAAAAGCTCCATTTCTCTGGCTCTGACCCTGCGCCGACCGCTAAGAGCCGAAAAAGTAGTCAGAAACGTGTATGCCGTGGACGGAACGCCCGCAGATTGCATTTACGTTGCCTTAAGATACATTTTGCCCAGGAAGCCTGATTTATTGATTTCTGGAATTAATAAAGGAGCCAACCTCGGCTGCCAGGATGTTTCATACTCAGGAACTGTGGCTGCTGCTCTTCAGGGAACTTTCATGGGCATCCCCTCAATCGCCGTATCGCTCCTGGGACGCAAGACAAGTCGGGAACACCATTACGATTTTGAAAAGGCCGCAGCACTTGTCAGGTCTCTGGTTGAGATTCTGATTAAAAAGAAATTGCCCCCCAAAACCTATCTAAATATCAACATCCCCCCTTTCCCGATAAAGGGCCTTAAAATTACCAGACTGGGCGAAAAACGTTACTCCCCTGAGCTAGCTATAAAGAAAGACCCGAGAGGAAAAACTTACTTTTGGATTGGGGTAGGAAATCCTAGAGCTGTTGGCCCAAAAAATTCTGACGTTCAGGTGGTGGACAGGGGATGGGTTTCAATAACCCCTTTGCAGATTGACCGAACTGCGCATCCTCTTCTAAAACACAGACTTCTGATTCAGCTTAGAGATTCCCTGAAAAATAATAACCCTTAGAATCATTCACTTCTTTAATCTGATTAAATAAGCCAGAGGCTTCCCTCCCATCACTTATTATACCGGCAGAAAAAGAGAAGATTAGCTAAATTTATTCTGTTTTTCTTTTTCAATTAACCCTTGCTTTTTAGATGAATCAAGCCCGGCTGAAATGGCTAATTAATTAGTTTTCTTGCTTCTTCTATTTTTCAGATACCCCATTATAGCCGGGATCAAAGATATCAGGACTATGACGATTATCACCAACGAAAAATTTCTTTTGACCACGGGGATGTTGCCAAAAAAATAGCCTCCGAATAAGAACAAGGATACCCACAGGACACTGCCAACCACACTGTATAATAAGAATTTGAAATAGGTCATCCTACCTATTCCGGCCACAAAAGGAGCAAAAGTTCGGATGAAGGGCATAAAGCGGGCGATGACGATGGTAATACTCCCATGTTTTTCATAAAAGCGGTGAGTTTTATCAAGATAATCTTTATTGAAAAGCCGGCTCTTTTCTTTCTTGAACACCCCAGGCCCGACCTTATAGCCAATCCAGTAGTTGGTTAGGTTGCCGCAGAAGGCAGCCAAACTAAGTAACAGAAAAAGGCCAACTATACTTAAATCTCCGATAGCGGCTAAAGCTCCGGCGGCAAACAATAAAGAATCCCCCGGGAAAAATGGGGTAACCACAAAACCGGTTTCTGAAAATATCACGGCAAAAAGAATGAGATAGGCCCAGAGGCCGAATTGATTGATGATCTCACCGACATAGCGGTCAAGGTGAATGGCAATATCAAACAATTTGATGATGAATTTAATCAAGGCCTGCACATCCTGAATTGGATTATCGGATATATCCTTTTTTGAAATTTAACTATACTTATTTTTCCTCTGTCTTACAAGCTGTTTGTTTAGAAATTAACTTGAACGCTCGGCTTCTCCAGCCTCAGACCTAAAATGAACCCAGTACTTATTATTTTCATTTGAGCCATAAGTCCATATGATCTTGATAGCCTAAAATAACTAAAAAACAGGCTAAAAGTATTGAGAAGCTCTGGTATAATAAATTTTGAAAGAAGAAAGGCGAGTTTCCAGATGACCCAAAAAGAATTCTTTCTCCAGAGAAAGCTTCAGGCTATTGACCGGGCTTTGAGCCAGCTTTCTCCTCTGGAAAAAAATTGCACCCTTTGCCCACGTCAGTGCCGGGTGGATCGCACCAGGGGTCAGACCGGCATCTGCCAGACAGGAAGTCAAGCCCGGGTTTCAGTGGGCCTTCTTCACTTTGGAGAGGAACCAGTGCTCAGCGGACGAGGGAGTCCTGCTGGGGCCAGAGGCTCGGGTACTATTTTTTTTGCTGGCTGTAATCTTAAATGTCTTTTCTGCCAGAATTTCCAGCTGAGCTGGTTGAACGAGGGTGAGCTGGTCAGCGAGGAGGAAATAGCCAGGATGATGCTTGAGCTCCAAAGCAAGGGAGCCTTGAACATAAACTTTGTCTCCCCCACTCATGTAATCCTGCCAATCCTCCGGGCTTTGCGCCTTGCTTACCAGGGTGGTTTGTCCATCCCTTTGGTTTATAACTCTAATGGCTATGATTCAGTTGAAGTCATTGAGCAGCTTCAGGGAATTATAGACATCTACCTGCCCGACCTGAAATATGTTTCATCAGAACTTTCAAAGAAATATTCTTCAGCCCCCGATTACTTCGAACAGGCTAAGCTGGCTCTTCAGGAGATGTTCTGCCAGCAACCCGACCTCATTCTTGATGAAAATGAAATTGCCTTAAAGGGTTTAATCATCAGACATCTGGTCCTTCCAGGGGCCACAGACGATTCAATTAAGGTTCTGGAATGGATTGCTGAAAACTTATCAACTTCAGTTGGCCTGAGTCTTATGAGTCAGTATCACCCCTGTTTTAAGGCTCCGACTGAAATCCAAAGAGAAATAACCAGAGAAGAATACCGACAGGTGATGGAAAGGGCTCTGGAGAAGGGCTTTGAAAAACTCTTCTTGCAACCAGAGCCTTTCCAGAAAGATGAGCATCTTATACCAGATTTCCGTCGCAGGAATCCCTTTCGCTGGAAATGAAATCTATCCCGGGTCGGGTCCGGATTAAAAGTCAGGACCAGTAATTCTGGCAGGCATCTGGCTGTCCAGGAATTCAAGTCTTTCCCATTCAAGTTGAGCCGGATTGGAATATATTGGAATCTATAAAAATTAAAACAAAAAGAGCCTTAGTTCGCTCTGATCAGATTAAAGAAATCCACTTTCTCTGAGTAAAGAATTCTGGATCAGATCAATCCACACAGTACTTAAAAATCTTTTGGGCAGAAAAGCAAAAGACTTCTTTTAAGCTTGGCTTCCTGCCACAGACAGATTTTCCCGCTTACGAATTTTTTTAAGTGAGAGCTTAATTCCCTCTATTATTCGTAAACCAGAATTTCCACCCGTCTGTTCTGGGCTCGTCCTTCTTTGGTCTTGTTATCAGCAATCGGGGCAGAACTGCCATAGCTTACGGCAGACATCCGGTGCAGAGGAATGTGATGGGTCTTGTAAAGATACATCATCACGGCTTCGGCTCTTTTCTGGCCAAGAGCTACATTGACTTCTTCGGGACCGGTATTATCAGTATGTCCCTGAATCTCAATATAGACACCCTTGTTTTCCTCAATTAGCTTTTGCACAAAACGGTCCAGAGCGGCCTTGGCTTCGGCTCCCAGTTCAGCACTATTGAACGCAAACTTGGCTTCATTGTTGCTGAGAGTGGCAGTCATAACCAGGTTACCACGGATCAAGGTTTTAACTTCTTCAATCTTGCCGTCTACCTGCTTAAACTGAGCGTCATGCTTCCCGATCAGCTCGCCGATGGTGGCCAGCTTTTCATCATGCTCTTTTATTCTCTTCTGAGCTTCTTCAATCTCACTGGAAATGTTAGCTACTTTTTGATCCACAGCAGCCACTTCGGTGCTAACATATTTTTTCGTGGCACAGCTTGTACCCAACATAGCAAGAGCAAAAACCAGAACCAAAGCGTAGAGAAGGTAATTTTTCTTCATCCTAAACTCCTTTCTAATATCTTATATCTTATTAGCTTCAATTCAGTTAAGATTTATACTTTTATTGATTATACTACAAAAAAATAGGGCTGTCATTAATTAAGTAAAATTAGCTTCTGATTAAAACCATCAATCTAACCAAATCCAGCTCTTTGTCTCTTAGAATTTACTTCCCTCTTTGGCCGCTGCTGAGTATTTTTTAAAATTTTTTTTTTGACAATAACACCATTTCAGAATTTAGAGAACGGACCTAAATAAATGACTATAATTGATTAATATCCCTGTCTGGTCCGGATATTATAATTTCCCTTAACCGTAACCACTCTAATTCGCCTGTATCTATCGTCTTCTTTGTAGGAGGTATAGCCAATGATATATTGGTGGCTTTGCTCTCTTTTTATTTCATAGAAGGCAGCCAGCAAACTCTCTGTGTCATCAAGGAAAAATGCTTTACCTCCTGTTGCCAGAGCAAAGCGATTCAGAGTTTCCACAATTCCTGCTGGGGTCAAGCCCGCGGCTCTCTTGTGCTTGGCCAGGATTTCTTCAGCTCTGGGAATCTTATATCCTATCACATAAATCGGGACATCAACCCGTCGGGCTATTTCCAGAGCTTGCTCTGCTGTGGACTGGCTATCATTCTCAATACCATCAGTAATCAGGAGTAAAGCCCTTTTTTCATTCTTGGCCCGGACAGCAAATTCTGGAGAAACAGCAACCGCATCATTCAGAGCAGTCTTTCCGTATGCTTTTTCCCTCTCCAGGGCGGCTATAAATGCAGTCTTATCGGTAGAATGACGAGTTGCCACCTCTACCTCTCCATCGGCAAACACCAGCAGGGCTATTTCATCCCGGGCCGATAAAATTTTTTCTGCCAGAATCCGCAAAGCCTGCCGACATTCTTCAAACTTATTCTCCAGGGCCATGCTTCCGCTTACATCCAGCAGAACAGTCAAACTTAAGGGAGCCGACTGGTCGTGCTGAAAATAGGTAATAGCTTTTTTCTCGCCATTTTCATAGACGATGAAATCCTTTTCCTCCAGCTCATTCACATAACGGCCTTTTTTATCTTGAACTGTGACCGCAATGGTTATAGCGTTAACGGTAACATTATAGGCGGGCTTTTCTTGAGGAATTTTCTGAGGCTTTTCCTGACCAAAATTAGGTTTAGATATGAGGCAGAACGCGAAAATTATTATCAGGAAGTCAGAAATTATATGAATAAAACCAGGTCTTAATTTTTTCATCTTCAATTTTAACATACCACAGCCTTACCATCCCAGCAAGGGAGCAGGGTTTAACCTTAAATCATTTTTCAGCACATATTCAAAAATTGAACATAATTCAAGAAATTCTTGCCTGGGTTTTTTGTCCAGATTCAAAGCCGAGAACTAAATTATTGTCTCCATCAAGTATTTGGGCTTCATAGCCAGTTTGGGCTTCACAGCCAGCAATAATTTTATTCAACAAGTTAAGAAATTCTGAGCCGATCTGCGCATGGCAAGGGTAAGTCTCTTAAAGAATCGGATTCAGGCAGATTCTCTATTTTAAACTCTCGGGATGGTGCCTGACCTGTTCAGCTTTGACCATGTAGATTACATCCTCAGCCACGTTGGTGGCGTGGTCACAGATTCTTTCCAGGTGCCTGGCCACCAGAAGCAGGGCTACGGCTCTGGGCGCGGTACTCGGGTCCTTGCTCATATAATCATTGATCAGTTCAGATTGAACCAGATTCCGGAGTTCATCGGCTTCATTATCTTTTAAGATGACTGACCTGGCCAGTTCTGTGTCTTTATTGACGAATGAATTGATGGCTTCCCTGACCATCTGCTGGGAGAGAGTAGCCAGCTTAGGAATATCAATGAGTGGTTTGAGCAGGGGTTGCCCAGCCATCTCCAGAACCCTCTGAGCAATGTCAACCGCCAGGTCAGCAATCCTTTCCAGGTCGGTCGCAATTTTCATGCACATGACGATAAAGCGCAAATCGGCTGCTGCCGGCTGATACAGAGCAATCAGGTTCAGACATTTCTCTTCAATGGCCAGATCAATGTTATCTATCCGGTCATCATCCTTGATTATGGCCTCAGCCTTTTCCCGGCTCAACTCCCTCAGAGCCTTGATTGAATTACCGATGGCTGATTCTACCTCGGCACTCATTTCCAGAATCTTCTTGTTGAGCTCCAGCAATTCTTCATCAAAATATCTGGTCATACCTGCCTCCTTTTCCAGCTGCTCTGGTCATTAGGACTCAACCAAAACGGCCGGTTATGTAATCCTCAGTCCTTTTATCCTTGGGACTGGTAAAAATCTGATTGGTTTCACCAAATTCCACCAAATCACCCAGCAGAAAATAGCCGGTATAATCAGAAACCCGGGCCGCCTGCTGCATATTGTGGGTGACGATAACAATAGTATAAGCCTTCTTGAGTTCATGCATCAAATCCTCTATCCGGGCTGTAGCCACTGGGTCCAGGGCTGAACAGGGTTCATCCATCAGCACCACCTCAGGCTCCAGGGCCAAAAGCCGGGCGATGCACAGGCGCTGCTGCTGTTCGCCCGTCAGCTTCAAAGCGCTTTCATAGAGTCTATCTTTGAGCTCCTCCCAGAGGTTAACAGCCTGCAGGCTACGGTAAAGCTTTTCTTCTAAAAAAATCCGGTCATTTTGACCGTGAACCCTTAACCCGTAAGTAATGTTATCAGCAATGCTCAAGGGAAAAGGATTGGGCCGCTGAAAAACCATTCCTACCCTTTTTCTGAGCTCCAGAAGGTCGGTCTCAGGACCGTATATATTCTTCCCGTCAAAAATAACTTCTCCTTCAGTTCTGGCGCCTTCAATCAAATCGTTCATCCTGTTCAAAGCCCGGAGAAAGGTGGATTTACCGCAGCCCGAGGGCCCGATGAGCGCCGTTATTCTGTTAGCCTGAATGTTGAGCTGGATGTTTTTCAGCGCCTGAAATTTCCCGTAAAAGACTGACAGATTTTTAACTTCAATGATATTTCTAATGGCAGCTATCATCGCTAAGGCCTCAATTTATATCATTCTTAAATCTGCTTGTTCAAAATCTAAATCACTATCTTTATTTTTTCCCAACTTCTTCATGCCTCACTCCTATCTCTCATAACTCCGGCATTTGATTTTTTTAGTATCCTCATCCTTTTTACTCTTGGAGTGTTAAGCCAAGTTTATCCTTTTGTTAATTTTTAAGGCAAAAAATTGTTCCCTGCCTGGCGCTGTTCTCGCCAACCATCTGGTAATCCCTCGCCTCATCCGAATTTGCCTTCCAGGTAAGCTTCGGTTCGTTTATCCATGGGTCTGGTAAAAATCACCGGGGTCTCGTCAATCTCCACCAGCTCACCCATCAGGAAAAAGGCAGTCCTGTCAGCTATCCGGGCTGCCTGCTTGGTGTTGTTGGTCACCAGAATTATAGTATAGTCCTTTTTCAGAGCACGCAGCGAATCTTCTATTTTCATGGTGGAAATCGGGTCCAAGCCTGAGGTGGGCTCATCCAGCAAAATGTATTCAGGCTTCAACGCCAGAACTCTGGCAATACACAGCCTCTGCTGCTGCCCACCCGATAATTTCAGGGCACTGGTCTGAAGGCGGTCTTTTACTTCATTCCACAGTCCAGCCTTTTCCAGCGAATCTTCTACTACCAGGTCAAGCTCTTTTCGGCTGTTGTGGCCAAGAAGCCTGAGGCCGTAAACTATGTTCTCGTAAATAGTCATGGGCAAAGGCACCGGAGTGGCGAAGACCATCCCCAGCTTGCGGCGCAGAGCCACCACATCCAGCTCAGGACCGTAAATATCCTGACCGTCTATCAGGATCTTGCCTTCAACCCTGGAACCCGGGATCAAGTCATTCAGTCGGTTGAGACAGGCCAGAAAAGTGGATTTGCCGCTCTTGGCCGGGCCGATTATTCCCAGAATCTCGTTGCGGTAAACATCCAGGTTGATATTGTTGAGGCTGCGGGTCTGACCGTAGTAATGGCTGAAGTCTCTGACCAGAATGACTCTTTCTTTCATAGTCTATGATTTCCGCCTGATGTATTTTTCCATCAAATAATAAGTAATAACATTGATGATCAATATTGAAATAACCAGCACAGCCGCTGTTCCGTAGGCCTTGGGCATAGAAACACCTTCCTTGGCCAGGATATAAAAATGAACGGCCATAGTCCTAGATGAAGAAAATACAGAAGACGGGAGACGTAGGGCCGAGCCGGCAGTAAAAATGACCGCGGCTGTTTCGCCTATGCTCCGGCCGATACTGAGGATAACCCCGGTTACAATTCCAGGAATGGCCGAAGGCAATACCACTCTGGTTACGGTCTGCCAGCGGGTGCTGCCTAAAGAAAAACTCACCAACCGGTAACAAGAAGGTACGGCTTTAATAGCTTCCTCGCTGGTCCTGATTATGGTGGGCAGGACCATAAAAGCCAGGGTCAGACCGCCGCTCAGGATTGACCAACCGAACTTCAGCTTATTAACAAAAAGAATAAAACCGAACAAACCAAAAATGATTGAAGGAATGCCGGCCAGGCATTCTGCCCCAAACCTGATGATCCTAGTTATCCGGCTTTCAACGGTGTATTCGGTCAGATAAATTGCTGTACCCACACCCAGCGGGGTGGCCACCAGCAGGGCGATAAAAGTCAGAAAAATGGTGGCCACGATGGTTGAGAGTATTCCGCCTCCCCTGCCCATATCCACTGGATTTTTGGTCAGGAACTCCAGATTGAGCTGCGGCAACCCGTTTTTAAGAATAACCACCAGAATAAACACCAGGACAATAACAGCCACTGAGGTAAGTGAATACATGAAAAATTGGGCTATTTTCTGCTCGGTTCTGGGTTTCAACCTTAACAGATTGCCCACTTTCTTCTCCCTATCTTTTCCTCTGTCTGGCTGAAGTCACGTTGGCTACAGTGTTCAGTATCATGATAATGACAAAAAGAATAACCCCGGTAGCAAACAGAGCCTGACGGTGCTCGCCGCTGGCATAAGCCATTTCCAGGGCGATGTTGGAGGTCAAAGTCCGGACAGGAGCCAGAATGGAACCGGGGATGTCGGCCGCATTACCAGCCACCATGATAACCGCCATGGTCTCGCCGATAGCCCTGCCCATCCCCAGGATGATGCCGGCGATGATCCCGGAGCGAGCCGCAGGAAGGACCACCATCCTGACCGTCTGCCATCTGGTCGCACCCAGAGCGATAGAACCCTCGCGATAAGAATCTGGAACAGCCCTGATAGAATCAATGGAAATGCTGATAACGGTTGGCAGAATCATAATACCCAGGATGATAGAAGCGGCCAAGACCGAAAGACCCGGGCCCCCAAACCTTTCTCTGATGAACGGAACCAGGAACATCAACCCCATGAAACCATAAACTACGGATGGAATGCCGGCCAGAAGCTCAATAAAAGGCTTCAAAACTCTGGCCAGCCGGCGATGGGAAAACTCGGTCAGAAAAATGGCACTGCCCAGCCCCAGCGGCACCCCAAGAATCAGGGCTCCAAAAGTAACCAGCAGCGAGCCGACAATCATCGGCAGCAGGCCAAAACTCTTTTCTGAAGGATACCAGTCCTGCCCGAATAGGAAACTCTTTAAGCCATATTTGAACATAATGGGAGTGCCCTGCTCAAAAATGAAAATGGTAATGATGGCCAACACTGAAATGGCTGAAAAGGCCACCACCAGCAGGCTGAGTTTTATCAGCCGGTCTTTCCTCTCCAGTTTAACCTTCGCTTTCATTTTTTTCTTTTATTCAATCCTTAAGTCTATCCAGCAACTTTCTTGACGGCAATGAGCCCTTCTTTAGCCAGAAGTGATTGAATCTCCTCAGACAGGACGAAATCTATGAATTCTTTGGCCAAACCAGTGGGAACCCCTCTGGTCAGGAATAAAAACGGTCTGACCAGGCGGTATTCTTTTTTCAAGATGGCTTCTTCTGTCGGCAACACGCCATTCAAAGCCAGAGGTTTTACAGTTTCATTCACCAGGCCCAGAGAAATAAAACCGATGGAATTGGGGTCGCGGCTGACAATTTCCCGCACCGTGCCGTTGGAATCCTGAACGATGGCCTTTTTGGTAATCCGGGACTTGCCCATGACCAGTTCCTGAAAAGCACCCCTTGTGCCTGAACCCTCTTCCCTGACCACCACGGTGATGGCTTTCTTCTGGCCGGTGAATGTTTCCCAGGTAGTGATTTCGCCCACAAATATGCTTTTGACCTGCTCTATGGTCAGGCTATTAACTGGATTGCTGGGATGCACGATAATAGCCAGACCGTCTCTGGCCACTTCTATCTCATAAAGGTCTTTTTCATCCTCTTTTAGCTCTCTGGATGACATTCCGATGTGGGCTGCACCGGTCCTGACGGCCTGGATTCCAGCGCTGGAGCCTCCGCCCTGGACATCAACTATCATCCCCGGCCTTTTTTCCATAAAAACTTCGGCCCACTTATCGGCAAAAGGCTGAACGCTGGTAGAACCAGCTATCACCAGGCTGTGGCCGCTTCTTCCTGGACGGCAAGAAATGAAGCTGAAGAAGGTAAGGCTCAACAAGGTTAAAAGACCAAAAATAAATGGGGCAACAAACCTGAACCTGGATGAATTTTTAATCACGCCACCTGCTCTGTTATTATCATTAAAAGACTTCATACCTTACCCTGCCTTATACCCAACTATCCCAGCTTTTCCCAACCTGACCTGGCACAGTCCGGCTATCTTCTCAAGATTATCAAAGGGAATTAATATTAGTTTTTTATTATACTTAACTCTGAGAAAAATAAAAGTCCTGGTTGCCAGAGTTTCAGGAAGATAATTTATCTATTTCTTGAAGCCGGCGTTCAAAGCTTTCGTTCTTTTCCTCATATTCCTGATAGACCTGGGTGTATTCTTCATAGAGGGAGTCCAGGTTCTTGCGGCTGGCATCAAGGTCACGAGAGAGGCGGACCACATCCTGACCCCGGCCATCAACCGAAGCTTCAATTATCTGCTGGGTGAGCTGGTTGACCCTTTGTTCTATTTCTTCAATCTGATTCTCAAGCTTCACAACTCTTTCTTCCAGCGGCTTTAAGACCCGGGACTTTTCTATGATGACTTCGGAACGAAGTTTGCGGAGTTCACGGGGTGAAAGCTTGAACTTGAAAGGTTCTTCTGGTGTGGGCTTTCTCAATCCATCAGTATCCTTGTTTGTGGTTTCAACTGTTTTTTCTTCATCCCGGGATCTGATTTTTGTCTCTGCCTTTTCTTTTTCTGCTCTCTCAAACTTCTCCTCGCTCCAGCCAACTCTCTTCAGAAAGCTCTCATAATCACCCTCAAAAACTGTGATTTTATCATCCTGGAAAACGACCAGCCTCTCAGCCAGGGCTCGCAGAAACATTTCGTTGTGTGTGACCATGACCACAGCACCATCAAAATTGTCCAGGGCAGCCAGCAGGGCATCGCAGGACTCCAGGTCTAAGTGGTTGGTTGGCTCATCAAGGAGCAGGAGATTTACTGGCGTGGCCAGGATTTTTCCCAGAAGAACCCGGCTTTTTTCACCGCCCGATAGAACCTTAATTGGCTTGAGGGCCTCATCGCCTTCAAACATTAGAGAACCAGCAATCTGACGGACGCGGGCCGGCTCAAGCTGGGGATTGGCAGAAGCGATTTCTTCTAAGACGGTATTAGAGTTGTTCAATTCTTCGGCATAGCTTTGCTCATAGTAGCCGACAGATACCGACTTGGGCGAAGTGATTTCTCCGGCCTGCGGTTGGAGGACGCCGGCCATAAGCTTGAGGAGAGTGGTTTTTCCCCGGCCGTTTGGTCCTATGACCATCACCCGGTCTCGAGCCCCGAGGTGAAGGCTGAAGTTTTTTATAAGAGGTTTTTCTGGCCTATAAGAAAAGCTGACTCCATCTAAGCTCAGAGCGTATTTATGGTGGAAGGGCTTTTCCAGAAAACTGAATTCCATATTCTTTATTTTTTCCAGCTTTTCTCTTTTCTCCATCTTTTCAATGTATTTGAGGCGTGACTGGACAAGGCCGGCCAGGCGGGCTTTAGCCCGGAAGCGGTTGATGAAGATTTCCATTTCTTTGCGCTTTCTTTCATCGTTTAACCGAGTTTTCTCATAGACCTCTTCTTCCAGAGCCAGTTGGTTGTAGTATTTTTCGGTGTTGCCTTCTATCTTGCGGACTTTCCGCCGGTGAATCCCCAGAATGTGAGTGGCCACGCGGTCCATGAAACTGCGGTCGTGAGTGATGAACATCAATTCGCCCCGCCAGCTGAGCAAGAATTTCTCTAGCCAGCGAATGGAAGTGATATCCAGGTAGTTGTTGGGTTCGTCCAGCAGCAACATATCGTAATCGGTGAGAAGGAGCCGAGCCAGGTTCAGTCTAACCTGATAACCTCCGGAAAGCCGTCGTGGATTTTTGCTGAAATCTTCGGGAGTAAAGCCCAGACCTGCCAGCACTTTTTCTACCCGCCAGAGCTGATCAGATTCATGGCCGCTAAGGCCACGGCTGGCTTCTTCCAGCACCGTGGGCTTTTCAAAAGCCGGTTCCTGCTCTAAATAGCCGATACGGTAATTTCTGGGAACGATGACCTGGCCCTCATCAGCCTCTTCCAGGCCAACAATGAGGCGGAAAAGGGTAGATTTGCCGTGCCCGTTTTTGCCCACCAGGCCTACCCTCTCGCCTTGGTTTATCTTGAAGCTGATTTTTTCAAAAAGGACTTGCTTGGCAAAACTCTTGGACAGTTCCTCAACAGCTATCATGTTTTCAATAAAGCTCCTTGACCTTTGGCCTTGTATTAGATTTCTCGGCCCTTGGTTGTTTTTTGTTTATTAATCATCGTCTGACCACAATTAATCTAGAATTTTCTATCTCACTCAGCCGGACCGGACTCAATCCTGGTAAGTATTACTAAAACGTCCAGGCTAATATGATACCATCTTTAAGAGAGTTTTTTTACCCTGATTTGAAATTTTGTTTCTTTAACCTTAAGGAATGAGATAGGTCTATCTCCAATCTATTTCTTAAATTTTTTCTTGAAATTCATTAGCATTTTCAGGTAATAATATTAGACGATTTAAATTATTTTAAGGAAAACAGCATGACCGCCGGGATACTAATCGTAGATGATGACCGAGTCGCAGCTTCTATGCTGGAGAAGTTACTAATCAAGCAAGGATACCAAGTGTTCAAAGCAGGCGACGGAGCTACCGGCTATGAATTAGCCCGGCAGCACAAGCCGGCTCTGGTCATCTGTGACATGTTGCTTCCTAAGATCCACGGCATAGATTTATGCAAGAAAATAAAAGAAGACCCGGAACTGAAAAATGCCAAGGTAATATTGATTACCGCAGTCTATAAAAGAGCAGCCACTGAGTCCGACTTGAAGAGCTGGGGGGCTGATGGCTATTTTGAAAAGCCTATCAACACCCAACGATTATTGGCCTGGATTGAGAATCACTTCCCCAAACAACCTCAGGCCCAACCTGAAGATAAAAAAAGATTGAGCTCCAAGCAATTGGATGTGGATGAGATCATGAGCCAGCTGGAAGCCCTGGTGGATAAGGACCTTAACAAGAAAAAATAGGAAAAGAATCCGCTTTAAAGTAGAAAGGCCTGAAGCCCGCAAAAAACTGTGGACTTCAGGCCTTCTTTTTTAACGAGAGCCCAGGCGTGGTCCTTATTTTTTCAGTGTCCGGACTGTCTTTTTTAATACCTAAACATGGTCGTTATTTATGTTCCATTTCACCTTGCCCCGTGCACAGGCCCATTTCCTTCATCAGGCGGTGAGCGCCGGAGAATTTTTCGGTGATGAACAGGACATAGCGGATGTCCACGCTGATGGAACGCTGCCATTCGGGAATGATGTAGTAATCGCCGATGAC
>Ga0078972_1005862_pt1 | contig 30359 bp, 23 predicted proteins | sample YelNatPaOPGAMG01_FD_67568 | JGI IMG/M metagenome (GOLD analysis project Ga0078972, IMG submission 67568) | Hot spring thermophilic microbial communities from Obsidian Pool, Yellowstone National Park, USA - OP-RAMG-01 (SPADES assembly) (version 2) | ecosystem: Environmental > Aquatic > Thermal... | reverse complement strand
CAAACGGGTATCATAAGATCTCAAAGAACCACTCGTATTGTTAATCCTAACGGTAAAGGTTTGAGAAGCCCCGGTCAAATTTAAAAACCAAGACTCACTCAGCCAAGGATCCGCATCATACTCATGATAACTGCCTTCAGGCAGAGAAACCTTCAGAACAGCACAAGGCGTAGCATTTACAGGATAGACAAAAACCGCACAAGCCGTTAGAAAACTAAGCAAAAACAACGATAATACTAAATATTTAACTTTGGAATTCGTAGCCCTCTCCCCTTCGGCAAAAATAATTACACGCTTATCACATATAAGCCTTGCTAGAATTATATTCTAGACAATTTGTCCAAACGATGAGAGTATAAATGGAGGCAGAAACTGTTAACTTGCAATAAAACTCATTTTGTATATAAGTGACAAGCAACAAGACGCCCTTTACCTGTGTCTGTTAATTGTGGCTCCCTCGTACGACAGATGTCTCCCATAAATTTCGGGCATCGCGTATGGAACCTGCAACCTGACGGTGGATTAATTGGACTAGGTATTTCTCCTTTAATAACAACTTTTGCACGTTTGGACGCTGGATCGGGATTAGGAACAGCGGTCAACAAACATTGAGTGTAAGGGTGTAATGGCTCCAATATCACATCATCAACGGAACCTGTTTCAACTATCTTGCCAAGATACATTACGGCAATTCGGTCAGCAATATGACGCGCAAGGGCTAAATCATGTGTTATGTATAAGAAGGAAGTGTTCAGTTTTTCTTTAAGGGACAACATCAAATTTAATATTTCAGCACGAATAGATACATCGAGCATAGAAACAGGTTCGTCGGCAACTATGAATTCTGGATTCAAAACTAGCGCTCTGGCTAAAGCAACTCTTTGTCGCTGACCACCACTCATTTCATGCGGGAAACGAAAAAGAAATTCCTCAGGGGGAATCAACTGCACATTTTCTAAAGCTTTTAAGACTCTTTCACTTATTTCTTTTTGATCAGATATCCCGTGAACTCTTAATGGTTCTGAGACTATGCTTTCCACGGTCATTCTAGGGTTTAAAGATTCGTAAGGATCTTGAAACACCACCTGCATTTTTCGGCGGATTGGTTTCATCTCATTTTCCGGAATGTTTGTGATGTCCTTCCCTTTAAAGAATATTTTTCCATCCGTTGGTTTAATAAGCCTTAACACTAATCTACCAGTTGTTGTTTTCCCACTGCCACTTTCACCTGCCAGAGCAAATATTTCTCTATTACCAATTTTAAACGAAATGCCGTCAACAGCACGAACAAACATTTTTTTTCGCGTGATTAATGTTCTAAAGAAACCAAGTCTCACTGGGAACCACTTTTTTAAGTTTTCTACTTCAACTAACCAGTCTCCGCTCATATTTTCACCTCTTAAGTCTTCTCATACAACCAGCATCTTACAAAGTGGTTTTCTTTGATAAATGTTTGAGGAGGAGGCTTGCTTGTACAAATCTCCAGAGCATATTTGCATCTTGGATGGAATCGACAACCCTGTGGAGGGCGCAGTAAATCAGGAGGAGAACCAGGTATTGAAACCATCGGGACTCTTTCTTTTGTAATGCCTGGAAAAGCGCTTATCAAGCCTTGTGTATATGGATGAAAAGGTTTCTTAAAAATGTCCATAACTTCTCCAAATTCTACAAGCATACCACCATACATTACACCAACTTTATTACAAGTTTCAGCAATTATTGAAAGATCGTGTGTGATAAGAATCATACTTAACTTCAATTTTTCTTTTATCTCTGTTAATAGCTTTAAAATTTGAGCAGCAACAATTACATCTAAAGCTGTTGCAGGCTCATCAGAAATCAGGAGTTCAGGGTTACATGCCAAAGCCATAGCAATCAAGGCTCTTTGTCTCATCCCGCCGCTGAATTCGTGTGGATAATAATCTTTTCTAGAGGGATCTAATCCAACCAATTCAAAGAGTTTAACTATCCTTTCATTGATCTCCTCTTTCCCTACATTAGGCTCGTGAATGCGAATTGCCTCTGCAATTTGGTCGCTAACTTTAAGAACAGGATTTAGCGCATTCATCGCCCCTTGGAAAACAATAGATATCCCTTTCCATCTGATTTTTTTTCTGAATTCATCTTCACTCATTTTAAGAATATCTTTTCCTTGAAAAAGAATTCTACCATTAACGATTCTACCGTTATTTGGAAGTAGTCTTAAAATTGATAGAGCCACCGTTGTCTTCCCGCATCCAGATTCTCCAGCAAGCCCTAAAGCCTCAGCTTTGTCGACTTGAAAGCTCACATTTTCGACAGCCTTAACAGGACCTCTGAGCGTGTCATAATAGGTCGTCAAGTTGTCTACTTCTAGAACGGGCATATCCTCGAAGCGCCTCTTTTATTTTTATTGGTTTCAAACCTTCTCTAACTGAAGAGAATGAATGATAGATATAAGTTTTTAGTCATAGTTGATGTAATGCTAATATAGTTGAATGCGTCGTAAAATATCTATGAGAATTCGTGAAAAATGGAAAATAGATGTTGACTTAGACTTACTAGTTAATAAAATTAAAGAATTTTTTGAATCTAAGAATTTTACTGTACATGTACGAGAAAATAAGGGAGACTATGATGTTGTAGTTTTAGGAAGACAGAGTAACGGCTCACGCGTAAGAATAGACGTTGAAGTTTTTAAAGAAAAAGATACGCTTTACATAGATTTGTCAGCAGGTGAATATGGAGCCATTTCTAAACTCGAAGGGATAATAAGCCTATTAATGGGGGGCATTATAACATTACAGAGAATACGATCAGAAGAAGCTCTTAGTAAATTAGAATTAGAATTTTTCGACTACATTGATCGATTCATTTTGGAATATGCATAATCTTTTTTAGTTTTATCTTACTTCCCGTTCAAGCTTTTCCTTTTAAAAGGAAGAAGATACCGAAGGAAGGAGCCAAAAAACGCGGAAACTATTAAGAATGCCATTGGTGCTGGAAACATAGCCCTGAACGCGTTTAGAAAACCCCAATACATAGCCCAAGACCAACCATAAGGAGTTGTTAAAAGAATTTTTCCCCAGCCAAGTACATTCCAAATGAAAACCGCAATAAAAAATGAGGTAAAGATCATGGCAAATATAAAAGCGAGCATGGAACAATAAAAGATGGTTTTAAGTTCAAATAAAATTGCTCCGCAAGTGATGCTTGCTAAGAATATTAAAACATAGTCTACGGTCGTTAATCCAAAGCCTCTCCATCGTTCAAAAGGTGGAAAAGCACCTTCGCCTTTAATAAACCAAGAAAACTCGAACTCCATGGATTGTTTGGAAAAAAAGATTAGATACTCATTTATGGCAACGAATGCCACGACGAAACTCCAGATTAAAGTGGTGACTGTTGCTACCTTATATTTTTTTATCTTGTGAACTAAGTTGCTTTTAGGTGGCAAACTACATCGTTCCTTTTGAAACTAGATAAATTAATCATGACTTTGATATATTAAGTTATTTCCTTAACCTCAAGTGATGTTTACACCAAAGTTTTACAGAAGGTTAGTGTTTATGGGCTAGTTTTTTCACAGCAAAATAAAAAGCAGCAATTATAGTCACAGCGATAATTAATATAGTATACCAATACCGTATCACTAAAGGAATATATATTGGTAATTTCACTACAACATCTCCGCTGGTTAATTCAACAGCAAACAATCGAACAAAGTAATCGCCTTTCCTCACCTCTAAGACTAATGAATCTGCTTTGCCAATGCTTGTGATAATACCTGCTTTAACTAAAACATCATACTTATAGTACCCATTTTTGTCCGTAAAACCATGTCCCAGAATATTTCCTTTACTATCAAGGATCGTTACCTCCGCATTTGCGACAGGATTATCATGAAGGTCTACGGCGTGAATTGAGAAGTACCAATAAATAACAATTTGAGAATCCACACTTATAGCGCAGCTCTTAAAGGTGCAGTTCTCTAACGTAATTATAGTATTGTCCGACGCTTCAACATGTTCTAAAACTGCATTTTTAATAAAGACATTAGAGAAACCACTAAATTCTAAATTTAGTTGCTCTGGGCCGTATACGTTTTCTAGCGTAATGTTGGGAATCAAGCTTGCCGGACCATATTGAATTGAATTGTTGTGAATTAGATTCCAATAAGGTACAAGTGAAGTATTAAAACCGTTTATGGTGCCGTTTAAGGAGCGCATACAAATTTGAAGAGCCTTTATGTTAGAATTAGAGATTGTCACGTTAGACGAGTGCAGAACTCGGAGGATGTCCAGTGAAGATTTTGTGATAAACAAAGTTGAGCTTTCAAAAGCCTTTAGCGGTTTGAGTACTGTTGAATTCGATAGAGATAGCGAAGAGAAACTCAACATTGAAATTCCCCCCAATATAGTAGAGTTTATGATATCGAATGCTGAATTACCATGACCTTGAATCCACTCATTTATGAAAGCTTTAGACAAAAATATCTTTGAATTATCAAAAGCCAAGATTTGGTCTGCTGTCAAATTTACTGATGTAATTTGTGCATTCTCGCATGCTGTTAAATGTGCTATTTGACTGTTAAAAATATCCGCTTTACAACTACCTTTACCTAAGAAATTAGAATTAGCTCCAGTTATTTTAGCATTATTTAGAGACGCCTTAGAATAATTATAAGAGAATAGGTATGAAATTTGTGTTTCTGTTATCAATGCGCTTACATTGTCGAAAAGTTTTATTGTGTTTATCATATGGTTTGGAGGGTTACACTTTATCATTGTCAGATTTGTGCATCCGTAAACACTGATCTCCCCGAGAACGCTAGAAGTGTTAAGTTGAATTTCTGAATCCCTAACCTCCATCATGGTAATTCTTACATTTTCCGTTTTCATTTTGCTCATGTTGGCTGAGGTACTTTTTATTTGACTTTCTATTATACTAATAGTGGAATTTTGAGTGTTCAAGTAATCTATTTTACTGCTAATTACGTTTGCAGTAGAGTTCATTAAATAAACTTTTGGCAGAACATAAGTGATATTGGTAAGAATGAGTTGTGAACAATTTCTTAAGGAAATCATACATAACTCACTTGCGGCAAAAATACCCACATAACTTGAATTTGAGGCTATTATATTTGCGCGGACTTTGGATCTAACCAAAGTTACGTTTCCATGATTAGAGTAAATAGGGATAAATCCTCCAGAAGTGACATTAATTACCGAATCAATCACAATTAATCGAGGATGACCTAACTCAGAATTTTTTTTCAAAATAATGCTTGATATGCTGTAAAAGTTTAAAGTTGCATTTCTTAGATATAGAGTAGCATTTTCTTCTATTATTATGCTCCCGTTAATCATAACCAGTTTATTTGTTATTTGGTGGATCTCGTTGTCCTTTATGACAAGGTTCCCTTGAATAATCTCTGACGCGTCTGCATAAGCGGGATTATTATTTATAAAGAGACCTAACGTTATATAAAGCAGCAGTGTTAAAATGATAAGCGACCACAAGAGTTGCCGTGTTGACATCATATAACTCACCTTATTTAACGCCTTTGTCTTAATTTTGGATTAAGTATTTCGTCAAGTGCGTGTCCAATTAATATAAATGATAATGCTACGATAGAGATTAATAAACCTGGTGGAACAACCCACCACCATTTATCTATATGTAGACCCTCTTGAACATCATGCAACATTCTACCCCAAGACATTACATTTGGATCAAAGAAGCCAAGCCAGCTTAATGCAGCCTCAGAAACGATGGCACTAGGAACACTTGAAGCTAATGTAACGTATACAAGAGCCATAATGTTAGGCAGCATATGATATAACATTATGTGAACGTTTCCTGCTCCTACTGCTTTTGCGGCTTCAACGAATGGACGCTCTTTTAGAGAAAGGATCACCGATCTGACTACCCGTGCAAATCCCATCCACCCTAAAACGCCTATCACGAAAATTAAGTTCCAAATGTTTTGTCCCATCACTGCTACCAACACTAGTAACAGCGGAAGTTGTGGTATAACAAGTAAAGCGTCGGTAAACCTCATTAGAATTTCATCTACAAAACCACCTAAATATCCAGCAATCATTCCTAACACTAAACCTATCCCCACCGCAAGAAAAGTGGCTGTTAAACCCACAAAAAGCGATATTCGCGAGCCATAGATGATTTGAGAGAATATATCGCGCCCGAGTTTATCAGTCCCAAGTAATCCATATGCTGTACCTAAACCCTTGAAGTTTAAGTCGTCCACATAAACTATTGTCTCGACGGATTCTTTGTCAGAGCTTGTGTCTATGAAAGTTATTTCAACTGTAAATGTGTAATTAGCTGGTTTTGAAAATATTACCTGTTCTGGTTTTATCAACTGTCCGTTTACATTACCCGTCATATATGCAGATGAGAGCTTAGACTGGTCAGCGGGCATCCAGTAAGATGTGGGAGTGATTATATTTTGTGGAAGCACACGTATATTGCGAATTGGAAATAAAAAGTCTTCTTGCAGATCATATTTTGTTTCAGCGGTCTCATTTTCAATTCTTGTGATCATTATAGAAATTTTTACCGGTACATCTAGAACTGGTTGATAAATTTCGGGCGTTGCGCTCACAAGTTCCACATGAGTCGACCCATCAATATAAAACTGAGCGAAAACTTCGAAGCGTGCAAGGGGTTTAAGGTATGGATAATTAAATGTTTTAGTTATCTTAACGGTTTGTGTTTGTCCCGTAGGGTTGCCGAAACGCTTATATTTTATTGCAATACAACCCGGTTCGGTTTTTCCGAAGTTTGGTTCATAGTATGTGCTAATCAGGCTGCTTGTATAAATCACATTGAAATCTATCGAAGATGTTAAACTAAAACCTGGGTTTTTGGTTAGGATAACGTTGCGGCTTTGCGGATCGTTAGGAAATAATTTATCATACCATTCCGGTTTTGCAAAGTCACCGGCAACATACCAATCATTCACAGGATCATGAGGAGCTATATATGGTGCAAATATTGCAACGATTAAAAAGACCATTAGTATTATTACACCCAATGCTCCTCTTTTGCTTTTAAAGAAAAGTGAAAGGAAATTTTTAAAGCGACGGATTGTAAATTTCATTCTTTCTTGCCGTGTTGCCATAATAATCACCCATATTTAATTCTAGGATCGATTACACCATAAAGCATGTCGGCTATGAAGTTGGCTATGATTACACAAAGGGCAATAACGAAGAACATAGCTTGAAGGACGGGGAAATCCTTGACTTGAACCGCTTCCCATATCCATCCACCCAGCCCTCTATACGAGAAAACCCCTTCAGTAATTATTGCACCGCTTAATAGAAAACCGAAAGATAGCGCTGCATTTGTTATGAGAGGTAGTGAGGCGTTTTTCAACACATGTCGGAGGAGGATAGCTCTTTCTCTGACACCTTTTGCTCTCGCTGTGACAACATAATCCTCGGTAATTGTTTCAAGGACGCTGGCTCTTGTTAGAAGTAGCCATCCACCGTATTGGAAAAGCGTCAACACTGTTACGGGTAAGACTGAATGGTAAATCCTACCGCTAATTTCAGTCCAGCTTGGAATTGGAATTTTTATCCCAGTGAAAGGTATTTCAATGACTGCTGCTGGTGGAGGCATTCCACCACTGCTTGCATATATAACAGCCCATTCTGGTGGAAATGGGTGGGAAGATGGGAACCATCTTAGTTGAACACTGAAAATTAGTATGAAAAGCATACCCATCCAAAAAGTGGGGAAGGAATATGTGGTTAAAGAAGCGAACACCAGCGCGCTATCCAATTTTCCACCTCGCTTGTAGGCACATATGAGACCTAGCAAAATGCCTATCACCATGGAGAGAACTGTGGAAGTACCTACAAGAACAAGGGTGTTTAAAACTCTACTGCCGAATTCAACAGATATAGGCTGCTGTGAAAGGAAGGAGTATGTATTTAAAAAATTGAAGGTTACCAGATTATACAACATTTTAAAGTATCTCTCCCATGGTGGCCTATCAAGCTCCCAGAGCTTAATTAGAGCGTCGATTTGCTCTTTTTTCATACCAGGTCTTACAAAAATTTCTTCAGGTCTTCCGGGCATTAGCTCAAATATTATAAAATTTAAAGTTGCAACGAAAAACAACAGAACGATTGCGAAAGCAAGCCTTTTAATGATGTATTCCCTAAGCCCCAATTCCTTCTCCTCGTCTTTTGAAATTGAGAAGCCTAATATTTAAGTCTTAATAAAAAAAGAGGGGGAGTTTAGCCTTAAGGTTGGAGTCTTAGAACCATGAGGCTCCTAGGTTTGTTGCAACGTTGATTAGGTCTAGAACGTTGACTTTGCCGTCTTTGTTTATGTCTGCTGGTATGTCACCTGGCGGTCCTGTCCAGCCTATTGCTGTGGCTACAACTATCATGTCTAATACGTTAACTGTCCAGTCGCCTGATTTCGCGTTGCCTTTGAATATTCCCCAGTCTATCTTTATGCGGCTTGGATCAGTGTCCACGTTCGGGACTATTGGTGCGAAGTAGTTGCGGTTCGCCCTTAATACGGCGCTTACTCCTGGCGTGTAGCTGACGAAGTAGAAGGCACCGGATCCTATCAGGGTTTTTTCTGGGCCTAGGTTGCCCGGTGTGAAGCCGTGCGGGTCTAGGATGTTTTGGTATACAGACTTTGGTATTATTGGTAGGCCTCCAACCCAGTGCATTGCCCAGCAGCTTAGAACGTTTTCATAGAAGGTTATTTTGTCACCGGAAATCTCGATTTTTAGTGTTCCATCTGGGTTCACATACAAATCTGCTACGGCTGGGTAGTTCCAGCCGACGTGGTCGTAGACATATTGGAAGCTGAACTTAACATCTTCTGGTGTGACAGTGCCTATTACCGCTCCATTCGTTGCATTAACCCACTTTATTCCACTTCTTAAAGTGAAGGTTATCTTTGATGCTAATTCTCCCGTTTCGGGGATTGTCCATGTCTCTAACTTCCAGTCTTTTGCCATCCATGGCATGTCAACTGCGATGTTTAGTGGGTTCATAGCGATTAGGCTGTCGAAAATCTTGTCCAATATCTGCCAGTCCCATACCCACTGTGAGTAGATCACGTTCAATTGTTCCACATCTGATTTGAAGCCCCATCTCAAGGTGCCGCCTGTTGGTCCTATGCTTGGATTGTTAGTGCAGTAGAGGTTCCACCAGTTGCGGACTCCGAAAGAGTCAACATTTAGTACGTGCCATGCTTTATTGTGCGCCATGTAGCCTACTGTTGTCCACAATGGAATGAAGAACACCATTTCCCCGAACCTTTGGCATGCTAAATGTGAGTAATATTCAGCTTCCTCTAGGTCCTTTGCATATTTAACGCGTTCAATGTATAAGTCCCAAAGTCCGTCTTGAATGTTATCGTAGTTCCATGCAAATTCAGTTATATCCCAGTTCATTGCGCTGCTATGCCACAAGTCATACAGATAGTCGGGATCCCTACTTAAGCTCCAACCGCCAGTGTAAATGTGAAAGTCCTTTTTGTACATAACGTTCGGACTGCATGTGCCCCTCGGAACGTTTAAGTCTTCCACTGGTATACCAATATCTTCTAGACCTAGATGTGTTGCATCTCCGTAGATTAAAAGTTGACCGGCAAGGCTCCTTCTAGTGTCATCTGATCGCCTATAGAATATTAATCCTGGATCACTTGGGTTGCGTTTTAACACGTCCTTCAAATACTGTCCAGCCTTCAGGTGACCAGGCGGAAATTTAACATCACAGTACACATTTGGATCTGGTGAGTCCCTCCATCCATACTGGTATAGTATCTGGCAAGCACGAGCCGGGTCATAATTGTACGTTGGCATTGTCGGATCGTACCAGCGGAGCCACGGCATTATTGGACTTTCACAAACAGCTCCGAGACCACCAACTATCTGTGAAACTATGTATGCTTTGTCAACCATGTAGGCGATTGCTTTCCTAAATTCTGGATAGGAGGTTGGACTCCTTCCATAAACGCTCTCAGGATAGGACAACAGAGACGCATTGTTATTTATGTCAAATTCGTAAAGGCCGATTTCCCTGAAATAGTCCAGTGCAATATAGGAGTTGTAGGGTGGACTGCTCCACCTAGTGACCAAATCACTGCCAATGGGCCAGTCGATCAAGTCAATTTCTTGAGCCTCAAACGCATTAAACTCCGCAGTTTCAGTAGAGTAAATCTTTACCAGAATCTCGTCAACCCTAGGACCATATATTGTTGCAGCCTTAACTGGAGCGGGCACCAGATACACTGCCAACAAAGCTACAAAGGCTAAAGCTAGAATGGCAAATTTCACTTTCACTTTTCTCCTCTCCTTCCCTATTTTAGCATTAAGATATTTAGAAAGAATCCAAATTTAAAGGTTCCGGAACTTTCTTCTATATTTTTCGAACAAGCTAAAGGCTAAAGATCTTGAAGAACTAGCGAGCCTTTTTATATATAACAGTCATCACAGCCACAATTACTAAAACAACTGCCACAATGTACAATACATCCTCCAAAAGAAATGACCTCTCAGGAGCTGCCAAAACTCTCATAGTTTTTTCAATTTTACATGGATAAGTTAATTTTCTCGTAGCGTTATAAGTCAAACCATCGTTATCGATAACAATAAGCGATACGGTATAATTCCCAGGGTTAACGTACCTATGGATAACAACTTTTCCATAACCAAGGTAAGTGGCATCTCCAAAATCCCACACATAGTTTACAATAGACCCATCGGGGTCAATGCTCATAGAAGCATCAAAAGTTACTTCATAATTCACAACCAACTTTTCAGGCGACCAAGTAAAGTTAGCAATTGGAGGCTTTGTAACTCTTATAATGAGGTTGCCCTCATTATTTGTTACATTATCCTCCTCAGACAAAATTGTAACATTCGCTTTAACTATATAACTACCAAGCATATCATTTGTATCTAAAATGAACATTGAAATGTTAAAGCCGCCGGGATTCAAGTATGGAATTCTAACATTTTCCAGAAGCGTGCCATTTTGATATAAGGTTACACCAATGTCATATTCAGCAGTCCACCCAAGGTTCTTTACGAAAGCCCTTATAAGTACGAATTCTCCTTGAGCAGCAACCGTTACATTGGCAGATAAAGAAACACACAAATCATGGAAAACTTCAGTTGCAATATTTATTGCGCCATTTAACAAATTATTGTCAGCGATATTAAGCTCACCCGCCAAAATGGTCGCGTTAGCAAAAATCCGGTACACTCCGACATCAACACCAGTCGTGTTCCAAAAGAAGACTAAAGTTTGAGTAACGCTCGGCTGTAGGTTAGTAACTTGTTGCGTCCCGATCAAAGCTAAAACAGCAGTATCGGTATTATTACAATATAGGTATACAGCAAAAGTCTCCGGAACATTCCCCTTGTTTTTCACATCAACCTCAATTTCTACAGTCTGATTTTGAATAACATTTGAAGATCTAGGCTCAACCCTTACAACGGCAATATCGTGGTTAACTGTTTCGAAACTTCCATCATAAATTTTATCAATCGGTATTGGTTGTGCAAACATGTCCCCCAGAATGCATTCATTATCATTGATGTCTAGAGTGGTTAAACCCACACCTATCACTTTGAGGTTTAGAGTAACCACGGAAAATGTCCCATCTACTGATGATGCAGGAGGAATTGCACAAATTGATATCCAATATCTTGCTCTTCCGTCTTGGAGTTTTGTTATGTTGTTTACTGCTGTGAAATAGTTGTTTTCCCATTGGGGTGGGGGTGTGCTTGGGTTTTGTATCCATTCTTTTGATGTGGCGTTCCATTGGGTGCATTCAAGTATTGAAGAATCCCAATAAAGCCTAAACTCATAACCAAACAAACCAACAACATTCTCAATCCTTACACTTACATTCACAACATCGTAGAGATTAGCCTTCGCAGGGTTAACCAAAACACGTACAACAGCGCCGGGATTGCCTCTACCTAAAAAAACGAATGACTGTATAACACTTAAACATGCTAAGAGAAGCAGCAAACACGCCACTTTTGTCCGATCCAAATCATCCACCGCCTAATTAACACAAGAATCAGAATTATATAAGTTTTAAGAAATAAAGTCACAAAATCAAAAGCAAAAAAAGAAATGAAACAAATAGTACTTTATTTACATGACTCTCCAAGATGGGTTGAAATTAGTATCATGTCCAATACATTAATAGATCCGTCTCTATTTATGTCAGCGTACATATTATAATCTAAGTCGCTTGACTTAGTGTTAAAAACCGTTGATGCAAGAATCATATCTAAAATGTTCACAGAATCATCGCCACTTACATCGCCCACTATCCTAACTTTTACTCCTCCATCAACGTAAATGTTATCACTAGCATTTTCTTCAAAAGGAAGCAGGGATGCGCCAGCACTTATTGTGTAGTTATGACAACATGGCACATTACTGGTGTCCCAAATAAAGACGAGCTCTAATTCAACATCACTCGCCAAATTTGTTATGCTTTTATTTCCTATGAGATTGTTATCGTAATACGCAGCTACGGTGATGTTTACAGGCAACAATCCCCTATTTACTACAACCACCACAACCGTGACTTTCCATCCGGGATAGACTGAACTTAGCTCTGAAGAAACACGGGTTATTGCTACATTGGGAACCACAATTTTAACAGCATTACCCACTAAAAAGTTATTCGCCGTATCCACCTCAAGCGGGACGACACTTGCCCGTGCACTTACCACATAAACACCCGGCAGCACAGCGGACGTATCCCATACAAACGATAACGTAATATTAGTATGCGGAGGCAGCTCAGCAACATCCAGAGCATTAATTGCAGTGTCATTATTATATACCGTCACAGTGAAAGATTCCTTCCTATATATGCCAAGGTTTGCGGCAACAACTTTTACAATGATCATGCTTCCGCGGTATACTGTAATGGGACTCGCCGACACCTCAAGTATTGCAACATCAGGTGGCGCCACACTGATAAAACCATCACATGTCTCATGAGGTATAGATTCACCAAAGGAATCTATGAGCTTTGTTTGACTCAAATTCAACACGCTTGCACCATAATTCGCCACTTGAAATGTTATTGTAACAAGTGTTATCGGAGATACCGTAGAAATAGACGCTGCAGGATGTAGATAAGTTACATTCACAGATATGACACCATTTCTATCATCAATAACGATTATTGGTATGAAATTAGTTTCCCCTTTAGGTTGCGGGTGCACCAAAACACCAATCCCATTAAGGAAAATCGTGTCATATTTAAGTTCAAATTTATACCCAAATAGATCAGTTACATTTGCAACTTTAATATTAATGCCAAAAGTTGTTGCGGGTGTTAATGAAGGATCTATTATTGATGGTGGATCCACAAACAATTTTGCCAATAAAACGTTATTAAAATAGCTGTCAAAAGTTTCATATGGGATAGTGTTTCCTCGACTGTCCATAAGTAAAACATCGTATAGATGAAATTCACTTTCTCCAAAACCCCTAACTAGAAAAGTTATTTGCAAAAGTGTTCCGTTTCCGCTTGCCGGTGGGGCCGGAGGCACTAACGATATCGCTACCCATATCACTCCAGATGCAGGATCGTCATCCATTCTATTTATAACAGTCGAGCCGAAGCTCTTCAGAAAATCTCCTTCTTTAATTAAAAGCACATCCAAAACTGTGGTGTTATAGCTTATCTTGAGATCAAAGCTGTAGAGATTTTTTCCATTTTCAATATTAATATCTAAGGTGAAATTGCTTGTAGGTTTTAATTGCGGATTAATTATTTTCGCTGGATGAATGTAGATTTTTGATGGAGTTATTGGAACATTAGAGAAGAAACCGTCACCAACCTCATGCTCTATTGGTTCAGCAAAGAAGTCACCTAACACGGTATCAGCCAAATCTAAGGTTGTACTTCCTTCACCTGTAACCTTGAAGGTAAATTTAACTAACGTCGCATTTCCACTGTAGGCGTTTGATGGAGGTATTGCAGTGACGCATAACCAGTAGCTTCCTAAATCCTCATTTGTCTCATTTTTGCCTATGAAGAATTGCGTCCACGGCAAAGTTAGTATAACGCGCTGCATATCTAATATAGATGTATCCCAATAAAACTTAAACTCAACACCATAAAGATTATTAACATTATCTAGCTTAACACTCACCGAAAAGTTTTTAGAAGGTTGTAAGCTCACGTCGACTATACTTGGTGGATCAACATATAACCTTGTGGTGGACGCATAGGTTGGAGGAAAGATCCCTACGCATGACAAAATCACGGCGATTATAAGGGCAACTGTGCAAAAGCTTTTAACCGTTCCTTTCATGTAGCCGCCCATAACTCCCTTCCCTTCATAAAAGTTTTTGGCAAGAAGCATATGAATATTTCGGTAAGTCGTTTTAAATATTCAGGATCCAAGGTAGCTTGAAACTAGTATTAAGTCTAAGACATTTATTATACCATCTTCTTTTATGTCTGCGTTCGGGTTCCACTTTGAGTCACCTTTACTACAACCCAATGCCGCAGCGACACTTATTAAATCAAGAACATTTACCTTATTATCTCCTGTTATGTCGCCTTTCTTAGTTACTTGAACTATAGTGCTCCGCAAATTATCTGATAAAGCAGTTTCGTTTAAAACTCCTGTAACGCTTATAGAGATAATGTATTTTCCTTTATCGTAATTTGTAGTGTTCCATTTAAGACATACTTCTATGAATGATATGGTGTTTAAGCTCATATTGATTGTAAATAAACTTGTTTGGTTGACGTACATTGTTACCTGAAAGTCTTCCGTATAAATTCCTCTGTTTATAATAGTAGCATTAACTTTCAACACAAATCCTTGTCCAATAATAGTTTTAGACGTATTAATTTTGAGTACTACGATATCATGTGAAGACCAAGGTTTCATAAGTGGGTAATGGTCGACGTTCTGTTCGTCGATCATGTAAGCTTCATCTCCTATTCCATCGTTGTTTGCGTCGCTTCCACTATATTTGTGCCAAAAGTTACCGCCATATGGATATCCACAGTCGAACATGTTTCTTGAAGATATAGAGTAAACATCAATTTCGTTTCCTTGGAAGTTGTTATAATAGAATTGATTATCAAAGGATAAAGTTGCGAAAACACCATATCTTTGACATAATGTAATGTTATTTCCAATTATTTTATTTTTCTGTGCTTTTACAAGTTCAAATCCATCGTAGTTGTTTTTTATAAGATTTTTCTCTACACTGTTATTCGAGGAGGAACATAATATAATACAAAAAGTATTTGCTTGCATAAGGTTTTCAGTCAGATTATTGTAAACCCCTTGCCCGAGCATGATGCCAAAATTGTTACCTGTTACTTTATTCCATAAAAATCCGTTAAAGGATGACGAGTAAATAGCTATCCCATCCTTGTTTGATAGTATAATATTTTCCATCACTTGGTTATGGCTTGAGTTAGCGTGAAAAGTTATCCCATATTCAAGGTTTTCCGAAACAATGTTTCCAAAGAGTACATTATAATTTGAAGAATTTCCAAGTATAATTCCGTTTTTTGAATTCGCAGTTATGTTGTTGCCTATGATTTTATTATGCGATGAACCCCAAAAGTAAACACCGTGCACATTACTTGTTATCCGAGACGAAGAAAAAATATTATTTATAGACGTATTGACCCATATCCCAAATTCGAAGTATTTAACTTCTAAGTTTGTAACGGTTACATTGCTTACTTCTGCGAGAAATATTCCAACACCTTCTCCATTTCCTTGCAAAATATGGCGGGCGCCATCTATTATTATATTGTTCTTCTCGACTATTACCCCGATGCGTGAATTGTTTACGATGATGTTTTGCGTGAACGTGTATACTGTTCCGTCTTTGTGTATTGGCGCATCTGGAGGGTCAACGTTTCCGTCGACTCTTATGCGTATAACATTATTAGTATCATATGTAACAATAAGACCATCTGCTACGTCATGACAAATTGGGTTTGCATCATAATCACCTATCTCCGTGTTAGCCAAGTCTACGGCGGTTTGCCCTATCCCTTTTACCCTAAAATTAAGAGTAGCTACTACGAATGTTCCCGTTGCCGGTTGCGCTGGTGGTATAGCGGCTATTGATATCCAATATCTTGCTCTTCCGTCTTGGAGTTTTGTTATGTTGTTTACTGCTGTGAAATAGTTGTTTTCCCATTGGGGTGGGGGTGTGCTTGGGTTTTGTATCCATTCTTTTGATGTGGCGTTCCATTGGGTGCATTCAAGTATTGAAGAATCCCAATAAAGCCTAAACTCATAACCAAACATATCGACGATGCTCTCAATTATGACACTTACTGAGATGTTACCTAAAAGATTGACAATTTGGAAGGGTGGATTAACATACATTCTGCCGACTTTGAAAAAAGGAGACCACTCTGCGTTAGCCAGGTTTAATAGCGAATGTTTATTTATAATACCAGTAAATAATCCTATTAAACATAAAAGCAGAGCTATTGCTTTTAACCGGAATTTCTTCAAAATTACGCCTCCCAGCCTAAGGATCTAGCAACCAAAATAATGTCGAGGATGTTCACTTTGCCGTCTTTATTTAAATCTGAAATTATGCCTCCTGGTGGACCTTCCCAGCCTATGTCACGCGACACTATTATCAGATCAAGGACGTTGACTTTGTTATCGTTGTTTAGGTCTGGAACTTTGAAGATTACTGTTTTTTGAGCGGCAGTTACTTGATTTGCATATTTACAAGTTGCGTATATTGTGTATGTACCGATAGGTTGGTATAGGGGGACTTTAAATGTTGTATAGTATAATCCTGGTGTGGAGCTTATAGTCCCTGAGCTTGTTGCGTAGGAACTTGAACTACTTGTGATTGTAAAGGTGGTTGACTTTTCAATAGAGAGTGGTGTTCCCCCGTTTTTCGGAAGTTCGTTGAAGGTATTAGCGTAAACTATTGCTTTTCCCGTGGCAGCTTTTTCAAGTATGTAGATTGGAATAATGACGCTTACCTTACAGAGTGGGTTTAAAGTTAATCTAACCCAGCTTGAATCTATAATTCCTTGAGCCGAGTCGAAGGCTGTCAATGTTATAAGGAAGTTTTTTGCTTCTGTATCATTGTTGTTTCTAACGGTTATGTTGAAGTAGGCGAATTCTCCTCTTTTAAAGGAGTCTTTTGGCTTGCCCCATTGGTCAGAGGGATATGCTGATATTATCTCTATTTCTTGATTTGTGGGTGCTACCCCTATTTGAAGGGTTCTGAGGATAAGTTCGTGGTTTGTGGGATCATCCACCTCTAACCCTACAAGTGCATCGGACACTAGGCTCCCGTTATTGTAAACGTATCCATAAATATTGAGTGTGTCACCGAGAAAGTATTCTGGTTTATTTGTGTAGAGGGTTATTTCTAATGTTCCTTGCGCCATAGTGAGGGGGATTATTTGGATATACAGTAATGAAATTAAAGTCATGTAAATAACAACAATAAGCTTTCTTAAATTTCTCTCCATGCTTTCTCCCCATTAACTGAGTTTAGGGAACTTTCAGATATTTTAAGGTTATTCCTTTCCAAAAAAAGGGGGGAATTGTGCAGGGTCTATTTGGGCAGTATTGTGAATGTAATGGAAACTTCTGGACAGTAAGCTACACCGCATTGTGTGGGTGGAGCTGTGAAGGCGTTTGCGTAGATGGTTGCGGTTCCAGCTCTGGCCCACTTGGGGATGCGGAGGCATGAAACCTCAACTTTGTATGAGCCCTTGGTTACGGTTGATAGTGAGAGAACCATGCTACCTAATGGGTATCCGGCTTCGTCGTAGACGGTGAGCGTGAGGAATAACGGTCTGTTTTGTGCTGATATGCTGAAGAATTCCACTTCAGTAACTAGGTGCCAGTTGTGCCAGTGGGAGCCGTCTTCTTCGCCTGATATGAGGGTTATCTTTGTTATTTGTATTAGCCAGCCTACTTCGAAGTGGAGCACGTCGACGATTTTGACTTCGTCAATCCATGCTGCGGCGTAGACTGTCCATGTTCCGAAGACTATTTCTTCTGCGTGCTCGCATGGCCAGTCTATTCTAAACTCGATTCTGGCTATACCATTCTCGTCTGTGACGGCGGTTCTATAGAACACAATGTTGTAGTAGTCGTTCTCCGGTCCGTGAACTTCGAATTCTACTATCTTGTTTTGTATTGGCCATCTGTTGTAGGAGACGTATGCATAGAGTACTACGAGGGCTTGGGGTTCATAGGCGTCGGCGTCGTGGTATCGTTTTTGTCCTCCGTAGGGTGCGGGGTATTGCGTGTAAACGTCTATGTAGCGTTTGTCAAGGGTTATATAGTACGTGCCGTCATGTATTAATTCAACTGGAATTTCCTCGCCGTAGTAGTTGCCAAACATTGGGTCTCTGATGTCTAACACGCTTGACAGTGTTGCTCCTGGAACTCCATATTTAGATCTGAATGTAATTCTTGCCACTGATCCGTCGCCATATGGGTAGACGTAGCCTGGTGGTTCTGTTCCTCCGTCTAGTAGTACGTCGACTACTGTTATGTGGTCTGAGTAGAGTCTTGTGTAGAAGAACGTGTACGGTGGTGTTGTTGCCCATGGGAACATTCCAAGGAATGGCCCTTCTGAGACGGATATTAGCTCTAGCAGTGTTGGGTCGTAGTAGAGGCTGAATTGTACTCCGAAGAGTTTGTCGACGGATGTTATGTTATATACATATATGTCAACTGTGAATTCTACACCTTCGTCCAAGACTGTTACTTCGCTGGGTTCTACTCCTATTGCTTTCTTTGCTGGTGATGGTATGGCTATTTTAGCCCATCCGTTTATTAGTGCGCTGGGGGTAACTTCTTGGCCTGCTTGATTCTTGACTAACACGTTTTCCAGTACGAGTGGAGAAGTGAGCTCTTTTCCAACTTCGCCGTATATTGCCTCAAATGTTATTGTGGCGATGGTTCCGCTGCCGCTTGGGAATGGCCCTGTCAGTTCAGTTAGTGCTACGTGTGCTGTGAGTCTTCCGTTGACGTTGTCTATGCTGTATTCGAAGGTTGTTGTGCCGAAGTTGCTGAAGAATGTTCCCTCTGTTACGGCTGTTGCGCTGAAGAGTGTTTGGTTGAAGGTTAGGTCGAATGATACCTCTGTTACTTGATATATAGCGTCAAGGTCTAATATTGATACGCCTATGCCAAAGGTTTGACCCACAAAAGTTGCGGTGAATGTGTCCACCCTTAATTTTGGTGGTGGTGGTGGAACATAATAGTAATAGAATTCTCCATCCCAAGTCTCATGCTGAATTGGTTCAGCTTTTGAATCGCCGAAGATGTCGTCATAAATGTCTATTGGCGAATACAAATAGCTGCCTATTCCAGGTGGTGGAGAGCTTATTATTTTGAAGGTTATTTCTCTGAGTTTTGTTGTTCCTGTGAATGATGTGCCTGGTGGTGTACATGTTATTACGAACCACATTATGCCGTTTGCGTAGTCTGTCTCATTCTTGCCTATAAAGTAGTTGGAATAGATCAGGTAGTCTTTGATTTTTGTAACGTTCAAAACAGTAGTATTCCAATGGATTTTGTACTCGTAACCATAAAGGTCCGTGAAGTTTGCGGCCCATAAGGTCACAGTAAATTCTGAACCAACAGACGTTGTGTCGGTCCATTTCTCCACTTTGCGCGGTTCAATCTTTACCACTGGTAATTGATCAGCAGATGCTGGAAAGATTGCCAAAGCACCCAATAGAAGACTCGTTATAATCAACGCTGAAACTAATTTTTCCAGTTTCATTTTCCCCTTTCTCCTTTCTATTAGCACTATGATAATTAGAAAGAATTCGAATTTAAAGATTCCGGAATTTTCTTCTATATCTAACCTAGAAAATTATCCTACAAAAAATTAAAAAATTAGGGGGACTTCTTCTTGAAAACTATGTATAGCAGAAGGATCACTGCAATCAAAGAGATGGCTAGCACAACGTAAAGGATTGTCGAAATACTTCCCGTGTCAGCTGGAAACTTCTGCTTCATTAATTCCTCCAGCCCTTCAACCTTACCGGCCAAGTCTGAAACACTACCCGTTAGTACGCCAATATCAGTCTTCACAGTTGCAACATCACCCTTAACGGAAACCACCGAAGCGTTCAGCGAGGTTAAATTGAGCCTAATTATGCCAACATCAGTCTTCACAGTTGCAACATCACCCTTAACCTCAAGAATCCAAGCATTCCAGCCAGTCAATGTTGGACTTATTTGAAATGAATCGCTTCCAACGCCGTTCAATGATAAATATTTGGCTTCCGCAACCAGTAGCCATGTGCCAAACTGAGCATCCGCTGGAAGTTCATAGGTTAGCGTATAAACTCCCTGAGCTACACGAACCACATATGGCGATAAGTCCAGTGCAACATCGCCGCAGTAAAGCTTGACATCAACACTGTCTACATCAACAAGCGAGCCGTAAACCGATGTTGTTATATAAACTTGGACTATCTCCCCTCTGAAGTGCAGCTTGCCAACGTTAACATCCACAGATAAATACCATCGTGAAACACTGACTACTTGACTAACACTCCTAAGGTTTCCGTCATTATCCTTCACCATTAAAGTGACTGTATATTCTCCAGGTTCAGCATAAGCATGTGTGCAGACAACCCCAGTTCCAACAGATCCATCACCGAAATCCCATTCATAGCTAACTATTGTCCCATTATCAAATGGAGATGTATCATAGCTTGCAGAAGCATTAAACGTAATCGCTTCACCAATAACCGGGCGCAAGGGCTTATAAATGAACATTGGAACAGGTGGATCAATACGCAGATAGTAGCGCGCCCCCTTAGGATCATAGTGTGGAATTTCCTCGGCGTATACATTACCAAAGACAACATCGGTGATTGAGAAATCAAGAGGATAACTTTTATGCATCTCAACATCCGCCGTAGTTTTGAACTTCAATGTTACAACAACACCCTCGCCATGCGGGTACACGTATCCTGGCGGCTCCGGTCCCCCATCAAGCAGAGTTATAGCGACTATTGCATAGTCTGGGTAAAGTCGCGTTGCTAGGAAGGTGTACGGCGGAGTTTGCACCCAATTGAACGTGTCAAGGAAAGGCCCCGCCTCAGCGCCCACAAATTCCAATAGCGTTGGGTCAAAGTGGATTCTAAACTCAATGCCGAAGAGACGCCATTTCTCTGAAAGGTGTTTGATAGTTACGTTTAGTTCAAATTCTTCGCTAAGAACCAGACGTGCTGATGGTTGAATTTCAAGCCAACCGATCTCAGGTAAAACTTCAAGCAACTGGCTTGTAGAATTGCTTAATCCACTGTTGTCCAGAACGGTGAGGGAAACGGTGTAATTCCCCTCAGCCGTGTAGATGTGGGTTATTATTGGAGTGCCAACGGTGGTTACGTTACCATCACCGAAATTCCAAGTATAACTAACAATGGTGCCATCAACATCATAACTAGCAGAAGCATTAAACGTTATGCCGTAGTTTACCGATGGAGGGTACGGAGAATACTCGAAGACCGCTACAGGAGGTACGGCGATTTTCACACGTACAATTTTTGAAGTGCTGTTAGTTAAACCCTCATTGTCCTCGATCGATAAGGTAACGGTGTAATTCCCCTCAGCCGTGTAGATGTGGGTTATTATTGGAGTGCCAACGGTGGTTACGTTACCATCACCGAAATTCCAAGTATAACTAACAATGGTGCCATCAACATCATAACTAGCAGAAGCATTAAACGTCACAGTCGCATTTGGCTGAGGCCTTGATGGCGAATAGGTAAACTCCACGAAAGGAGGTATATGTTCAGGCCATACTCTAATTTGTTGAGAATATGAACCGCTTAAATTGTCATTGTCTGTGACTGTGAGGTTTACCATATATAGCCCCTCAGCCGTGTAGATGTGGGTTATTATTGGAGTGCCAACGGTGGTTACGTTACCATCACCGAAATTCCAAGTATAACTAACAATGGTGCCATCAACATCATAACTAGCAGAAGCATTAAACGTCACAGTCGCATTTACCTTAATCAATAAAGGTGAATAGGTAAAGTTCGCCACCGGTGGAGCCAGGGAAGGTCGCCTATAATAAAACTCGCCATCATAAACCTCATGCTCAATTGCATTAGCACCTGAATCGCCGAAAACTGTGTCGTAAACATCTATCTTTGAATAAAGATAGTTACCTGCCCCCGGTGGTGGAGAGCTTATTATTTTGAAGGTTATTTCTCTGAGTTTTGTTGTTCCTGTGAATGATGTGCCTGGTGGTATACATGTTATTACGAACCACATTATGCCGTTTGCGTAGTCTGTCTCATTCTTGCCTATAAAGTAGTTGGAATAGATCAGGTAGTCTTTGATTTTTGTAACGTTCAAAACAGTAGTATTCCAATGGATTTTGTACTCGTAACCATAAAGGTCCGTGAAGTTTGCGGCCCATAAGGTCACAGTAAATTCTGAACCAACAGACGTTGTGTTGGTATATCGTTCAACAAGCGGCGGGTCTATGTATACACAAGTCCCCGCATATGCGTAAACTAGCAAATTTTGATAAATAGTGCCTGACGCTAGAGCAGCGGAAGTAAACATTGCTAGCAAAATTTCAGCATAAATCATCTTCTTATTCATTATTTACACCTCGGCTTAGCTTTATTTCATCCACAGATATTTGAATTTTACTGTTCCTTAATATAATTGATTGAAGAAAAGAATTACGGCAACAGTCTAAGTTAAACTCTTTTAAACCTTTAAACGAACACGCCTACTTTTAGAACAAGAAAACCCAAAAACAATAACAAACAAACCTGAAAAACATACAAAAACCCCAGGATACTTCAAATATGAGTGAGGATGCAACTCGCTGCCCTCAACAACGTACGTTTTAAACAGCGTGGCCCTAACTAGAAAAGCATCTTCAGCAAAAACAGAAAAACAATATAGACCAGCAACATCAGCCTTCCCAGTCAAGTTCCAACTTCCAGGCTCAGTAACCCAACCTAAACTAGAAGAATAGCTAAGATAAACATACTCTGTCCTATTATTGCCAGAAGGATCAGTGATATTTGTATAGACAATAAATGGTTCAACCAATCCACCACTATACCTCAAGTTATGGGCGAACTCTACCCTAAACTGGTCACCCTCAGAAAAATTGGCCCTCAAAACAAAGAGCTTTACTCCATTACGATCTATTTTTTCATCAACTTTATCGCTTTTTTTGATTGGAGGAGTTTGAACAACAACTCCAGAAATAGCCAAAAGAATTATACCTAACACAAACAGGCAAAGGCCTAAGAGGATCTCCTTTTTCTTCAAACTCTTCCTCCCATGGAAATAGTTAAACTACATAAAAGCTTTAAACATTGCTCCGCGTGAAAATTTCATGCGCTTGGTAAACAACCTCTTAGACACCCTCGGTTTTTTAATTAAAAGGTATAAGCCAACAATCGCGGAAAAACCTGTACCTAAAATGCTTAAAAAAGAGGGCTTCACAATATGCATGTAGACAGTTTTAACTTCTTCAACTAAAATGCTCACATTCGCCACAACTTCCCGATACGGATTAACCAAAATAAACGTATAATTACCATTGTAGTCTAAGCCACTAAGCTTCTTGGGTATAATAGCCTTGTCCACACTTTGTGCATAGGTCTTTATACCTGGAAGAGACGGAATAGTTCCGTTCCGAATCAAATCTGTCAAAATAATATATGGTGAAGAACTCTCATTCAAAAGTTCACGAAACAGCAGAGCCCCAGTTTGATTAACAACCCAAAAATCAATGAGGGTATAATTGTTTGGTTTTGACGAATTCCAAACAGTTGCTATGACTAGCACATCAACCTCATAGACAACATTATCGGGATTACCTAATGGCGTCAAAGTTACATTTTTAGCAGCGTAAGTTGCCGTGCCATCAATCTCACGAAACGTGTCTAGAAAAATCAAAGGTATTCCATGCTCATCAAGTAAAACATTACTCTTCTTTTCAATAATAGGAATTAATTGAAGCCCGGCTAAAACAAGTGAAAAAAGGATAAATATAATGCCAATAACCCTTCTTTTCATATGCTATTTAATGCTATAGAGCGAATAAAAATTTTTGCCTTTCTCTCCCCAACTCACCCACACCGACCACCCAATACAGAGGAGAATCAAACAGTCAAATAATCAATCAAAGAATCAAACAAACAACAAAACAACAAACCCCTCCTCCCACCTCATCCAAAAACAACACAAAAGAAACAATGGAAACTTTGGAAACGGGGGAAACCCCGCGCGCGTTTTAGATTTGAAGAGCTAGAGAAAGGTGTTGGTGTTTTTGGTTTGTCCGGGTTGGTTAGGTTCCTAGGTTGTTGGCTATTAGGATTAGGTCTAGGACGTTGTAGTTGCCGTCGTTGTTTAGGTCTGTATTTAGGCATTGGTACCATTCTTTTGAGAATGGGGTGTGGCCATCTCCATTTTTATGTCCAAGATGGAGGGAAACAAGTATAAGGTCGAGGACGTTAACTTTGTCATCGCCGTTGACATCGCCCTTCTTTGTAACATGAACCGCTCCATTGACGAGTGTATTATTGGCTGTGTCTGTTTCGCCTGGAACAAGCCAAGCGTAAGCCCAAATTGTATAGTTGCCTTTAGCAAAGCCGGTAGTGTTCCATGTGAAAGTTAATGTTATTGATGCTCCGTTTGTTAGGGTGATTTGTTTTGTTTCTATTGTTGTTGTGTTTGCGTAAAGCGTAACATTGAAGGTTTCTGTGAAGTCGCCTTGGTTGGCTACTGTAACGTTTATGTTTATGGTGTAGCCTTGTCCCACAATTGTTTTCATGGGATGGACGCTTGTGACGGCTATATCGTGGGACAAGGCTACTTCTAGGGCGTGTAGTATTACTTTTCCGTGTTGTCGATAGTGGGGTATTGGGTCTCCTCCACGGAAAGCTAGTTCTGTTGAGTATAGTTCTAGGGTTATGTTTGCGTCTGGCTCTGGCTGTACGGGATGATATTTTACTCTAAATGTCATTGTGAAAGCTGTGCCTGAACCGTTGAAAGATGGGGCTGGATATATTGACGCTTTGGCGATCCAATAAGTTCCTGCGGTGACGTTAACATCGTCTTTTATATCAAGGACTGGTTTATATAGAACGCCGTCTGAATAGTCGTCTTTTGGCACGCGGACAGAGTGGCTAACATATTCAAGAAGATACTTTGTATCCCATTTAAATTGTATGTCGAAGCCGTAGAGATTTATTACTTTGACTATTTTTACTGCTATTGTGAACTGTTGGCTTGCGTCTGTGTAATATTCAATTAGTGATGGGTCAACTATAACACCAGTTTCTTGGGCTATGGTCATGTCTGTTTTAATGTTTAGGATTAAAAGTAATGTGAGAATAATAATAAATGTGGCTAATTTTTTCCTCATTACTTTTAGTCCTCGTAATTTTCATAAAATATTATGCTTGGACAGAATATAAACCTAAAAATCTTCCTCCATGTTTCGCCAAGCCTAATGCAACCGCAGACAAAACGATAATAAAGGCGTAGGCAACCACAGAAGACGCAGGAGTCTGTTTAACAAGCGATACTGAATATCCTCCAACAGGAACAGATGTCACTGAAACTCTGGCAACTTCAGATTGAACAACATTATTGTTGGCATCCACAACCTTCAAGTACACGTAATATATGCCACTTGCAGTAGGCTTGAAAGTCCAACTGCTTGAAGTGGCACCAGAAACCGCAACATCATTCAAATACCATTGATAGCTATAAGGCGAATAGCCTCCCGAAACCGTTGATGTGAAAGCCACAGACTGCCCAACCACTATTGAAGCCGACATGGGAGAAATCGAAACCCTAAGCGGAGAAGCCACAGTCACCGAAGCTTCATTCGACTTAACTGTTTGAGGAGTCCCGTCTGTAACCTTCAAGTAAACAATGTAGTATCCAGTGGCTGTAGGCGTGAAAGTCCACGTGGAAGACGTAGCGCCTGAAACAGCGCTTCCGTTAAGATACCACTGATAAGAGTATGGAGATAAACCTCCAGAAACAGAAGATGTGAAGGTCACAGATTCACCAATCTTAATCTTCGCTGTTAATGGACTAATCGAAACCGAGAGTGGCGAAATTTCTCTGTAAACCAGCGTTATTGTTTTTGCAGTAGTCATTGTGACGCTTTGGGAAGGATCATAATGATCAAACTTGTACCCGTTTACGATGTCTTGAGGCTCGCTAACGGTTACTGTATAGTCCACTGTTGACGCTGCAGTTGTATAAACGTGCGTTATGATCGGATTGGTTACTGTTGTGATGTTTCCATCTCCAAAATCCCATGTGTAGCTGATGATGCTTCCGTCTGGGTCGTGGGATGCGGAGGCGTCAAAAGTGACTTGTTCAAAAATTGCCGGGTTAGGCGGAGAGTATGTAAAAGAGGCAACAGGAGCTTGGTTAACATAGGTAAACATAACATTTTCTATTTTTGTTTGGTCTGCCAAAGGCAATGAGCCGTCATCCCAACGCAAGCGAACTTTCTTATCGGTTTGAGGGTTTGTAACCTCAATGTAATATGCCACTTCTAAATAATCTGTCTGGTCTACAACCGTATAGCCTGGCCAATCATATGTTCCTGTTAGTGTTTCCCATTGGTTAGTGAGCGATATAGGAGGCGAGTTCGCAACATTTGTTGCAATAATGGTTCTAACAGTGTTGTCGCTTTTCCTAATTAATATGTCAATATCGCAGTGGGCCACTGCAGAGGTGGCGGCTGCGCTCTTCATAGCCCTATACGTAACAGTCCAAGTTGAAGCGGGAATCGAAACAATTCCGCTAAGCGGGTAGACCCATCTTCCCATCAGCTTTCTACCAATAGTTTTCGCCGACTGCTCAAATTCTGTTGGGGGCCGTCAGCAGATGATAATTTAAATAGGTAATAATTCACACCGCCTATTGTTGTCGTTTCCGCATGGGCATATAACGTATTAGTTGAGGTACCACCTTCAACTTGTGCTACAAAAGCTGGCAAAGTTAGAATCAATAAGAAAAGCATAAACAGCGTAGCTAGTAAACGAAAATTCTGCAAATCTCCCTTCCCCTTGCTACGTACTGAACAACAATATATAATTGCAAACATCCTATTAAAACTTGTGAACATAACGTGAGTCAAAAATTTCTATACACTAGCAAAATTTAATAAAATGAACATTAAGTGAGTAAAATATTTCTATAACAATCTTCTGCACATAAACACGTCTAGGCAGAGCAACTTATATTTTAGGGAATTCCCCTTCTCCTTTCTCCCCTCATGCAGTGAAGCCTAGACAAAGAAAGTAACACGCGCACTTTCATTTTAACATTGCTATACTCTTTCAAAGGGTTTTCAAAACATGCAACAACCACCACGCTTACATCAGCTATTCCTTCAGGGCAAGCCAAGCTTCCTTCTAGCGTATTCAAGGCTCATCCACTTCCAGCTATCCTCAACAGTTTCTGAAAAAATTTCCGCTCTAGTTGTTCGAGCCAAATTAGCCCACTCTTTAACGCTTCTACTAAGATCTTCTGGAAACGGTTCAAGAATAATTCGGGAACCTTCACGCCTAATTAAAAGCTTACATCTACCCCTTATCCCCATAGCCTTTCGGATATAAGCGGGAAGAGCAACCCTGCCCTGTTCGTCAACGCTTAATGTTTCTTCCATCTATTCCACCATATGGAAGAAAATACACCACCATTATAAAAGTTCTTAGCAAAATGATAACATTATACGCAAAATATGATAAACGTCTCCACCAATTCATTTATCGTGACGAGAAACTTTTTATCTGACATTTATATATTCATCGTATAGGTTAAAAATGTCTGAGGAATCTGTTATCGGCAGAAGGTATACTTTGGTGATACCTAAGGCTATTAGGAAAGAGCTGGCTCTTAAGGAGGGGCAGAGGGTTTTAATTCGTGTTGAGAACGGCAGAATGGTCGTTGAACCTTTGCCTTGGGATCCCTACGAAGTGCTGGAAAAGGTTGTAGGAGAGCCTTACGAGGAAGAGAGGGAAGAGGCTAAGGCTGAAAGATGGCTGAGGAGCCATGCCGGTTGCTGACACGGAGTTTCTTTTCGCTTTAAACCCAAGAGACCACAAGCATCAGTATGCGATTAGGCTACTTAAAGAGGTTAGTGACCTCATGGTGCCCGACACCGCTGCCCTCGAGTTTCAAGTGGTTCTTAGAGCTCGTGGCAGAAACCCATCTCAAGTAAAGATGGCACTTTTGGCATTACATGAAGCACTAAAACGAAATAATGTTGAAGAAGCCAAAACCCTAAGCCTAAGTTTACTAGCATTCCAAAGTGAAATCGAAGAGAAGTATGGCCTAAGCTACTTCGACAGTCTCATAGCCGCCTCCGCATTAACACTAGATCGCCAAGTTATTTCAGACGATGATGCCTTCGAGAGGATCCCCAACCTCAAAAGAATACCGCTATCCCAAAAATAAGTTAAACTTACAAAACTATCCGTCAAGAAACCCACAGAATTTTTCAGCCCGTGCATCTCTCACTAAATTTAAATAAACATCCTAAAACTATGATAACAAGTGTCCTTGCAAATGTTAAAATTTCATAAAGAAATATTAAAAGAATTCGAACCAATCGGCAAAAAAGCAAAAATCATACTCTTCGGTTCCGTGGCTAGAGGCAATTATAGGCTAGATTCAGATATTGACTTGGCAATAATAACAAAAGACAAAAATTTAATAGAACTTGCCCAATCCATCGCTGACAAAATACTTGCAGAGCATGGAAAACTTGTATCCATTAAGTTCATAAATGAAGAAGAACTTGAAAAGAAAAAAAGCCCACTAATGAATGAAATAAAAAGGGGAATTGTAATATACAATGGAAGAAGACGTTAAAATTCGAGTAAGAGAAGAACTTGAGGTTGCGAAAGCGAGATTAAAGGCAGCTAAACTCCTTTTCGAAAAGGGAATGTTAGAAGACGCGGTAAACCGAGCATACTACGCTTTTTTCCACGCAGCCAAAGCCATGCTTAACACGTTAGGATTTGATGCAAAAACCCACGCGGGCCTAATTTCAGAATTCGGGCTAAGAATAATAAAAACAAAAATGTTAGATAAGAAATTTGCACAATATTTTAGAAGAGCCTTCGAAATGAGGGAAAGCAGCGACTATGAAATAGGCATAGTGTTCGGCAAAGACGAAGTTCAATTGTTAATTAGAAATGCGGAAGAATTTTTGAAAAAAGCCCAAAAGTTCGTAGAAGAAAGGCTTTAGCCTAACTTTCAGCTATTTTCTTTAGCTGTTTCTGGTACATTTCAACTATTTCGTTTGTTGTTGTTGCGTCTTCCGCTGCCTTGTCGGGTCGGTAGTTGCCCGTAAATCTTGGAAAGCGTATTGCTAGGCCGCTTCCCTTTCGGATTGCGTCCATGGCGCATGTGTGGATGGGGCTTAAGGTTATTTCGGCACCTAAAACTTCAATGACTATTTTTGGTTCGAACCAGATGTCTGCCTCAATCATTGAGTTTACTCGGGGATGCTTATGCGAAATAACATGCTTTTTCATCATCTGTGGCAGTTTGGCCAAATCCTCATCTGTGAAGCCCGTTCCGCATTTTGTTACCGTTTCGAAGGTGTCGTTGTCTGGATTATAAGCCGCCAATAATAGGGCGCCATATGTTCCGGCACGCTTTCCTCTTCCATGGAAGGCGCCGACGACAACAAGGTCCACGGTGTCTGTCATCTCGCTCTTATAGTCCCGCTTGTATTTTATCCAAAGCCATCCCCGCGCACCCGCTTGGTAAACAGAGTCTTCGGCTATAGACTTGCACATTAAGCCTTCGCAACCCTCTTCTATGGCTTCTAAAAAGAAGTTTTCAAGCTCCTTGACGTCGCCAGTAATTATGTGTTTGGCAAGCTTTATTCTATCGCCTTCTCTGACAACGCTTTCAAGAGTTTTTCGCCTAACCGGGTAGGGCTCAAGGGTTAAGTCTTTCCCATCAACATAAAGCGCGTCAAACATGAAAAGCGAGACTGGATACTCCTCCATAGCCTTTTCTATGCCATATTTTCGTCTTCTGTGCATAAGCTCCTGGAAGGGCCTCATTTCGCCAGTGTCAGGGTCTATAGCTACGCATTCAGCCTCCAAAATGGCTTCTTTAGCCATAACATGCCGCCTTAAAAGTTCGATGGCGTCTGGGTACTGGTCTGAAATATCTTCGAGACGCCTTGAGAAAAGGGTTATTTCTTCGCCCTTCTTGTGGGCTTGGATTCTTTCGCCGTCATACTTGTATTCAGCTATGCATTTCCCGCCGAGCTTTTCGAGGATTTCTTCAGGCGATGAAA
>Ga0078972_1005861_pt1 | contig 30361 bp, 23 predicted proteins | sample YelNatPaOPGAMG01_FD_67568 | JGI IMG/M metagenome (GOLD analysis project Ga0078972, IMG submission 67568) | Hot spring thermophilic microbial communities from Obsidian Pool, Yellowstone National Park, USA - OP-RAMG-01 (SPADES assembly) (version 2) | ecosystem: Environmental > Aquatic > Thermal... | reverse complement strand
CCATTCGTTTCCTAGGCCAAGGGCCACCTGAAATAATTCATAATCTTTCATAGTATCTTTATTATAGACTACCCACACGTTTTAGCGAAGAGCCATTATTGTTACCACCATTCAGAAGCTCAATAACCTGATGAAAACCGAGGATGATCTCCCCATTTACAAAAAACAAGTGGTGTTTATCTTCGACGAATGCCACAGGTCCCAATTTGGCGAAGCGCAGAAAAACCTAAAAAAGAAGTTCAAGTACTTTTACCAGTTCGGTTTTACTGGAACACCGATATTCCCACAGAATGCCTTGGGTTCCGATACCACCGCCACAGTATTTGGCCGGGAATTGCACTCCTATGTTATCACTGATGCCATCCGTGATGAAAAGGTCCTGAAATTCAAAGTAGATTACAATGATGTGCGCCCGCGATTCAAAGAATTTGAATTGGAACAAGACGATAAAAAGCTGAGCGCCGCCGAGAACAAAGAGGCATTGTTGCATCCCGAACGAATTCGGGAAATCTCCCAATACATATTGGACAAGTTCAGGCAGAAAACCCATAGACTGCAAGAAGGCGGGGCTGGCTTTAATGCCATGTTTGCCGTAACCAGTGTCGATGCGGCAAAAATATACTATGAAACCTTCCGAACTCTACAAAAGGAAGCTGAAAAGCCTTTAAAAGTGGCCACTATTTTTTCTTTCGCTGCCAATGAAGAGCAAAATTCCATTGGTGAGATACTAGATGAAGGGTTTGAACTGACTGCCATGGACTCAAGTGCCAAAGAGTTCCTGAATTCTGTCATTACTGATTATAACGGAATGTTCAAAACAAACTTCAGTACAGAGAGTAATGGATTTCAGAACTACTATCGCGACCTATCTTTGCGGGTCAAAAAGCAGGAAATCGATCTCCTTATTGTAGTGGGTATGTTCCTCACTGGTTTTGATGCACCAACCCTCAACACCTTGTTTGTAGATAAAAACTTGCGCTACCACGGCTTGATTCAAGCGTATTCCCGAACCAATCGTATTTACGATGCGACCAAAACTTTTGGAAACATCGTTACCTTCCGTAACCTGGAACAAGCCACTATAGACGCCATCACCTTGTTCGGCGATACAAATACCAAGAACGTGGTACTTGAAAAGAGCTACAAGGAATATATGGAAGGCTTCAGCGATCTGGCGACTGGTGAAGCCCGCAGAGGATATTTAGACGTGATCAAGGAATTACAGGACAAATTCCCCAAGCCAGACGAAATCGTTAAAGAAAAGGACAAAAGAGAGTTTGCCAAGCTTTTCGGGGAATACCTTCGTGTCGAAAATATATTACAAAATTACGACGAGTTTGCCGGCTTACAGGCTATGCAGCAACTTGATATGTCAGATACAAAAATTGTTGAAGAGTTCAAAGCCAAATATTACTTGGGTGATGAAGATATAACCGCAATGCAGGAAATTAAAATCCCCTCAGTTCGCACTATTCAAGACTACCGTTCAACCTATAATGATATCCGGGATTGGATTCGCAAGGAAAAGACAGCCAATGATAAAGCTGATTCGACCATTGATTGGGACGATGTAGTTTTTGAAGTTGATCTCCTTAAATCCCAGGAAATCAATCTTGATTATATTCTCGAGCTTATATTTGAAAACAATAAAAAACGGAAAGATAAAGCTACCTTGGTTGAAGATGTTCGGCGGTTGATTCGTTCAAGTATTGGCAATAGGGCAAAAGAAAGTTTGCTAGTAGATTTTATAAACCAAACTAATCTTGATGATATCCACGACAAAGCCAGCATAATTGATGCCTTTTTTAAATATGCTCAGGAAGAACAGCAAAGGGAAGTAAAAGAGCTAATTGTAGAAGAGAACTTGAATGAAGAAGCCACAAAGCGATATATTACTGCTTCTTTAAAAAGAGAATACGCCAGCGAAAACGGAACTGAACTGAATGCAATTTTACCAAAAATGAGCCCACTCAATCATCAATATCTATCAAAGAAACAGAGTGTATTCCAGAGGATAGTTAATTTGGTAGAAAAGTTTAAAGGTGTTGGTGGAAAAATATAAGAAAAATTGCTCAACAACTGCTGTGTGCTGCGAGGAAAAGCTCTAAACCCGGAAGGGAGAAAGAAGAATCCGTAACTATGCGACAGATGAGGGAACCCATGCAATAAGGGTGAGACCCCTCGGGCTCTGCCTACAGGTTCTGGTCTCAAACCGCCGGATGCGGTTCGGGTAAAGAGCCTATGGTCGTGAACGATCCGGTTAAAAGGTACAACTAGATTGGATCAGGACCCAGCGAATATGACGTTTGTCATACCGACGTTCTTTTTTTTTGACTCCCCCGGGAACTCAGGGTAGTATACGATTCACCGGTTCCGTATGGAAGCCCCAGGGGTCAAGCCGGAAGTTTTTCAGGAGGAGCATGTATGAAACGAATCGCTATTATTCTCATGTGCGCCCTAGTAGCCGCGGGCGGTCTTTTCGCCAACGGCCAACAGCAGGGTGGGAAATCAAAGGTCCTTACCGTAGCCGCCACCTTCGGTGACTTGGGCAATCCGTTCTTCTACACCATGGGCAAGGGCGTCGAGGATGCGGCCAAAAAGATCGATCCGAACGCTAAGGTTACCGTCGTTTCCTCGGGTTACGATCTGAACACCCAGGTTGGTCAGATTGATACCTTTATCGCCGCGGGCGTGGATATTCTTATCCTGAACGCCGCGGACACCGCTGGTATCGCTCCGGCCGTTAAGAAAGCCAAAGCCGCTGGGCTGATCATTGTAGCCGCGGACGTAAACGCCGATGGCGGTGTGGATGCCATGGTCACCTCCAACAACTACCAAGCCGGCCAGCAGGATGGCGAATATATCGTCAAACGGCTTAACGGTAAGGGCAACGTGGTAATCGTGAATGGCCCGCCCGTTTCCGCGGTTATCGACCGTGTACAGGGCGCCAAGGACGTATTCGCCAAATATCCTGATATTAAGATCCTTTCGGACAACCAGAACGCCGGCGGAAACCGCGAGGGTGGACTTCGCGTAATGACCGACCTTTTGACCGCCTTCCCCAAAATTGACGCCGTGTTCGCGATCAACGATCCCACGGGGATTGGTTGTGAATTGGCCATGAAGCAGGCGAAACGGGATAAAGAGATGTTCGTGGTTGGTGTAGACGGAGCTCCTGACGCGCAGGTCGCCCTAGCCGATCCCAACAGCGCCTTTGCCGCCAGCGCTTCCCAGGATCCCTACACCATGGCTGTTAAGGCTGTTAATGTAGCGTGGGATATTAAGAACGGGAAAAAGCCCGCCGAACCGAAAATTTTGATCCCCACCACCCTGATTACCCGGGACAACCTGGCCAGCTACAAAGGCTGGACCAAGCCCTGAGTTGCGTTTATAACGTTCTCGGATTAGAATTGAAAACAGCCCTTAGTTAGGGGTCGGATATCCCGCTCGTCGAGGGCGGGATATCCCGTATTAGCGGACCAATTAAGGAAAAGAAATGCCGAACGAAGCGAATAATGTAATTCTATCGGTGCGTAATATTTCTAAACGCTTTCCCGGCGTCCAGGCGTTAAGTTCCGTCTCTCTGGATTTCCGTTCCGGGGAAGTCCACGTCCTTATGGGCGAGAACGGGGCGGGGAAGAGTACCCTGATGAAGCTCCTGGCGGGTATTTACGAATGCGATGAAGGGGAAATTATCCTGGAAGGGGTACCGGTAAAAATGGAAAATCCCCTTAAGGCTCAGCTTTTAGGCATTAACTTAATCAACCAAGAATTGAACATCGCCGGTAATTTGACCGTGGCGGAAAATGTCTTTATGGGGAATGAGCCTAGCCGTTTTGGTTTGGTAGACCGGGTACAGATGGCGGAACGGGCTAAGGACGCGTTAGCCAAATTGGGATCCCAATTTCCCGTTGACGTAACCGCTGGATCTTTAAGCATCGCCGAACAACAACAGATAGAAATTGCCCGGTCCATCGTTCATAACGGCAAAATTCTGATCATGGACGAGCCGACTGCGGCCTTGAGCGATCGGGAAACCGAGCGACTTTTTGAACTAATCCTTTCTCTTCGCGCCAAAGGAATGGCGATCATTTATATAAGTCACCGATTAGCGGAAGTTGGAATTATCGCCGATCAGGTATCGGTCCTTCGGGACGGCGCCTACATAGGCACCCTACGGAAGCCAAACTTGGACAACGGGGAAATCGTCCGGATGATGGTAGGCCGGGAACTGACGGATTTTTATAAACACGAAGTGTCCACAACCCTAACGCCAAACCGCCTGGTGGTCAACAAAATTACCGACGGTAAACGGGTAAAGCCCACGAGCTTTTCCGTCGCCGGGGGTGAAATTCTTGCCCTTTCAGGCCTGGTCGGGTCCGGTAGAACGGAAATGGCCCGGCTTATTTTTGGGGCCGATAAAAGGACCAGCGGCGAAATATTGATAGACGGCCACAAGGTTCATATTGAAAGTCCTATCGACGCGATTCGTCACGGGATTGGGTATGTACCGGAGGATCGAAAGTCCCTGGGCCTATTCTTGGAAATGTCGGGCCACGAAAATATCACCATGAACGTGATGGACAAAACCTCTTCGGGGGGTATCCTATCGAGGAAAAAAAATGACGATATCACCAAGGGGGCCATTGAACGCCTGCAGATCCGTATCGCGAGCCCAAGAACCAAGGCCCTCAGTCTTTCCGGCGGAAACCAGCAGAAACTGCTGTTGGCTCGGTGGCTGGAAATAAAGCCCAAGGCGATCATTTTGGACGAGCCAACCCGGGGCGTTGACGTGGGGGCCAAGAGTGAAATTTACAAGCTGATCGGGGAAATCGCCCGTCAAGGGGTGGCGGTGGTTTTTATTTCCAGCGAGCTTCCCGAAGTGGTGGGAATCGCCCAGCGGGTTTTGGTTATGAGGAATGGGGGTATCGTCGCCGAAATTACGGATAAAAAAGATATTACCCAGGAAAAAATAATGGCGTACGCCACCGGCGTCGAACCTCCGCAACCGGCGTATATCCGGTAATCGCACAATAGAGGAGTTAAAACATGGAAGCTACCGTACAGAAGCGCAACGGATCTACCAGAGCCCGGAAGTTAATGCGGGATCTGGGAATCCTCCCCATTTTAATCGTTATTGCGGTTCTATTTTCCTTTACAACCACCACCTTTTTAACCACCAATAATCTGGTGAATATCCTCCGCCAGGCGTCCATCAACATCGTTTTGGCGGTGGGGATGACGTTGGTCATTTTAACTGGAGGTATAGACCTTTCGGTGGGGTCCGCCCTAGCGGTAACCGCCGTTGTGGGCCTTTTGACATCCCTGAATCCGTCGCTCCAATGGGGGACCGTCCTCTTTCCGCTGTTAGCGGGCCTTATCATCGGCCTCGTTAACGGCCTCTTGGTGGCCTACGTAAAACTCCCGCCGTTTATCGCTACCCTGGGGACCATGACAACCTTTCGCGGGGTGTCCTACCTGCTCCCCGATGGAACGACGGTTATCAACAACAATTTAAACTTTGCCTGGGTGGGAAACAATTATCTTGGTCCTATTCCCTGGCTCGTGGTAATTGCCTTTATTATTGTGCTCCTGGCCTGGTTCCTGCTTAGAAAAACCGTACTGGGAGTCCGGATTTACGCGGTCGGGGGGAACGCCCAGGCGGCGCGGCTTACGGGTATAAAGGTAGGCTTTGTTCTGGTGTTTGTTTATGCGGTTACGGGGCTGTTGTGCGGCCTCGGCGGAGTAATGACCGCGAGCCGCCTGTACAGCGCCTCGGGTCTGTTGGGCAACGGGTACGAATTGGACGCCATCGCCGCGGTCATTTTGGGCGGAACCAGCGTGGTCGGTGGTATCGGAAGTGTCGGTGGAACCCTCATTGGAGCGTTGATCATGGCGGTGCTGAATAATGGTTTAACCCTGATGAACGTTTCATTCTTTTGGCAAATGGTCATCCGGGGTATCGTTATCATCCTCGCGGTTACCATCGATAAGTTCCGGACCCGATCGACCGTGTAAACTGGGTGGACCCAGGACCCCTTCGATTCCCCGGGAGGAAAAATCCCGGGGTTATTTTTTCCAGGGGAATTGGAGGATGATTTTTGTGCCCCCAGTCCGCTCGATAGCCAGTTCACCCCGCAATTGTTTAGCCAAGTTTCCCACTAACATAAGACCGAAGCCGTTGGAATTTTCAAAGCCTACGGATTCCGGCAGGCCAGGACCATCATCCTGAACCACCATCTGCAGGCTATCCCCCTGATTCTCCACCGTAACGGCCAGAGTTCCTTCGGTTCGATCCCTAAAAGCGTATTTCATGCTGTTGGTAATCAATTCGTTGATGATAATTCCCAGGGTGGAAACTATTTTGGTGTCCACACTGATGGGGGCGATATGGGTTTCCACCCCGACCATAGGACTGTTGGGAAATATATCCAAAACCTCGTCGATGAGGGCTGGAATATAGTCCACTAAGGAAACCTCGTTAAAGCTGGAGGACCGATAGAGCTTCTCGTACAACACGTACATACTCTGCAGACGGTTTCCCGCATCCTGCAGGGCCATGGACACGTGGGGGTCATCGACCGTCTGGGATTGCAAAAACAAAAGGCTTTTCATGGTGTTCATGTTGTTTTTAACCCGGTGGTGCACTTCCCGAAGGATCAGATCCTTCTCTTCCAACAGACTTTGGATGGCCCTTTCGGCTTTGTACCGTTCGCTGACGTCAGAAAAGACCAAAACTACCCCGCGAACGACCCCCTGGGAATCCCTAATAGGAGATGCGCTGTCGGCTATATGGTACTCTTCGCCGTTCCGACTCCGTAAAACCGTATGGTTCGCCAATCCCACAATTTGTCCCAGTTCCAATACCTTTTTAACAGGGTTAGGAACCGCTTCCCGGGAAAAGGCGTTAATAATATCGAATACTTCCTCCAGGGGACGCCCTTGGGCGTCCGCAAAGTTCCACCCGGTCAACTGCTGGGCCGTGGGATTCATTCTGGTTACGCGACCATCGATATCCGTGGCGATTACCCCATCCCCGATCGACTGGAGCGTGATTGAAAGGGACTCCTCGCTGGAGCGCAGGGCGTTTTCCATCCTTTTTTGTTCCGTAATGTCGTGGATAATACCGGTAACGATGTTCTTTTTTCGGTCATACTTGGCGATAGAATGGATAATGCGAATATCCTGATCGTTATGTCGCTTTATTTCAAAGTGTAAATCGTAGGGGGTTCCTTGTTGAATAAGGTCCCGGAGGGCCCGATCCAAGAGGGGTCTATACTGGGGGAGGGGTACGGATTGAGCTAAGGAAATGGACCATCCTTGGCCTTCAAGTCCGTAAATACGTTTGGCCCCCTCCGAAGCGATGACCCTATTGGTTGTAAGGTTGAATTCCCAACTGCCAAACCCCGCTATATCTTCGGCCCGTAAAAGTCGTTCCTTCCAATCTTGGGTTTCCTTATGGGATTTAAAAAGTTCCAGGGCCATCTCGATGGCGGAACGGAGGATAAAATTGCCGGAGTTTTTTAGAACGTACCCGTAGCGGGTAACTTGCTTGACCATTTCCATGTATTCCGGTTCGGTGTGGGAGGATAGGAACACAATGGGGATCTGGCGTTCCTGGGATATTCGTTGAGCCGCCTCGGGGCCCCCCATGCCTTCGCCCAATTCAATATCCATAAGGATCAGATCCAGGGAGGGATCCGAAAGGGCTATCCCCACGGCCTCTTCGCCCGTAGGGGCCACGCGAACCCTATAGCCGAAATTTTCCAAAACCCTGGTCTGGATAATGGCGGACAGCTTTTCGTCTTCCACCAAGAGTATGGTTACCGGCTCTGATTGTTCGGCCAAAATATTTTCCATACCTTAATTCTCGACAATTTCCCTAATAAAGGAAACTAAAACCGAAAGGGCCGTATCATTGTGTCCCCCCTCGGGGATTATAATATCGGCGTAGGACTTGGTGGGTTCGATAAAGTCGTAATGGCCGGGCCGGACGACGTTTAAGTACTGGTCGATGACCGAATCGACGGTCCGTCCCCGTTCCTTTATATCCCGGCTAAGGCGGCGGATAAAACGGATGTCGTCGGGGGTATCTACGTAAATTTTTAGATCGATAAGATCCCGGACTTCCTTATTGGTGTAGATCATGATGCCTTCGAAGATGATAAGCTTCTTGGGCTCCACGTGAACCCATTGGGCTTCCCGACGGTTTCGCACAAAGTCGTATTGGGGCATCTCTATCGCCTGGCCCCGTTTTAAGGTCAACAGGTGTTCGATGAGAAGATCGTTATCGAAGGCTTCGGGATGATCGAAGTTAAAGGCGGTAATATTGGTATTGGAGACAAATTCTGCGGACTTATAGTAATTATCCTGGGGGATAAATACAAAATCCGAGACCAGCTCTGAAATTTTCCGAACGATGGTTGTTTTTCCCGATCCCGATCCGCCGCAAATGCCTATGACCTTGCAATCACCCATGGGTTGGTTGTTCCTTCCTTAGGGCTATTATAACCCCGGAAAACCCTGGGCGACAACCGAGGAACCCTTAATTTTTGCGAAGTTCGGACAGGGGAATCGGTTTGGGGGTATCTATTTCACCTTCCGTTTTTGAAAGCTCTTCCAGCAATTCCTTACCCCGTTTGGATAGCTTTGTGGGGATCTGAATAATCAGTTTGATATACAAATCTCCCCGTCGAGCGCCGGAGGGTATCCCCTCTTCCCGGATTCGGAGCATTTTACCGTTTTGAACCCCCGCGGGAATTTTTACCTTTATCTTTTTCCCGTCCAAGGTGGCTACGAAGAGCTCCGCCCCCAAAGCGGCTTGGGTAATAGAAATGGGAACAGCGCAGTATAGGTCTAGACCGTCCCGTTCAAAAAAGTCGTGGGGCTTGACCCGGATAAAAACGTACAAGTCCCCGTTGGGCCCACCGTTGGGGCCCGCGTCCCCCTGGTGGGGAATAACCACCCGCTTACCGTCCTCAATACCCGCAGGGATGGTCACCATGATTTTTTGACGTTTTTTCTGGGTCCCCGTGCCACCGCATTCGCGGCAGGGATGTTCGATGATAAACCCTTCCCCGCCACAGGTGGGGCAGGGGGAGGCTATGGAGAAAAAGCCCTGGCTTCGGCGAACCTGACCGGAACCCGCGCAGGTAGGACAGACTTTCTTGCCCGAGCCCCCTTGGGCGCCGGTACCGTGACAGGCCGCGCAGGTTTCGTTATGGGAATACTGAATTTCAACTTTTGTCCCAAAGACGGCGTCCTCGAAGGGAATCTCGATATCGTACCGAAGATTTGCCCCCTGGCGAACGCCGCCGGAACTTTGGGAAGACCGGCGGCCTCCCCCGAAGAAGGAATCAAAGATACCGGAGAAATCTCCAAAAATGTCCTCAAAATCTCGGAACGCCGACGAATACCCCTGCTGGCCGCCGCCCATACCTTCCACTCCGGCAAAACCGAACTGGTCGTAGGCAGACCGTTTTTGGTCATCCGAAAGAATTTCGTAGGCCTCGGTGGCCTCTTTGAACTTCTCTTCCGCTTCCTTATTCCCCGGATTTTTATCCGGATGGAATTGGATGGCCATTTTCCGGTAGGCCTTTTTTATATCATCCTTGGTGGCGCCTTTTTGCAGTCCCAGGACTTCATAGTAATCGCGTTTGGCCACGTCGGCTTCCTTCTATAAACAATATTTATTTTTTATCGTCGTCGACCACTTCGTAATCGACGTCTTCGGCGCTCTTGGTGTTATTTTCACCCGTGGAACCCTGGGCTCCTGACGCTCCGGTAGCACCAGCCGTTCCAGCACCACCCTGGGGACCCGCGTTCTTGTACATCTCCTCGGCGATTTTATAGGAGGCCTGTTTCAACGTCTCGGTCTTATCTTTGATAGCCTGCACGTCCGATCCCTCCAGGGCCCGCTTAAGGTCGGCGATCGCTTCTTGAATCTTGGACTTATCCGCTGAGCCTATCTTATCGCCCATGTCTTTGAGGGTTTTTTCGGTGGTGTAGATGAGGGAGTCCGCTTCATTCTTGGCCTCCGCCTTCTCCCGCTCCCGGCGATCTTCCTCCGCGTGGGCTTCCGCTTCCTTGACCATCCGGTCAATGTCCGATTCGTTCAACCCAGAAGAGCTTTCGATTCGGATCTTTTGTTCCTTCCCGGTACCCAAATCCTTGGCGGAAACGTGGACAATACCGTTCGCGTCGATATCAAAGGTTACCTCGATCTGGGGAACACCCCGGGGCGCGGGGGGGATACCCACCAGGTCGAATCGGCCGAGGGTCCGGTTTTGGGTCGCCATTTCCCGCTCGCCCTGTAGGACATGGATGGATACCGCGGTCTGACTGTCGGCGGCGGTGGAGAAAATCTGGCTTTTCCGCGTGGGGATGGTCGTGTTCCGAGGAATAAGGCGGGTCATGACGCCCCCCAGGGTTTCGATACCCAGGGACAGGGGCGTAACGTCCAGAAGAAGCACGTCCTTCACGTCCCCACCGAGGATTCCGCCCTGGATCGCCGCGCCGATGGCCACGGCTTCGTCAGGGTTAACCCCCTTGTTGGGTTCCTTGCCGAATAGATCCCTTACGATCTTCTGTACTGCCGGGATACGGGTGGACCCGCCGACGAGAATAACCTCATCGATCTTATCCGCCGTTAATCCCGCGTCGGCCAGGGCTTTTTTGCAGGGTTCCTTGGACCGTTCAAAAAGGTCCGCCACCATCTGTTCAAACTTGGCTCGGCTTAAGGTCTTCTGCAGGTGCTTGGGCCCCGTTTGGTCTGCGGTGATAAAGGGAAGGTTGATCTCGGTGGTCTGCATGGCGGAAAGCTCGATCTTCGCCTTTTCGGAAGCCTCCCGAAGCCTCTGCAGGGCCATGCGGTCCTTTCCTAGATCGATACCCGTATCCTTTTTGAATTCGTCGATGAGCCATTCCATGATGCGGCGGTCAAAGTCATCGCCCCCCAGGTGGGTGTCCCCGTTGGTGGATTTGACTTCAAAAACCCCTTCGCCCAATTCCAAAATAGAAATATCAAAGGTTCCACCGCCCAGGTCGTATACGGCGATGGTTTTCTCCTTCTTTTGATCCTTGTTAAAGCCGAAGGCTAAGGACGCGGCGGTGGGTTCGTTGATAATCCGCTTAACCTCGAGTCCGGCGATCTTTCCTGCGTCCTTGGTGGCTTGACGTTGGGCGTCGTTAAAATACGCGGGAACCGTAATTACCGCTTCGGTCACCGGTTCGCCCAGGTAATCCTCGGCGGTCTTTTTCATTTTTTGAAGGATAAAGGCGGATATCTCCTGGGGAGAGTACATTTTTCCTTGAATATCCACCCGAACGTCGTTCCCCTGTTCCACTACCTTATAGGGAACCAGCTTCATTTCGCTGGTGACTTCGGAATAGCTCCGTCCCATAAACCGCTTGATCGAATACACGGTGTTTTCCGCGTTGGTGATCATTTGGTTCTTGGCCGGTTGTCCCACAACCCGCTCCCCCTTTCCCGTAAATCCCACGATAGACGGGGTGGTTCGACCGCCCTCGGAATTTTGAATGACAACTGGTTCACCGCCCTCTAAAACGGCCACGCAGGAATTGGTGGTTCCCAAGTCGATTCCTATAATTTTGCCCATGATATAACTCCTTCTTACGCGTTCCTACACGCCTACTATGAAAATATACTAAAATTGGGGCCCCATCGTCCCCTTTTTTTTAAGCCGACGGTCCCGATTCCGATTCTACGGGTCCCTCCGACGAAGACCCCTCCGCCGGTTTTCCTTCCTCCGGCATCAGCACCTTTACCTTGGCGCTCCGAATAACCCGGTTTTTAAGGGTGTATCCTTTAACAAAATCCTCCCCTACCATAGGTTCGGTAATCGAGGTGGTCTTTTCCATCATTATCGCCTCGTGCCGGTTGGGATCGAAGGGGGTTCCGGCGGATTCAAAACGGCTAAGTCCCCATTTGTTTTCCAGCTGGGAAACTAACCGTTTCTCTATAAGGCTGATACCCTCGTGGAGGGCCTCGAAATCCTTGGAAACCTCGGAAGATTTGATGGCCCGCTCAAAATCATCCAACACGGGAATCAAATCCAACAGAAGGCTCTGATTAGCGTAATCAATAGCATCCTGTTTTTCCTTTTGCATCCGCTTGCGAAAGTTTTCGAACTCCGCCGCTTTGCGAAGGTACTGATCCTTTAGGTTGGAAATTTCCGCCTCCAGGGCCACAATTTTGGCCTCCAACTCCGTACGAACGCGGAGCGCTTCCTCGTTACCTTTCCCCTTGCCGTCCTCTGAAGGGTTTTTAGGGGCCGCCTCTGGGGATCCAGGCTCGCTGGGGGGCACGGATTTTCCGCCTACCTGGGCTGTTTGTCCGTCCTGGGGAGCTTCGGCATGGGCCTCCGTAGGGTTCTGGGGTGTATGTTTTTTTTCTTGGTGATTATCCTGACCGTGAATCGTATGCTTTGACATTGAAACTTCCTGCGGTATATTTTATCTAAAAAATAAGCAGAAAGAGTGCCAAGGGTCAAGGAAATTCCCCCATCCCAGGGGATTTTCCTGGGAATATTTCGAGGCTGTCCCATAACTTCCTCCGTTACGGGACCGAATCGATCAGTAAAAACCCCTGAAAAGAAGCGTAATACCTCCGCCGATGAAGATTCCCCCCAGGACTCCCGCGATAATTTCGCTGATACTATGGCCTAACTTTTTAGGAAGCTCTATAGAGTCACTGTCAGCGGCCGGTAACCCCAGGGCCCTTCGATCGTTCCGCAATTGGGTTACGATGCGGACCAATTTTTCTACCGTTCCCCGGACCCGATAGGCGTCGTAGATCACGATAAAGGCGAATACCACGCTAATGGCGAAGGCGTTGGAAGTGGGGCCCTCGGTAAGGGCGACGGAGGTTGACAGGGCGGACACAAAGGCCGAGTGGGCGCTGGGCATACCTCCGGCGCTGGAAAGATAACGCATATCGAAGGACCGCTTCCGGATGGAGTAAAACGCCACCTTGAATAGTTGGCTGAGGACTTGGGTGCATAGGGCCGCCCCGAGGGCTACGGGAAGGGACATGTGCTTTTATACTCCGGCCTGATCGAACAAGTCTATCCCCGGAGGAATTCGTATTTTCCTGGGGTCCTGATAGCTATTTTTGCGTTATGAAGGACTCTTAAGTCCCCTCTAAAAACCAATTGTTTTTAGAATTGTCTCACTCTTTTATAAAAAAATTTTTGTTTTTTTTAAAAGTGGACTATAATAGCACTATATGCAGGGTCAACGTACGAAGGACCTTGGGAAGCTATAGGAGGTATGATGAAAAGGTTAGCGTTTTTAGGGGTACCCATAGTATCCTTCTTGATGGTGGCGGCGTGTTCCAGCGTCCCAATCCCGGGGGTGTCCGTGGGACTGACGGCCCCCAATTTGGCCGCGGGCGCGGGGCCAATGGCTTCTTCCGCTGGAGACGCGGACTTTAAAAAGGACGAGGTTCTCTGTCTTTTTGAACAGGACGATCCTCTGACGGGTCGGTACTACGTCGGTCGGGTGTTAACCCCCGCTTCGCCGGCTACGAAGAATCAAGCGGAAGTTATCTACGTAGAAGACGGGAAAAAGGGCTGGTCCGCCAAGGTGGTCCTTTCCCACAAGGCGGATAAGCCGGATTTCGACGTGGGAAAATTGGTTTTGTATCCCTCCGGATGGCCAAACCATGAAAAAATGAGCCAGGATAACTACAGGTTTGCCACGTGGAAGCCCGGTCACGTGACTAACAACGATGAGCTGTTTAAAGGGTTAATCGAGGTAGACGGGGATAAGTATTACGCCAAGTATCTTCGGGTTCCCGATGCGCCCCTTAAGTAAGGGAATAGGGCGCTGTAGGTAACCCCATAGGTATAATCGAGCCCCGGTCGTACACGCCGTACCACCGGGGCTCTTTTTTTAAAAAAGGCGCAGGGCGAATTGGTTTACCAGAACAACCACCCCTAAAATCGCGGTATACAGGGCGAAACCCCGGAGGGTATTGTTTCGAATAACCCTGAGCATAAAGCGAACCGCCACAATCCCAACGACCGCCGCCGTAAGGGTTCCCGCGACCAGAGCCCCGACACCAATGGCGGAAAGGCCTCCGCCGGGGACGGCGTTACCCGCGCTGGAAAGGGTTGAAGGGCCAAAAAGGTCCTTAGCCTGGAGAACCGCCGCTCCGAGGATAGCGGGGATGGACATTAAAAAGGAAAATCGGGCCGCGAAATCCCGATCGAGACCCCGGGAGAGGGACCCCGATATGGTCATTCCAGACCGGGACACCGCCGGCAAAATGGCGACCCCCTGCAGGGTTCCCACCAGGATCGCGTCGGTCCAGCGCATATCCTTGACGTTCTTAACGGGCCCTGTGGCTTTAGCCTGGGCCAATTTTTCGGCGATCAAAAGGACGAGGGCGGTGAGGAGGAAGCCAAAGCCCAGAAACGTTCCCGTTTCAAAAGCCCGTTCGATCAGTTTTTTAAAGAGGAGCGCCAGGATTACCGTGGGAATAGTAGCGACGATTACAAGACCCGTAAGCCGTTGAAAGGGCCTTTTTAGAATAGCCCAAATATCCTTCCAAAGAACTACGCAAACCGCCGTTAAGGTTCCCAGGTGGAGGATCGTATCGAAGAGCAGGGGCGCTTCTTTTAGGTGAAAAATCTGTTGGAAAAGCACGAGATGGCCCGAACTGCTGACGGGTAAAAATTCGGTGATACCCTGAATAGCCCCAAGAAAAATCGCCGTTAGAAGGTTCATGGGTGGACTCCTTATGGTGTTCCTACTGTACCCGATTCTGTGGGGACCCTACAAGATGAGACAATTCTAAAAATATCAGTTTTTAGAATTGTTCCGCTGAAATCGCAATTCCTGTAAGGAATTGCTTAAGTCCCCTGTCGGACCAGTTCGATAGGCTTCTAGTCCAAGAGGGTGGAGAAGGGTACTATCCAACCATGCGGTTACCTTTAGAACGGATACTTCAATCCCAGGGGTTCGGTTCCCGTTCCGAATGCCGGAACCTTATCCGTGGCGGAAGAGTTTCGATCCAGGGAATGGTCCCCAGAGATCCGGACCTGGTCTTTGAAACCGAAGGACTAGTTGTCACGTTTGAGGGGCAACCCTGGACCGTTAGGCCCCACGTGTACGTGGCCCTCCATAAACCCCTGGGGTACGAATGTTCCCGCCAAAGCACCCACCATCCCTCGGTGTTTGAACTTTTTCCCGACCCCCTTATCCGCCGGGGACTCCAGAACGCGGGACGGCTGGATTGGGATACGGAGGGCCTGTTAATCCTTTCGGACGATGGCGAATTTATTCACCGCCTTATAGCTCCAAAAAAAAAGGTACCTAAAATCTACCGCGCCCGGGTAGAAGAACCGGTGGACGATCGGTTTATCCGCTCCCTCCGGGAAGGCGTTCTTTTGCATGGGCAGGCGGAGGAGCTCGCGTGCCAGGATTGTCGGGCCATCGATCAAAATACGGTGGAATTGACGATCCACGAGGGGAAGTACCACCAGGTAAAGCGGATGATCGCCGCCGCGGGGAATCACTGTATAGCCCTGCGGCGGATCGCCATAGGCAATCTGCGCCTGGAGGATTTAGGCCTTGAAAAGGGGGGCTGGAAATATCTGGAACCGGAGGAGCTGGAAGCCCTAACGCTAAAAACGATTTAGAAACGTCGGAGCCGATTAGCCCAGATTTCGGATCTTGAACACCGCGGTTTCGCGGATCAGGACCCGTAGTTCTTCCTCGTTCCTCTGGGCGATTTGGGCGATTTCCTGAACGGAAGCGTGGATCTGGCCCCCGTGGTTATCCATGGTTTCCATCATCCCCTTCAGATCCTCCGATTGTTTCGAAAGGTTTCTTGCCTGGTCTAGGATGGAAGAATTCCGTTCCCGCATAACCTTGGAACCGTCGCGAACCTCCGTGGTTATCCTGTTCAATTCCGATAGGGCCTCTAGTACCTGTTTGGAGCCCTGGGCCTGTTCTTCCAGGGCGTTTCGTACGGCGGCCGCAAGGTTTTCCACGGTTTCCACCTTAACGACGATATCCTGGAAGGATACCTCGACCCCTTCGATCCCGGAAACGATGGATTCGATGGCCGAACGTACCGATTTGAGGGAGAGGGCCGATTCTTTTGATTTCGCCGCGGAGGATTCAGCCAGGTTTCGAATTTCGTCGGCCACCACGGCGAAGCCCCTCCCCGCGGATCCCGCGTGGGCGGCCTCTATCGCCGCGTTCATGGCCAGTAAATTGGTTCGGGCGGCGATGCCGGAAATGGTCGTGTTCACCTCCAGCAGGTTTTCAGACCGGCTCGCTATGTCCCGAACCAATTCGCCGGCGGACCGAAGCCGATCCTTGCCCGTGTTGGAGGCGGTCTGCAGTTGGGCTACCGACTCGGTAACCCTTTCCATGTTCCGGGTGATGGATACCACGTTAGCCGTCATTTCCTCCACCGCCGCCGAGGATTCTTCCAACCCCGCCGCCTGACCTTCTATATTTTGATCCAACGACGCGACGGTTTGCATGTTCTGTTCCACAAAGCTGGTAACCTGACTTACCATGGCAACCTGGGAGAAGAGGGCTTGGCGCATATCAGCGAGCGAACGGGCTATGGAATCGGTCTCCGCCGAAGAGCGTTCTGTTTGGGTTTGAAGCATAGAATCGATGGACGCCAGGGCGGCCGCGGCGGCCTTAACTCGAGAAATGAGGGTGGAAAGGTTTTCTAAGAGGGCATCCAGCCGAAATCCCAACTGACCGATTTCATTATCCCCTAAACCGGTGAAACGGACCGTAAAATCCCCGTCACCGACCGGCTCGACCAGGGATCGGAGGAACAGAAGGGGTTTGATGGTCCGGTCCGTCACGAAAAAGATCGTGAGCAGGGTGATCAAAAGGACTATAATGGAGCCTATTATGGCTATGTTTCGGAGGTTCGTGGCAACGGATAACAGTTCCCCCAGGGGCGCGTAGACCACGCAGGTCCATCGACCCGCCCCTTGGGAAAGGACGATGGGGTAGGAAATCAAATAATAGGCCCCTTTCCCCGGATTCTGAAGGATTTGTGTAAGGGATTTGGGGGAATTGATCGCCTGGGTGACAAAATCGCTTTCAAATTTAGGGATTACGTCCCCATAAGTTTTCCCGTAGGCCCCCTTGTCCCCAAAGGAAATTATTTTTCCCGAAGCGGAAAGCAGAAAAGCGGCCCCCGAGGGGCCTAATCTAAAGGCGCCCACCCGATCCACCAGGGCCTGCAGGGACGTATCCACCCCACAGGACCCGATAAAGTTTTTGTTTTGGTCGTACAAGGGCAGGGCGATACTGGTGTTCAGGGTTTTTACCCCATCTACCGTATCTTCGTAGGGTTCCATCAAAAGAAGCTTCCCCGCCTCTTTAGGGCGGAGGAAGTACTCGGATTCAAAATAATGGTCATCCTGAATGGCGGTAAAGCCGGAGCCTTTTTTGGCGGTATACACCCCAAAGGATCCCGTATCGTCCCATCCATCCTGGTTAGCAAAACGGGAATCCTTGCCATCCCACCCGTTATGGTCAAAGACCGCCCAGGTGGTGTACAGATCCGGATGCTGGGCGTGTAATTTTTCCAACCACCCCATCACAAAGGACCGGTCCACTAATTTCGCTTCCCGCAGAGCCGTAAGGGTTGCGGCTATACTCTGGGCCACTCGGGCTTTCTGTTCCAAATCCTGCCGTATCGATTCGCTTATCTCTTGCCCCGCCATGGAAGCCTTGGCTAGGCTGTTTGTTTTTATGGTACCATAAGAAAACCACGATAGCCAAACCACCAACAGTATGAGCGCTAAAGACAAAATCGGAACGATGGACCACACTAAACGATTACGGATTGACTTCATCGGTATGTACCCTATTATTGAAGACTTGTTTAATACGTACAGTGTGGCGGATGGAGGGGAAAAAATCAATTCTTTTTTTTCCCCTCTTTATGGAACCCTATTGGGCCGCCGATGCGGGCGGTTTGGGAAAGCCTTGGATGCACGCGAGGGATTCGGACAATTCCTGGTTCGATAGTTCGTAGTTGCTCAGTTTCCCGGCAAAATATTTTTCATACCCCGCCAGGTCCATCAAGCCGTGGCCCGAAAGTCCAAAAACAATAACCCGTTCTTTGCCCTCCTCTTTTGCCTTTTTAGCTTCCCGGATAGCCATAGCGATGGCGTGGCTCGATTCTGGGGCGGCGATGAGACCTTCGGTCCGCGCGAAGAGGACCGCCGCTTCGTAACATTCCAGCTGGTGGATCGACCGGGCTTCCACCAGACCATCTTTGACCGCCTTGGAAACCAGGGGTGCCATGCCGTGGTACCGCAGGCCCCCGGCGTGGATCGTGGCGGGGACGAACTCGTGGCCCAGGGTGTACATGGGAAGCAGGGGCGTCATTCCCGACATGTCCCCCAGATCGTACGCGAAGGTTCCCCGGGTCAGCGTCGGACAGGAAGCGGGTTCCACGGCGATGATATCGATCTTAGCCCCATCTATCTTATCTTTAACGAAGGGGAACGCGAGGCCCGCGAAGTTGGACCCCCCACCGACGCAGGCGATGATCGAATCGGGGGTCTTTTCGCCGAACTTGGCCAGTTGAACCTTGGTTTCCTGGCCGATGATCGTTTGATGGAGCATCACGTGGTTGAGCACCGAGCCCAAGGCGTACTTGGTGGACCCGGTTTTATCGGCCACCGCCTCTTCCACCGCCTCGCTGATAGCGATGGCGAGGCTTCCGGGGCTGTCGGGGTGTTTTGCCAATACCGAACGGCCCGCTTCGGTGTAGGGACTTGGGCTGGGGATACAGGTACCACCCCAGGTTTCCATCATCAATTTGCGGAAGGGCTTCTGTTCGAAGCTAACCTTTACCATGTAGACCTTGCATTCCATCCCTAAAAGAGAGGTGGCAAAGGCTAGGGCGCTTCCCCACTGCCCGGCTCCCGTTTCGGTGGTCAATTTTTTTACCCCCGCGATTTTGTTGTAGTACGCCTGGGCCACCGCCGTATTGGGTTTGTGGCTCCCCGCGGGGGAGACGCTTTCGTTCTTAAAGTAGATCCGGGCCGGGGTACCCAGGGCCCGTTCCAACGCCACCGCCCGGTGTAAGGGCGACGGCCTCCAGCGGCCAAGGATTTCCAGAACCGGTTCGGGTATATCGATCCATCGTTGGTTCGACATCTCCTGTTCGATCAAATTCATGGGGAAAATTGCGCTCATCATCTCCGGCGTAATCGGCTTACCGTCGGGCCCCAGGGGCGGGAGCATGGGGGACCTAAAGTCCGCCGCCAGGTTGTACCATTGACGGGGCATTTCGGATTCCGAAAGTACCATCCGCAGGGGCCCGTTGGGCTTTTTATTCATCATCGACATGAAAATTCCTCCTGTGTTACTATATATAGATACATTACCTGTATACCATGGTTCTTATAAAAACACAAGAGAAAATTATAAGTTCCCCCTAAAAAAACAGTAAGTCCCCTCTAAAAATCAATTGGTTTTAGAATGTGCTCAATTTAAGAAACAACGGAAAAGACCTCAATCGTGTACGGCCAGATTTTTACCTTTCCACGTGGGCTTTACACCCAGGAGCCCGAGGATGGTCAAGAAAGTCATATAGGCTGGGGTAAAGAAGAGTTGTACCAGGTACTTCCAAACCTGGGTCCAGGGGGATTTGAACCGGGGGAGGGCCGGGCCAGCGATTTTAAAAGTGGCCAGGGTATTCATGGTCATGGCGATATACACCGCCAGCGGCAGGGGCCAGAGACCTGGGAAAAAGGGGAGGAGCGGAAGGGCGAGGATGCCCATGGAAATGGTGACCATAAGAAGACCAAAGTTAAGCCGGGTTTCCAGATCGGGGCTAAAGAGTCCGCCGTTGTTCCAGCGGAGGGTCTGTTTTATAAAGTCGGACCAGGATGTTTCGCTGGCGGTCATCACCTGGACGTCGTAAGAACAGGCGGCTCGAACCTTAAAGTGGGAATGGGATCGTATACGGGCCACGAGGGCCGCGTCCTCGGTTACCGAAAAGGGGACCGAAGCGTAACCCCCTATTACGTCGAGGGTGGTTTTTCGGACGATCAAATTATTGCCAACCCCCCCCCCCGCCGATCCAAGACCCGTGGAGGCGGCCAAGTACATGTACCGTACCGCGTGGTCAAAGGCTTGGTACAGGTAAAAAAAGCCCCTTCCTCCGGGGCGCTTAAAAACGGGCCCTAGAACGGCTCCGACCTGGGGACTTTGCATTCGGGCGGCCATCCCCCGGGCCCAACCGACGGGAACCTCGCAATCCCCATCGGTAAGCAGAATGTACTCCCCCTCAGCTACCCCTATCCCTTGACCCAGGGCGTACTGCTTAAAGTTAGGACCGGGATTTTCATTCAAAACGATCCGTCGAAGGTTCCACTGGGGATTGTTTTTGTTTTGAAGGGAAAGGGCGAACCGATCGATCAAAGCCGCTGTTCCGTCAATCGACCGATCATCCACAAAGATAAACTCCAAATGGGGATAATCCTGCAGTAAGAGGCTCCCTAACAGGGGCTCCAATCTCTGCGCCTCGTTGTGTATGGGAATGATAATTGATACCAAGGGTGCCATTTCGGAGTTTGAAACCCTTCGATCTCGCCGCAGTTCCAGGAAAAGACCCCCCATAAGGGCTCCATGGAGGGAAATAAAACCGACCGCGAATGAAAACCTAAGGATGTCAAAGGCTAGGACCACCGGAACGCCCCCACTACAAGAAGGTAAAACTCCTGGTATGGTCTTAAAAGAAACCCCCATTGTCAAGATAGGCCCCCAAACCCCGTCTTGATTTTTTAAATCCCCTTTGATATATTTCCCCTGCATTCCGGGGAATTAGCTCAGTTGGTAGAGCGATAGGTTCGCAATCTATAGGTCAGGGGTTCGAATCCCCTATTCTCCAGAAAAAGAAGGCCGCCCATTGGGCGGCTTTCTTTTTCGACAATGAGAATAGGGGATGCTGTAGCGCGCGGAAGCGAGCGAGGCGGCCTGGAGAAGCGTCGCCTGAGGCGACGCGCGGAAGGCGAATCCCCTATTCTCCAAAAGGAATTACGTGTTATACTACCCCTGAAAAGGGTACTGTGACTTGACAGTGTGACTTTTTGGGGGGGTGTTATGCCGAAGCACTCGCCGCCGACCGCTCTACAGGCGAGTTTGATGAATCCAAGGCCCTTGTCGCGGCATGCAAGATGCTCGCCCAGCTCCCCCTCGAGAAGTTCGCCCGCACCAAGGCCGCCCAGAATCAGGATGGCTTCGAGGCCGCCCTTGGCGTGTCTTGGCGCAACCCCATCGTCGTAATTCTGATGAGTATCGCGATATGATGGTCATGAGCCTGTGAGGCTTGGCAATAGGCAGGAATGTTTTACCCCGTTGGCCAAACGAACTATAGGTCACGATAAGACTTAGGCTAATGGTCCAGCCACGGATGGTAGGCTTGCCCCTGGTGCCGTTATTACCTCAAAACAAGATCCTATGAACAGCTTGAAAGAAAGCTTTGCTTCACTCATGAGATTACCCTCCTTTCCGGGTCTTCGGGCCGGATTCGCTTCAGTTGCTAGTAAACGGTTCTTTACAAAACACACTACCATCAACAACAGGATAGGTGGCATTTACCCTCCAGGGTATAAACCCTGGAGATACCTTAAAGGGTGTGAAAAGCTCACGGCTCCCTACGGAGCTCGCAAAGATTAGATTTTCTACACCATCCACCAGGGCACGATCGAGTTCTGCGCGTCGAGGGGTAGGTACTCCGTGGCGCAGCAGACGACCCCGCCCGGTCCCACGCTCCTGCCTGCGTCCGCCAATACCCTGAATGCTGCTATCGCGTCCTTCCCGGGATTGGCGCTCTTCTTGATCTCGATGGGGTGAAGCTTCCCGTCCGACTCGAGGATGAGGTCGATCTCGTTCCGGTCCTTGTCGCGGTAGTAGAACACCGGTGGCGTTTCCCCTGCGTTGTACCAGCTCTTCATGATCTCGCTGACCACGAAGGTCTCGAAGAAAGCACCGGATGCGGCGCCCGCCTCGAGGGCCTCCGCCGTCGTCCAACGCGTCAGGTAGGCGGCGAGGCCTGTGTCGAGGAAGTAGAGCTTGGGCGTCTTGATCATCCGCGTGAGGGTGTTGCTATACCAAGGTTCGACGAGGGTGACTATCCCGGAAGTGATGAGAAGGGAGAGCCACTTCTTGGCCGTCGGCTGGCTGATGCCGATATCGCGGGCGAGGTCGGCGTACTGGAGCATCTGTCCGGTCCTCGCCGCCACGGCCGTCAGGAAGCGGAGGAAGGCTAGCTCGTCGCCGACCTGTGAGAGGTCCTTGATATCGCGCTGAAGGTAGGTCTGCACGTAGGAGGAGTAGTACTGCTCCACTGCCGGCCGATCGTCGCCCGCGAGCAGGGCCGGCAGGCTCCCTCGGTGGATGGCGAAGAAGACCTCCGTAAGGCTGCCCCTATCCGCCTGCTTCCGTTTTGCTGAAAGAACTTGCTTTGTGGGTAGGAAGGGGACGCTAGGCCGTCCTGCTATCTCCGCCTGCGATAGCCCGAGAAGATGCATGATGCCAACGCGACCCGCCAGAGACTCGCTCGCGTCCCTCATGAGGTGGAACATTTGGGAGCCAGTGAGCCAGTAAGCTCCCTTCATCCTATCGCGGTCCACCCGCATCTTGATATGAGGCAGGAGACTCGGCGCATACTGGATCTCGTCGATGATGACCGGCGCCTCGAAGCGCTCCAGGAAGAGCTCGGGCTCCTCGAGCGCAAGCTGCCGCTGAAGGGGATCGTCGAGGGTGACGTAGTTCCGACCCGGCTCGGCGATGTGTTTGAGCAGGGTCGTCTTCCCTACCTGTCGCGGGCCTGTGACCAGAAGGACCGGGAAAGTCTTCGCGATTGCGATAACTGATGGCTCGATGGCGCGTGGAATGTACATGACAGACACCTCGGATAGTTCGACCAAACTAAAGTCAGACTTTATTATAGTCAAATATAGCATTGACTTCTAGTAGGTGTCCGCCTCCCCCCAAACCCATGAAGTGTAACTAAAAGTGCGACTGGAAAAACCCACAAAGTGCGACTAAATTCTGCAAAAGCGTGCAGAGGTTTGCAAAGACTGAAAAAATAAATATTGTTACAGTAAGCATATTGAAAAGTTAAGTCATTTTTGGATAATGAATTATCCTGTTTCGCAATCTATAGGTCAGGGGTGGTTCGAATCCGTCCCTTCGGGCCGGTTACCGAGCGGAAGCGAGGAAAAGCGCGCATGGATGCGCGCGGAAGCGAGCGAGGCGGCCTGGAGCAGTGTCGCCTGAGGCGACGCACGGAAGGCGAATCCCCTATTCTCCATCGAAGGGAACCGGCCGTCAGGTTGGTTTTTTACTTTCTATCTATGGATGCGACCCTTCCTTTTTTCCAACTGGTTGTACAAATTGAGGCTCTCCCGTAACATAGGAAGTTACGGGACAGCTTCTTTAATGTCGTATTTTCGTAGGATTTTAGTGGTTTTACCTGGTTCTAATACATCGAAACAGGCCGAAATATTCAAATAAACGGTAAATGTCAATGAAAATATCAATAAAATTAAAAAAACATAGCAAACCTAGACAAAGCTAATTCCTTACAATACTGTAATAGCGTACTTTAGCTAACCATAGTAAAGAGCCTTTACATGGTTCGCTGTCAAGATCGACTCGCGCTTCATTGGCGGCATTGGCAAGCGGGACGACGCCTTCATCATCATCCTGGACATGGACCGGGCCTTCAACGACGACGAGACCCATAAGCTGAAGAGCGTGGCGGAGAACCAGACCGTTTCCTGATCAGGCCGCTACGCTGTAGACTGGCCAGACGAATGGCAAAACACAGGCTTCACCAGCAACGGAGGAGCTTATAGAGCCTTAAACTACTGAAGTGAAAGATGAGGTCAAAATGTCTGAGAACGTACAGAAGACTATCCTCCTTGTTGAGGACGAAGCAATTATTTCGATGACCGAGAAGATGCAACTGGAGAAGTACGGCTATGCGGTGAAAACCGTCAACACAGGTGAAAAGGCTGTAGAAGCGGTCAAGACCATGCCTGAAATTGACCTTGTACTCATGGACATCAATCTGGGTAATGGTATCGATGGGACACAAGCCGCCCAGATGATCCTGAATGATCGGGATGTGCCCATCGTATTCGTCTCGAGCCATACTGAACCAGACATCGTTGAGAAAACGGAGCGGATCACTTCCTACGGCTACGTGGTGAAGAGTTCATCGATCACGGTCCTTGATGCTTCAATCAAAATGGCATTCAAGCTCTTCGATGCTAATGCAAAAACCAAAGCCAGTGAAGCGAAGTACCACGCGGTGGTTGAGAATAGCAACGACGGAATCATGTTCTGTGATTCGGGAGCAACGATTCTCTATCGAAGCTCTTCAGACAAAGCCATAAATGGATTCGAAAATGGGGAATGCCTTAGCCACAATATCTTTGAGACCGTACATCCCGATGATGTGGAGACAGTACGGAAGGCTTGGGCGAGCACCCTGGGATGTCCGGAGCTTGTTGCCAGGACAGAATATCGGATTCGGCACAAAGATGGCTCCTGGAAATGGATCGAATCAACATACAAGAATCTCTTGAATGCCCCTGAAGTCAAAGCTGTTGTCGTGGTCACACGAGATATCCACGAAAAAAAGGAAATTCAGAATGCGCTGAAAGAAAGTGAGTTGCAATATAGGCACCTTTTTGACTCATTTCCTGCGAGCGTATTGCTGATTGGATCTGATAGACGCGTGATCGCAGCAAACCAGGCATCAGCACTTATGTACGGTTATGAGTCACCCGAGCAACTCAAGGGGTTTGATACTCGATTGCTGATAGCCGAACGGGATCGTGAGAGAGCGGCAGGCATCCAGACAACGATTCTTGAAGGTCAGAAGGCGTCAATTCGCCACTACACCGAGGTTCGGCGTGATGGATCGGAGTTTGAAGCAGAGATAGTTTCAAAAACTCTCTATGGGCCACAGCAAGAGGTATTGGGATATATTGGGATCACGCGAGACATATCAAGTACAAGAGAGACTGAAAAGGCACTAGCAGAGAGCAAAATCCAATTTCGCCTTGCGCTGGAGAATGCACCAATTCCTATAATGATTCGCACTGATGATGGTAAGGTTGATTTTATAAACGCTGTTTGGAAAGAGTTGACGGGGTATACGGAAGAGGATATCCCAACAGTTGAAGATTGGATGAAACGAGCATATGGGGAGAAGCATTCCGAAATGGAGCGCCTCGCAAACGGAATCTACTTTGAGCAGGGGCCGAAGGACCATGGCGATTACCCAATCAGGACCAAAACCGGAGACACACTGATATGGGATTTCGCCACAGCTTCACTTGGTAAACTGGCAGATGGCCGCATGGCTGTTATAACAATGGCCAAAGATGTGACCGACCGAAGGCATGATGAGGAGGCAATAAAGAAGCTCCTTGTAGAAAAGGAACTCCTCCTTAGGGATGTGAACCACCGAACCAAGAACAACTTGAACTTGATCTACAGCCTGCTATTGATCCAGGCTGCAACTACGAAGGATTCTTTGGTAGTAACGGCTTTAGAAGAAGCAGCTTCGCGGGTCCAAGCTATTCAGGATCTGTATGTTCTGCTAGTGGAGGGCGGAGACCATGTGGCTCTTCATAGCGGCGATTATTTCCCAAGGCTCATTGATGGCATTATGGAAGTCGCACATCATATTCCAATCACTGTTGAAAAGAAGATAGAGGACTTTGTTATCGGCATGCGGGAATTGCCTCCACTAGGCCTGATCGTGAACGAGCTGCTGACGAATGCCATGAAACATGCGTTCACTGGACGGTCAGAAGGAAAAGTCACCATTGACATCAGCAAGAGGGAAGATCAGGCAACGATCGTGATCAGAGACGATGGCGTCGGGATTCCTGAGTCGATAAACCTAGAGAAAACTACAGGCTTTGGCTTCATGATGATCAAGGGCCTTGTCCAGCAGATTGATGGCTCCATCAGTATAGAGAGAGGAGCCGGCACAACATTCAGGATCGATTTTAAGCTGAAAGAATGATGCATGCTGGCTGAATTCAGAACAATGATAATTGGCGCCAAGCTCAAGCAATTGAACAATGCACTCGAGAAGGAAATCGTTGAGCGAAAGCGCACTGCTTCGGATCTAGTAACCGGTTGGCATCATTTTCTGTAGAACCTTGGCTTTGTCGCGTTTAGCGCTGGATATCTGGTATGATAAGGTGTATATATCACTCAATTCGTTGGATTGAATAGCCCAGAGCTCTATAACCGCGCTCTCTTTTGTTCCACATTCGATGTACTCGAGGATCTTCAACATCAATATAATCGTAAATATGAAGATCTCGCTTGCCAATGCACGTTCGATTGAGCCTGCCCGCATATTGGGCGAGCGTTCCCTTCCAGGAAATCGGCATGGTGATCACAAGCGTATCGAGGCTCGGATGATCAAAGCCTTCTCCAACAAGTTTTCCCGTAGCAAGAATGATCCTTGGTTCCTCCGTCGGCAATGCTTCTAGGTCAGCTAGGACGGAGTTGCGATTCTTTCGCTTCATCCTTCCATGAAGGATAAATAGTCGCGGTGTGAACTCCGACATCATCATAGCCAATCGATCTAGATGATCGCTCCGCTCGGTGAGGACGAGTATTTTTCGTCCTTCGTTCCATGCGGTTTTTATGTCCTGGGTGATCAGCCCATTCCTTCTCTCATCCGACACCAGGAGACTGAAAACACCTTGGATTCGTACATCGGTCGGAGACGGGGTCCCATGGTATACGCGAGCCCTGACTTCCATGATCCTCGGTTGATCCTGGTTTTTTTCGACAGAGTGTCGGATCGATCCGCACTGCATGAAAATTATAGGATCTAGCCCGTCGCGTCTAATCGGAGTAGCGGTCAAACCAATTATCCACCGGCAGGGAGCTTGTTTTAATATAGACTCGAAGGAAATTGCCGAGACATGGTGACACTCATCGACGATTATCTGGCCATAGTCTGCAAGGAAGGTTCGCAAGGCCTCGTACCGAACGAGCGACTGCATGAGCGCAACATCTACCAGTCCCTTTGGTTTCTTCTTTCCGCCTCCGATTATTCCTATTTCATCGCCTTCGAGAGTGAGGAATTGTGTCAGTCTCTCCTTCCATTGTCTGAGCAATTCGTCCCTATGGACAAGAATCAGTGTACTGACCTTCCTCTGCGCGATGGTAGCCGCCGCGACGATGGTCTTGCCGAAGCCCGTGGGCGCTTTGAGCACGCCTATATCCTTCTTCAAGATCGCATCCAGCGCTATGACCTGTTCGTGGTGTAACGTACCGATAAAAGATACTTCAATTGCGTGTCCGGAAGATCGTTCATCCCTAATCTCTTCAAGTACTCCGTTCCTACTCAGGAGGTCTGAAAGATCATCATAACAGCCTCGAGGCAAGGCGATATGCCGAGGGAAGTTTTCCGCAGATCCTATTACTCGAGGTTTATCCCAAACAGGAAGGCGCATTGCCTGCGCTCTGTAGAACTCGGGATTAGGAAACGCGGCGAGTCGAATTATCCGATTAAGGAGCTGTTGAGGCAGGTTTCCCTTTTCGATATAGATACGATCGGCGAGTACTATCGTGAGTTTCTCGGGAAGAGAGATAAGCATCTTGTCTGATTGCGGTGGCTTCTTCTTCCATGGTTCGTCATCGTTTTCGTAAACGAAGGCTAAATCGAGTGGATCACCTCCTTGCGAGAAACGGGAAATCACCTTGTTTATCGATTCGAGATTCATTTTTTGAATTGAGGCGAGGAAGGACCATTGATCGGAGTATGGTTGAAAACTCTTATCTACAAAGACGCTACCGCCATGTTCTCGCGCTTTTTTTTGAAGGGGAAGCGCGATGAGGTTCCCGAATCCACCGGGTGGTAGGCGGTCCTGGTTGGGAAACAGGCGGTCGTAACTTGAAAGGTCCAGCTGTCTCCGGTCCATGCAGGTTTGGCTAATCATGACAGTACCAAGTCGCCGCGCGATGCTGGCCTGGATCGGCGCATCGAAAAAGACCCAAACGTGGGCGCCTTTTCCTGACCTCGATATCTCGACCGCGCAGGGGACGGAATTCCTCCGACAAGTTTCGGCGAATGAAGAAGTGTCATCTTTCCATTCACCTTCATCGAAGTCCACGGCAAGGAATCGACATGTATCCCCATCACACAGAGGATATATACCGACGACATGTTTTCCAGATAAGTGATCAAAGAGCACGCGATCGGTTAACGGGAGTAGATTCCGGTTATGGCATACGGCGCATTTTACCCTAGGTTTACCACAGACTCCATCGATCCATTCATTGGCGCATGCCGGTGCATATCCTGAAGTTCCACGATTCGATTCCCATCGCCTGGCAAAGACATCGGGCCTGCCTTGGAATAGAGCACGGAATAGGGCAACTTTCTCCTCAGTGGACATGGATGGAACGACATCCCTCGAGGTAATCAAAGCAGTTCCCTCAGGGATTATCAATTTTAAATTTTCTTGACTGTATTCATGAGGAGTTTCGTTTGCCCAGTCAATCCCATGTTGATCAAGGAGAGCCTTTAACCATGCATTCTCCCGACGAAGTTTTTCGATTTCAAAATTATGCTCCATAGGATTACATACACCATCCTCCAGAAGGTTTCGAAAAAGGCGCCCGAGGAGGCCCCCGCCTCGAGAGTTTCGGGTGTCATCCAACAGGTCAGGTAAGCGGCCAGGCCAGTATCGAGGAAGTAGACCTTAGGCGATGCGCGATCCCGACGCGGCCCCGTGACCAGAAGGATCGAGAAGTTTTTCGCGAAAGCGAAGACAGTAGCCGCAATAGCCCGTGGGATGTACATGCTTGGCTAAACGCACAAATCGACCCCAAAAAAATCTTGTCTATTATAGTCGAAATCCGATGTGCATTCCAGGATTAGCAAGCGCTATCCACGAGATTCAAAATTGGTACATTTTTAGAGTTGTATTGCAATTTTGTGCGATTACCTATATAATTATTCTATGATCCCACGGCAACTGGGTACCAAAGTACTGCAATGGGCCACCCAATTTCCGGTTATTACGGTAACAGGGCCCCGTCAATCTGGCAAATCCACCCTATGTAAAGCCCTCTTTCCCCACAAAACCTATATCAACCTGGAGGATCTTACTCTTCGGCAGATTGTTCAAGGAGATCCCCGGGGCTTTCTGGATCGCCTCCCTGATGGAGCAATTTTTGATGAAATAGAGCGGTTCCCAGAGCTTTGTTCCTACATTCAGACCTGGGTAGATATATCAGAACAGTCAGGCCGTTATATTCTTACTGGTAGTTCCCAATTCGAGCTTATGCAAAACATTTCCCAGTCCCTCGCCGGACGAACCGCTATTGCCCGCTTGCTCCCCTTTTCATTTTTTGAGCTTTACGGCAAGGATTCCACTCAAGCACCAGTATTGGATGAATTATTATATACGGGTTTTTACCCCCGGATTTACGATAAAAAATTACAGCCCACCGAAGCCCTTTCGTTTTATGTGGCCACCTATATAGAGCGGGATGTGCGGCAAATATTGAACATAAAAGAATGGACAAAGTTTGATCTCTTTTTACGACTACTTGCAGGCCGCTCAGGTCAAATTTTAAACGTTCAGGCTTTGGCAAATGAAACCGGTCTCAGCAATAACACCCTTGCAAGCTGGATTGGGGTTCTGGAACAGAGTAATATCATTTATAAGCTCCGCCCCTATTATGCCAATTTGGGTAAACGGCTTATTAAAAGCCCCAAAATCTATTTCCTCGATTCGGGTCTCCTGTGCTATTTACTGAATATTTATAACCCCCAGGTTCTTTCCTTGCATCCCCTGCGGGGTCAGATTTTTGAAAGCTTTGTGGTAGCAGAGTTATTAAAAGAACGCTATAACCAGGGGATGGCGGATAATTTGTATTATTATCGGGATCAGAAGGGCCTTGAACTGGATCTTATTATTGATGAAGGAACAAGCTTAATTCTTGGCGAGATTAAAAGTTCCGCCACTTTTAATCCAGATTTTCTTATAGCTCTGCATAAAGTTGCCCCAATCCTGGGGAAACCTTACCGCAGTATCCTCTTCACTGGAGCAGGAGATCCGGCATTTTACTACAAGGATACGGAAGTTCGGGGTTATAAAAACGTGGGGAGCCAGCCTACAGCTCTCTAAACACCCACCTACCATTGGTTCATCACATGTTCGGTCATACCGAGTGTAGTGTTACGAAGATTAGTTCTCCAGCCTCATAACAAAGGTTCTCCCTGCCTACATAAACGCGAAAGCGGGGAGGGAGCCCCGTACCAGAGCTCCCT
>Ga0078972_1005860_pt1 | contig 30361 bp, 15 predicted proteins | sample YelNatPaOPGAMG01_FD_67568 | JGI IMG/M metagenome (GOLD analysis project Ga0078972, IMG submission 67568) | Hot spring thermophilic microbial communities from Obsidian Pool, Yellowstone National Park, USA - OP-RAMG-01 (SPADES assembly) (version 2) | ecosystem: Environmental > Aquatic > Thermal... | reverse complement strand
TTATCATTTGCTCTTACTTTTATCTCGTATGTTGAAGAGATGAGCGCTTCGCCCGGGCTTGGGTAGTCTATGCTAACAATTGGTGGTGTGGTATCCTGCGAAGTTGTGGAATATGTGCATGAAACCTTTGCAGAGCCGTTGTTTCCTGCTGCATCGAACGCGCGCACAGTTATCGAATGCACACCTTCGGAATAATATTCCCAATGGAACGCCCATCTGTCTTCGTATGAATCATACCACATATTATTCCATGCGCCTGTATCTATTGCAACTTGAAGCAATGTAACGCCTACATTATCGGTTGCATGTGCCTTTATCTTGTAAGATGGAGATACAATTATCTCGCCAGGCGTGGGATAGTCTATGTAAACAACAGGTTTTATATTATCTGTTGAAGAAGGCGTGTAAGTTACAGATACTGTTGCAGTTGCGTTATTGCCTGCATAATCAGATACCCGAACTGCAATCGTATGGCTACCTTCTGAATAGTCAGACCAAGCATAAGTCCAACGAAGTTCGTATGAGTTCCAGTTCATGTTTTGCCAGTTTCCAGAATCTATACGAATTTGGACCGTGTTTATGCCTACATTATCGCTTGCTCTTGCTTTTATTACGTAAGATGATGTTGTTATTATCTCGCCTGGTGTAGGATAATCGATTGTTACCGTGGGCGGGGTAGTATCAACTAAGTTAGGGTCATAGAAACATTGGACTGTTTGAGTGCCGTTATTTCCTGCAGCATCAAATCCTTTTACTGTAATGTTATGACTTCCAATCGAATATCCACTCCAGAGATAACCCCATCTCCCTTCTTGAGAGATGTAATACATCGAATTGTAGCCTATGTTATCTATATTTACCTGCATAGAAGTTACACCAACATTATCGAATGCCCTTGCTTTAATCTCGTAACTTCCACTTTGGATTATTTCGTTATTTGTTGGATAATCTATATAAACTGTAGGAGGTACGGTATCTGTTCCACCTGGAGAATAGGTTACTGTGATAGATGCTGTTTTTTCGTTCCCTTTTGCATCTCTTGCTCTTGCATTTATAGTATGTGAACCTGCAGAATATCCAAGCCATGTATAGTAGTAAACAGCCTCGAATGAATTCCAGGTCATGTTCTCGTATGGCAAAGAATCGATTGATATCTCAACTTTTGCAATTGCAATGTTATCATTTGCAGAAACCTTTATTGTGTATTCTGAGGAGACTATGACTTCGCCATTTGAAGGATATAGTATAGAGACCGTAGGCAAGATGGTATCTGAAACTATAGAAATCGTATTTGGTGAATTTTGTAGATTGCAAGAATAATAATCTGTAAATGCTTGTTGTCCAGAATTGAATACCGCATTAGCCTGCGGATAGGCACGCCAAACATTGCAACTAGTTTCCCATTGTGCAAATGCAACAATATCTATTCTCGAAGGCAAGCCTAGGTTTGAGAATGGTATGAAAAGTTCTGTATTTTGATTATTTGCCCATCCTATGTATGAATTTCCAGTATATATCGATTGTATCCAGCCGTTCTCATATCTTTTCAAACCAAAACAACCTGCATTTCCGTCTTCTATCCAGAATAAATAATCGGCTTGGAAAGGTAAAGTATGCACTCCGCTCCAATCCACACCTTGAGAACTTCCGCCGTTAGTTGTGTTAAAATAGAGCATTAAATCGCCTGAATTTGTCCAACTTGTTCCGTTCCAACCTATGAATAAATGAGTTTCGTTCCATGAAATAAGGAACCTGTCCCAGGGCGTGCTTTCATTGTAAGATAGCAACCAGTCATTAAAAGAGCCGTCTGCATTCATGGTATTTTGCTGCGTATTTACAACTTGACATTCGTTAGGCGAAAGTCCGCTCGATAAGTCAAAAAGATAGTATGCAATAAAGGTCTCGCTCCCTGTTTGTGTGGCAGGATTCTCGACAGGAAAAGCATTCCAAGCCTTGCCTTCATTTTCCCAAAGAGCATATGCAATTACTCCTATTTTTGCAGGATTGCCAATTAAAGAACGTGGTATTGCAATTTCTGTATTTTTGTTGTCGTTCCAGCCTATGTACTGGGATACTCCATTCATTGAGTTTGGAGTCCAAGTGCCTGAAAAGACTTCCAAGCCAAAATTGTTAGCGTTGGAATCCTCGATCCAGAAAAGGTAATCTGCCTCGAAGGGGAGAGTATGAACTCCATTCCAGTCTTTTGAAGTCGAGGAACCGCCTGATGAGACATTTAGGTATACATGCAAATCACCCTCGCATGCCCAGTTTGTGCCATTCCATGCGAAAAAGATGTGCGTTTCGTTCCAGGTTGTATAGAATTTGCATGAATTTCTAGTTGCAAGCAATTCGTCTGTATTCCAATCAGAAATGGAACCATCTATTGTTATGTTATGGTATGTAGTCCCCTGCGTATCTGTAAAAAATGTAGAGATAGATATCGAAAATAATACAAAAAATAATACAAAAAATGAGACACATCCATGAATCAAACGATGAGAATAGCTACTACTTTGCATATATATCAAGCATACATAATACTCAGGCATATATAGGCTTTGCTCAACGCATATCTACTAACAAGGAAAACGGATTCATGCTCTTCTCCTTCTGATATATTTGAGATGCTATTTGTGAGAATTATAGAATAAGTATAGAAAAATGAATAATAGCAATGGATAATAGCAAATATCGATTAAAGCGATATAACTTTCATGAACCTTCAGGCAGTAGTGCATGTGAATTTGGGTGTGCGTTCTTATCCTGTAAACATAGGATATGGAGTTCTCTCAAGGCTTGGATTGCTCATGCGAACGATTGAAAATGACCAAAAAGTGCTTATAGTAACTGAGAAGAATGTTGGAAATCTGTATCTTGAGCAGTTACTCGAGCAATTAAGAGATTTTGAAGTTGAAACTATATACTTGCCACCTGGGGAAGATGCGAAATCGGTTTCTTTCGTTGATAAAATTTGGAAAAAAATGTATGAGAGTAAGATGGGGAGGTATTCGAACATAATAGCGTTTGGTGGTGGCTCTGTAGGAGATACTGGGGGGTTTGCAGCCTCAACATATATGCGTGGGGTCAATTTAATAAACATACCAACAGACCTTTTGGCATTTGTGGATTCTTCGATTGGTGGTAAAAATGGACTTGATTTCGAGGGTGGAAAGAATATACTTGGAACCTTTTATCAGCCTCGATTAGTTTTATCTGAATTGAAATTCATAGCAACCCTTCCTGAGGTGCAGTATAAATCGGGTCTTGCGGAAGTTATAAAGTATGGAATAATTTATGAAAAAGGTATATTTAAAAAATTGGAAGATGAAATTGAAAAAGTGAAATTGCGTGATGAAGGTACGCTATTTGAGTTATGTGTAAGATGTGCTGCTGTAAAGGCGAAAATAGTCGAGATTGACGAATACGATTTTTCAGAGAGGCATCTGTTGAATTTTGGTCATACTATAGGGCATGCGATTGAGGCAGAGAGTGGTTTTTCGGTTACACATGGAGAAGCAGTTGCGATAGGTATGTGCTTGGAATCTCGTATAGCAGTAAAGATGGGGTTACTTAAAGAGAAAGAATCGAAAAGGATTGAACGCTTGATAGAGAGTTATTCACTTCCAACGACGATAAAATTGCCTATTGATAGGGTTCTAAAGCGTCTTTGTGAAGATAAGAAATTCTACAAAGGTCTTATTTCCATCCCTGTTGTAAAAAGTATAGGTCAGGCGACAATTATTAATTTAGATGAAAGAGACCTTATGCGGTTATTTGAATAGGGGCCGAATGAGTATAGGTTGAGTAAACATGGAAAAAAGGTTAATAAGAATGTTGTGTATGCTTGTTCGGCGATTGTATGGATGTGATTGAGGCGATAAAAGAAAGGAGGAGTGTACGAAATTTTACAGATGAAGAAGTAGATATGGATAAGGTAAGAAAACTTGTAGAACTTGGAAATTTAGCGCCTTCAGCAGGTAATCTTCAGGCGAGGGATTTTATCATAGTAAAAGATGCTAAGAAAAGAGAGTTGCTTGCAGAAGCCTCAAGGCAATCGTTCGTGTCAAAGGCGCCCGTTGTGCTTGTTGTATGTGCGAATAAAGAAAGGATAATGCATTACGGAGAAAGGGGTATAAATCTGTATTGTGTGCAAGATGCATCTGCTGCTGTTGAGAATATACTGCTTGCAGCGCATTCGTTCGGGCTTGGAACCTGTTGGGTAGGTGCTTTTTCAGAAGAGAAAGTTGCTAAAATTCTTTCATTACCTAAGCATGTAAGACCTGTTGCGATTATACCAATAGGTCATTATTCAAGAAAGCCCGAGGCACCTGAGCGATTTGAGGCTATTAGGCTAATACATACTGACGGTTGGTAAGCAATTTGCATGTGGAATTAGTAGTAGCAGTATGTAAAAAATATGTAAAATAAACAATAATGGAAAGTTTATTTTTATAATGTGCGTTACAGAAACGATGAGCCAGAAAAGTAATTCAGATAATCTCTTGCAGACTAAGAATGAAATGCATTCACATGTTGCAGTTTTGCGGCTTGGACGTGGTAGATTCAGGGTATTCGACATAAAGCATTCATCAACTCAGTGGGGTTCCACGACATACGAGGATATAGACTTGAAATTACTTGCCCGAACATATGACCTAAAACCTACATTTGTTAGTGTATATCTTGACATGGAAGACGAAAAGAGGATGAGTTACTTTTCAAAAAGGGTGAAGATGTGCGAATCCATATTGAGAAATGATAAGGATTTGTATGCAAATTTTGTTTCTTCTGTTGAAAGGATAAGAAATTACCTAAACTCTTATGAGAATGCGGATTTAAGAACAAAGGGCTTGGCAAAAGGTTTGCCAGATAGTATGCCAAAAGGCTTGGCTATTTTTTCCTCGAATGTAAAGAATTTCTTTGAATGTTACGAACTTCCATTTAAGTTTGAGAATGCGTTTATAGTTGATACTTCTCCATATATCAGGTATCTTGCAAGAGAACTTGAATCTTGGGAAAATTACTGTATATTGCATTTGGATAAGAATCACGCGAATATATACATAGCATCCTCGGTAAAGATATTTGATGTTGATAACATAGAAAAGGACATCTTGCACCATCACAGAAAAGGCGGGATGTCTCAGATGAGGTATCAGAGATTATACGATGGTAAGGTATTGCATTTTTACAAAGAAGTTGCTGAGGATTTGCAAAGGATTGTTAAAGAAGAAGGCTTGGAGAAGATAATTATTGCAGGTCCACATGATGCAAAAAGCCAGATACTGAGCCATTTGCCAATCCATATTCAGAAAAAGATAGTTGGTAATGTAGATTTATCTATAAATACCGAAATCGGTAAGATATTGGATGAGACGCTTACGGTTTTACAAAAAGCAGAGAGTGCAGAAGATAGAGAACTTGTGAATGCGTTACATAATGAAGTGCTTCGTGAAGGCTTGGGAATTTACGGCTTGGAGGCTATATTTTCAGCACTTAAAGAAGGGAATGTGGACACGCTGATTATAGAAAAAGGTAAGGTTGTAAAAGGCGAAAAATGCGAAAATTGCGGAAAAGTCAGAGAAATAAAGGAACCAAAGGCTGGAAAATGCGAAGAATGCGGTTCTCAGATGTATATCGTTGATGTTTTTGAAGAGATGATAGAGTTAGCAGAGAGGATAGATGCGAAAGTTAGGTTTGTCGCGCCTTCGGAAGATATAGAATCGCTCGGGGGTGCAGGGGCTTTCTTAAGGTTTGCAAGAAAATAAAGAAGATGCTCGAAGATTGAAATTTAATTCATATTTTATTTGCAATAAAAACCTCAAGTAAAAACGTCAATCCAAGCCTTACCACTTTCTCCCAAGTAATTAATTTCTGATTTTTCTGCTCGATACTCTACTCCATCATGTTGAATTTGAACATAGGTCAGATTGCGAAATTCTGCATATGCTATTATATACGGATAATCTCCATTTCTTTGTTTTTCTATGATAAAGAAATCCAAGTTCGTGCGACTATATACAGTCCATCTGTTGCCGTAATTTGTTTCGTTTACAGGCGAGTAAACAAGATAGTTGAGAATCTCTTCGATTGTAAAATTTTGATGCGAGAACCTATATATCGCAATGGTTGCATTTGTGATGTTTGATGGGATATTTGCAATGTCTTTTTCGAAGACGATACCTATTTGGTAATCGTATGCAAAAGTGTATGTGTTATTCAATTTTGCATATTTTGAATAATAAACCAAGCCTGAGTATGTCTGCCAAGTAGGCGTAAGTATGAGCGACCCCTCATGTGTTGAGTAAACAGCATCGAAATCTTTTGCCATGTTTTTAATCGAAACTTCAGAGGTGTACCAAGATGAAGAATACCCCGAACGAAACGGCATTTCTGATACAGATATCGGCTTGGAACGCATTGCAAGAGAAGTAACAGAATACGCTGCACATTGTAAGAGAATAAGAATAAAGATAATAAATGCAACCTTACTTTCCAAAGAGGGATTAGTTCGAATGTTATTTTGAGCGCTATTTTTAATGCAAGTCCAAATGTTTTTTAAGATGTTTTTTATAGACTTTTTTAGAGAGATTTTATTATTTTTTATTCTATCATTTATTTGCGAAATTTCTTGTTCTTTTTTATTTTTTAATTCAATGTTTAGGTTTGTTTTTAACATGTCAGGCATGCGTTCGAGCAGTTCAGCGCCTAATAAGCTAAAAGGCACGAGTGAAGGCAATGCCCAGTGCGGTAGCCTTGCAGGAGAGAGTGAAAATAGAAGCATAGGTGCACATGCAAAAATTACAAGAAATCGATGCGAATCTGTTCTGAACCTTTCTATCGAGAGCAAGAAAAGTAACAAAAAAAGAATTTGAGGAATGTAACAAAGGAATACGACAATCTTCCACTCCAAAGGAATAACATCAGGTTCAAAATAAACCGGAACCGCACCTGCAAATGATGCAACAAATGCAAAAATTAATGCAGGCGCAAAAAGGAATGCTCGACTCTTTTTGTGATGAAAATCGAATGCAAAAAGGAAACTTGCAAATGATATGATTAGGATAGAAATAGGCGTAAAACCAAGCGCCATCCTTCTTGGAAAATAGAATATGTCAAAAAAGTAATCGCCATTTGCTATGGATGTCAAGATGTCTGTTGAGAACGCATGTCCTCCTTGATAGGTAAAAGATGCAAATTCGTGCGTATAATTCCATGAAAGAACAGGAAGGAAACAAATAAACGCAATCACAAGAACCAACAAAAAAGATAAAAATTCTCTCTTTTTGTCCTTCTTTAAAGAACGCTTCGATGACCATGAAAAAATCAAATAGAAAATAAGTGCAATTGGCACTACCACCATTGTGTATTTAGTAACCAAGCCTGCACCTAGTGTTATTCCAAGTAAAAATATGGTTCTTAAATCAAATTTACCATCTTTAGGGCAATCTTTAGGATATAATAGAAGAAAGAGCGTAAAAATTAGAATAAGAGGTGCGTCATTAAATGCAAGTCTTGAAAAAAGCACATTGCCAAATTCAAACGCATACATCGCAGATGCCATTAACCCAACTTTCACATTAAAATATCGCTTGCCTAAAAGATAGACCAAAAGAATAGTATCCAAGCCTGAAATCGCAAACAAAAACCTAATCGCAAATTCGCTCTCGCCTATTATAGCCCTAGAAACAGCAATCAATAACGCGACCGCAGGCGGATGGTCATAGTAGCATACTGACGGTTTCTCAGCCCATACATTGTAATAAGCCTCATCTCGAAAAAGAGGCTCGCTCCCTAAATCGCATAACCTGAGCACCGCGCCTGAAAGAAGTATGAACATCACGGCTATATTCCGAAAGCCGACCTTAGTGATTATGCGTTTTATCATATCAAGATGCACAATCGGATATAGATATGCAATAATTTAGTTTAATGCATAGGATATGTGATCTCTGATGGAAACCAAAATTCGACTTTTTCCCTAAGAAGGTATTTCTTCTTCTCAGAACTTGTTTTTAATTCTGAAATTTCGTTTAATATTTTCAGAATCTTTTCTTTTGGTATACTCATTGTTTCAAACTGTTTTGAATAAAAAGGAAAACCATGTCTAACACATATGTTTTGTCTTCGCACATTCTTCCTGAATTGTTTGACTAACGCATCTGTCCATCCTGCTTTCTCATGAATGTAATAGTCTTTATTGCTTTGTCCGATTATTCTGGAATTGAATTCGTCGTAGGTGAAATCAAGAGGTCGATATCTACAGTCTGCGATTTGAACACCCCAATCGTAGCATCTTATTCTTTTCTTTTCCATTTCGTCAAAAGGTATCTCCCAATTATAGAGCATAAAAACAAAAATGTCTTTTCTTTTGTATCCTCCGTCTAAAAGAATTTCTATTTGTTTCTTAATATCGTGTGCTTCTGTTAATTTACCATCCCATGCAATCCTCGGATTAATAAAACCCGCAAGTTTTATTTTTCTTGCAAGATTTGGCTTCTTCAATAACTCCCTACCATCGAAACCACTTTGTGATTCGCACCATATTATTTTCCTCTCCCTTTTGAGTTCTATTAATTCATCGAGGATATTTTCAAAATATGGATTCATAGCTATGTTATTATCATAAAAAACAATCTTCTTTTTCGATATTTCTTCCCTAATACTCTTTTTTGCAGTAAAGATAGGCTCTATTTTCCAAGTTCCACAGAAGTTGCATTTGCGATTACAACCCCGTGTGGTTTGAATTATTTGATAATCTATTGCCTTGGGATTTGGCTTGGGATTCCCCTCAACCAATTCGTACGCCTGAAAACAAGTCTCTGCTTCTGGAACTACCCCCTTCCAAACTTCATCAACACCAGGTATTTTTTTGCAATCTTCGGGCATTAGCGAAGCGTATATACCTCCAAGAACTATCTTTGCAGAGGGAAATAGATTATCATAATGTTTGACACACTCCACAACATATTTTTTCCAGTATGTAAAAAGTGTAGTTATCAGTATCTCATCAGGTATATACCATGAGTTATTACCAACCTTTCTTATTTCTTTAGGTGAAAGATTCCCTCTTATAAGTTTTACTTCATTTCCTTTCAGCATATGCATCTTTGCAAGTTTTAATAGACCAATCGGTAAGAAGTTCTTATGATTCTTACTTTTTGGAGGTATAGGAAAATTAGGTTCTACAAGCAGAACTCTCATGTTAATCACTATATTTTTTAATTTCGAGGATTGAATAGATGTCGTTGTTAATTTCATTATATAAAAACCACTCCTCTCTACTCATATTCGTAGGATCCACCTTTCCACTTAACACTGCTTTAATGATTTTTCCCATTTTTCTACCTATCTGTCGATGTAGTATTCTTAACTTTTCTATTTCTTCATTTATTAATTTGTAATTTTCTATTATCTCTTCATCATTTATTAGCCTTCCTATCACTCTTAAATTTTTTTCATCGCCAGGCCCAATAGTTTTTCCCCTCCACCATTCCTTAAAACAATTTTCAGTTACAGGGCCTTTTATTCTATCATCCACATACATCTTATACAACTCATATGCCTCTTTATGTGATTTATCTTTTACAAAGTTTCGCAGGTTATTTTTCCATATTGATATGAGCCGCTTATCGATAGATAATTCAAGATCAAAAGCATCACATAATAGGTCCAACACGGTTCTCCTCTCCTTCCCCTCAAAGAGAACTATACAGTCGTTTTTCACAAGTTCGGTCGCTAAAACTTCTTCTTGTTTCCCATCTCTTATACAAATATACGTCCTATTAGCAGGAAGTATACATTCCTTGATTTCGTTCGTTCCAAGCCGTTCCAATTTAACAGAACAATATTCAAGATTTTTTCTCATTACTTCTTCTTCGATCTCATTTTCCAATTCGCTTATCTCTTTATCAAGATTTTGAATTACTTCGCTTTCCTTGAACGCCTCTCGCACATCAGGTCTATATTCAATTAGTTTTCTTATCTTCTCAGATAATGTAGGTTCTATAAATGCAGGTTCAACAACTATATTGGTTGTCGTGCCGACACCCATATTATCTTCCTCTATGGCAGATTTCTTTTCTTTTTCAATAGATACAGCAAAATCTTTTATAGCAAAGTCTTTATTTAAAATATCTTCAGTATAACCTAAATCCTTATAGATTTCTTTAAGATATAAAATACTCTCATCTTCAAAACTTTCTTTTGCCAAAGACACTTGTGTCTCGACTTTCTTTATATTTCTACCACTATACGCAACGAGAATAATTTTTTTAAAATTCATAAAAAGAAGCGAATAATTGCGTAAACTTACAGGTCCAGGTATTATTAACATACTGTTACAAACATCTACGTTCAGGCTTGGAACCTGATGCACATAAACAACTTTAATAGCACCCTTATTCTCTTCGCAAGGTATATTCTGGCGATTAATCTCCTCTTTAAGGGGTCTGATTTCCTCTCTATAATTAGTGGCAATTATCACATTTTTGACTTTTCCCTCCTTTAAAGCCTGAGTTGCAAGTTCTATAATTTTATACTCTCTACCTATTCTTTCATAACTATTGTCTTTCTCAGAGAAACGTTTGCACTCTTTAAGTTCATTATAAATACAATTTACTTCTAAAAGGAATCTAGTAAGATATTCCTTTACAAGTCCTTCTTCATTCTCAATTTCTTTCTCAAGGTTTTGTAAAATTTCATCTATAGACCAATATTTCCATTCGGCTCTATCTTTACTGAGATAACGGCATTTGTAACGTGATGGGTTGATTGAAAGGTTGAATAAAGTATAGAAAATATTTTTTAACATTAAATAATTTCTTTTATCATTCTGTTCAAATGAATTGATAAGATTATCAAGACGCCATGCATTGTTATAATGTAAATCCAAATTCCCACCATCTACCTCGCATATTTCTATATCCCCAACTTGTTCATAGAAACTTTTATTATCCAAGTTATACTTGAAAATTAGTTCCCTTTCTATATTTTCTTTCTGTTCAAAATATCTTTCAAAATATCTAATTGATTCTTCTTTAAGATTCGAACATTTTTTTAAAAAAACAGGAGTAAGTTGAATTATATACGAAGGGAAATCATTTTTTAATCTTCTAATAAATTCCAATTGCGGATTTGCAAGATGGAATATTACTTCCATCTTTTTATTTTTAATTTGGGCTTGGAGCCATTCTTTGAATTTATCGTAGTTCGTCCCTGAATTTATGAACCTATCTATGTGTTCAAAAATTAGCAACCCTACATCTATGGGCACATCTTTTTTAACTTCTTCTTTTTCGAGATATATCTTTTCTAAATTATTTATGAGCGAATAATTATCTTCTTGAAAAAGCAAAATCCTTGGAGTATTTTTCTCTAAGAACAATTTTTTTTGTTCTTCGATATATCTTTTCTTATAACCTTTTTTGCATCTCGGAAGATAAATAGAAACATTAAAATCTAGTTTTTCATCGTCTTCTTTTTCATCGTCTTTTTTACTATCTTTTTTACCAATTTCCACTAGAGGAACTTTGGTAAACAAATATTGTCCATTATTTTTCTCAGCAAGAAGATAATAATTATTGTGATGGGATGCTTTTTCTATACCCTCTTTGCTCGACATTGAATTCTTTTTTTTAGTAAATACAATTACACTTTTCTTCTTTTTAATTGCGTATAAATATGCAAGGATTGGTATGGGATGTAGGGTGTGCTCTGGAATTGCCACTACAATATTTTTTTCTTGGTTTCTGTTCCAAAAAACATTCAGTAAAAGATTGGTAAGTGGGCTAAGTCTTCCTGAGATAGTCACGCTATCTGGAACTCCTCCAGACCCATTATATACTTTAATTCCAACCGATTCATGCCATTTTTCCATAATGTCCCCTCCCTCAAGAGCAGATCAGATTTTAAGACGCTGGTTTAAGAAGTGGAATACTTGGAGTTTCTTTCAAAAACCCATGTTTGTATCTTCTTGAACCTACGAAAACATCTCTATCTAAATCTGAGTTAAAATGACTGCATACGTATTCTGGCAAATACATACATGCATAACAAGCACCATTCTCATAGATACACGCAGGGTCGTTCGTACATTCTTTTATTTCTAATTCTACATCTTTAAACCAATTAAGTAACAAATGTTCAAAAACATATTCTAAACCCCCCACATCAATCGATGAAGATTGGTAGATTAAAAACGCCCCACAATTGACAAATAATAATTCACGACATGAATCGCTATCCAAGCCGGTGTATATCGATGACCTCCTTATTAGTATATGTGAAAGCGTATGTATAAGTGCTTTCATGGCATCATAAGCAGTATTTGTTTCATCTAGATTCATTAAAATCTCAGAAGCAGTGCCTTCATCAAGAGGAGGATTTTTATCCAATTTCTTATTATTTATTAGCCAGTTGCATATTTTTATTTTATCTAACTCAAACAATATTCCTTCGGTTTCAAAAGGATATGAATAGCAGATTAACTCTTTTCTTTGCTTATCATTTTTCCAGAAAGGCTCAAAATGATACTCATTTTTCTTCCCATTATTGCCTTGCATGTCAGTCGAAGTCACAGGTCCTATATTCAGACCGATACATGATGAAATTACATCTATCTTTGGGATGTAGGTTATCTCTTTTATTCCGAACCTTTGTTTTATCCAATCGTATTCCTTCATTCTCTTCTCTTTTTGGTGTGTATCTAACATCTTTTCAATATGCGCAAGATATGTTTGGTTTATATTCGAAAGGTTTTTGTTTTGGGTCCCCTGCAAAGAGAAATTTCCTTTAATTGCATGAAAATCATTAATTTGTTCTAAAACAGAAGGAGATTTGTATTTATCTTTTAACTCACTAATACTTTTTTCAATGATATGAATGAAATTTTTCTCTCTCCATTTTTTTTCTTTTTCCATATCTGAGATTTGCATCTGAGGCATCTCATCAAAAAAGTCCTCTTTTGAGGTCTGATTATTGTATCTCTCTATATAGTCATGTATCCTCTGAAAAGTAACTTCTTTGCCTTTTATTTTAGCAATTTCCTGGAACTTATTCAGAGTAAGCCCTAAAAGGATATACTCAAAATCCTCGTTTTCAAACGAAGATAATTTTGGCAGGTCAATGCAAGTTATTATAACTGGATGAAAAATTTTTCCTTCCTTCACTGTGACAGGGGTATATTTTTCTTTTTTGTCATTAAGTATATAATTTCCATTTTTATCTTTATGGTCGCACATGAATCTAAAAGGGTCAATCTCCTTCTTCTTCTCGCACTCTAAACATTTGATTCTCCAAGTTCTTATGCTATCTTTATCAGGCCTTATCAATTTCAACTTATGACCTTTGCAACTATACTTGAATTCTTTAACGATACCACATTTCTCACAGAAAAGTAATATTGAAACTTGCTCATATTCTCCGTTGCAAGTTCTGTCTCTACACCTTTTAATCTTGAAATTCTGCAATTTGTCTTTATCTAAATATACAAAATCTCCACACTTGCTACATACAAACGATTTTGGGTAGATAAAATACTTTCCACTGTATTTTTCATCGTTGTCCACAAATTTGTATTTTATAATATCAAAATTGCCAAATTCTCCACTTGAAATTCTTCTATATGTAAGTTTTAATTTATAGATTCTTTCATTATACTCATTCATTATAATATTAAACAACCTTTTCTTTAATCTATTTTCATTTTGGATTTTCTTATTAAGGCTATTTTCATCTTTATAGATTTCTTTGATTTTATAAGCAAGTCCATCCTCAGCCAGAAAAATGTTCCCTTTTACTGCATGATATACTGCGCTACTTATTGCATATTCTACTTTTTTCATTTATTCACTCTCCCTTTCCAAAAGATGGATTTCATTCTCATCATGTCGCAAAACTACCATCTCCTGAATCCCTCGCATTCCATATTGCGTCCTAAAATATTTTTTATAACAATCTCTTAAAGCATTAGGAAAGAAAGACTTCTCTTCTCCAGTATAGGTCGATAGATATTCTATCCTCTCCTTTATTTCGTTTGGAATTGTCTCCTTATAATAGGATGCCCCCATCATTTCCAAATCTGTTAGGTATGCTTCTTGGATAAAACTCTCTAGCTCATCTTTATTTTTATCTTTATTTTCACTATCCAAAAAACATTTTTTAACATCTTCAAAACGGTATAATGGCGTACCCACTCTATCTGCCATATAATTCAAGATTGCCCCACAAAATATCGACGTAATTGTTTGGTGTAAGCCTAATTTTGACCATCTACATAATGGAACAGGCTCTACCATATAGGGTAACATGTTGTTATACGATTCGAAATGTTGATAGAAACTTAAATCCCGGGTGTAAGTTGGGTAAAACCATAGAAAAATAATTGCAGGATATTTTCTTCCTACTCTACTTAATGCCTGAATATATTCTGCCGTTCTTCTTGGAATGCCTTGAAAGAGCATTAAGTTCCACTCATCGATATCAACGCCATGAGATACCACGCTTGTCGCAGAAACAGCATGAATCTTTTCTTTGTTTCTTTCATCATTAAAAAATTCCTTTACCTCTTTTATTAAATTTTTAATTTCTACTAACTTACTTTCACCTGTTATCACTTTATCATGAATCTTATTTTTTTCAAGTTTCGAATTTGTAACGGCCTCTAAGTAGTAACGCAACGAAAACGCTTCTTGTTTTTTATTGTGATACGTAAGAATGCGTTTATACAACTTGATAAAATCTCTAATTTTCTTTTCATCGATTGCATATTTCTTTGAAAATTCAGATAGATTGGTTTCCACATTCGATATAAATTCAGAAATATACCTCATCGTTAAAAGTAGAGCATAGTTGTTATCTCTATAATTTGGTTTTAGACCAATAATATATCTTTGTAAAATAGGCGTACCTCCTTCGGTCTCTAAAGAAAAGAATATATCATCTTTGTCTCCTTTTTCTCTGAGAGGTTCTCCTGGATAGATATTAACCTTTTTGTTATACAGATGTTGTATTTGATTAGTTGCTCCAGAAAGTGTTGCAGTCATGGCAATATTCTTGAAACCATATCCTGCTAATTTCTTTTGCAAAGTATCAAGAAAACTTTCAAAATGTGAGTCTATAGTCCCAAATCCTTCTCTTATTAAATGCAATTCATCTTGAATAACCAATGTAGGTGCGGTTTTAAACTCTATCTTCTTTTCTCTTTTTTCTATCTCATCGCAACTCTTACCATCGAATTCGACATCACATTTATCATTGTATGGAATAAAGCCGTGTCCTTTAGGGCATTCTGCAATTCTTCCTCCAAGTATGTTCTTGAATCTTCGATTTAAGGCAACCGATGCAAGTTTATCTACTGTTGATACTATAAAAGTAGGTAAAAATCTGTATATCTCTTCATCTGTGTAAAATAGCAAGTATTTTCTTTTGCATCCTTTGCATGTATGAAAAATATACGATTTTTTAAGGTCAACATCCAATATTACTTTATCATCACATATTGGACATTTTTCGATAATCTTACCGCCAATCTCATTTCCCTTATTTTTTTCTTCTAGAATCCTTTTAATTTCTTCATAATTTTTATTTGGGAATTCTTCAGAATCTCCCACAAAATAAGCAACTGAAAATGGCTCGCCTGGAATCTTTTCATCTTCTCTTATTTTCTCAGCCCAAATGAAAAGTTTAGCGATTCTTTCCAACTGCTGAACTGATAACATTCTTAAAGGAAATTTTGTAATCGCTGTTGTGCCAAATTCCTTTCCATTCAATCTATCCCAAAACGCAGAGAACAATACACAACCAAAATATGCTTCTGATTTCCCTCCTCCTGTATCGACATTTAAAATTTCACAAATATCTCTTCTTTTACTTTTATCGACGATATCAGGAATTAAACACACAATGAAAAATATCTGGAAGATTCGCCACTTGCCATTTTTAGTTCTCTTTTTAGTTTCCTCATCAAAAGTTTTGTTTAATAATTTAAACGCTCGAAACGCATTCTCATTATTTTGTAAAATTTCGAAACCCTCTTTAAACCTTTCTTTTAACTTCTCAAATTCATCGACTTTATGTTTAAATTCAGAAGATTTTTCATAATCGGCTTGGTGCTTCCATTCTAAAACCTTATTGTTGATAAAATCTGCAAAGTGTTGCAAAGAGTTTAGATTACCTCTAGATAATTCTTCGAATGAAAATTCTATATTGTTGATATTAAATCTTGGTGTAATTTTCTTCTGTTCGAATTCTGCATAGTGTTTTGTCTTAATTCGGTTCTCATTTTTATCGTAATCTGCATGACAATTCAAACATCTTAATGGAGATTCGAATTCTTTCTGAAATTCTTCGTGGTCAATGATATGTTTAAAAGGGACGAGTTTTAATTCTTTCAAATCAATCTCAAGATTACAATTAAAAAGGAAAGTCTCGTAACTTTCATTAGGTTTCTCCTCGGCATTATTCTTATCGGTTCTATTGATAAAAGAGACACTAATCATGGTTAATTCTTTGCTCTCTTGTTTAAATGCTTCACATGTAACAGTAATTGATGCTTTCCAATCAAATCCCTTGTTTATAACATTAGGGGTATTCTTAATCTCGGCTATTATATCTGAAAAATCGATTGGTTTTTCCTCTCGTTTTCCCTCTTGATTTTTTGATAAATCAAAAATCATTTCATTACGTTTTATATCTCTTCTTATCCATTTTCCATTTGGAATCCTGTTGTTACTTTCTTCGCCATCTTTTACATTTTGTTTTACTTTTTCCTTGTTCTCATTTATCTCCTTCTCATTTCTCTCCTTTATTTTATAATATACCGAAAAACTCGGAATTATACTAATCTTATCGGTTTTGGATATGTTATCGACTAAAAACTTTACTGTCATACTATTGTTAACCACAATAGTTGTAGATTTTCTTTCTTCGTAAATGCTCAAACCTTTATCTTTCGAATAAGCAGGACCTAAAGTTCCTATTATAATGAATTGAGATGGTTTACTTTCGACCTTTAAATCAATAAAAGTTGGATGAGTGCCTTCAAGTTTCTCTAAGATTTCTTTACTCATAATTTTTACAAAATTTGAAAGGTCTTTTGTTGCATTTTCCATATTACAACCTCATTTTTGTATATTACATGATAAATGCAATATATAAAATTTTAGATTTAAACCGATTTTTTTTCAATAATTTATTATTAATTAATAAATCTGGTGCTTATTAAACATTAATTTATCAAAAACAAAAAAAATAAAAACATAGTTTTTATGTTTATCTATCGATTGTTCATATTAGATGATGGCTCGACATAAAAAAGTATAAACTACTCCTTTTTATTTTGTTTGCATGTATCATTGTGGAAACAACCTATGACTCCCCATCGCTCAAACGCAAACTTAAATACACATAATTACTATTCCTATCGTAGTGGTTGTATGGGATTATTCAACAAAGGCCAAGCCCAAACACCCTTAGGACCTGGTCCTGCAGGACCTAAAGGCGGACCTATGATGGGACCTCAAGCAGCGGCACCTACGGCACCTCCGCCATTTACAAACAGATTAGGCTTTCAATTAATTAACAAGATGATCATGCCAAATATGGCCCTAGTCTGGCGTCAGGGTATGGGTGAACAGGTAAATGATATAACAATTTCGCCTGATGGCAGGCTTATATTTGCTGCGATAGGGAGTGCAGTATATTGTTTTGATATGGGGGGAGGTCTTCTTTGGAGGTTCCCTGCATCGGGGTATATCTACTCTATAGATATCTCTCTTGACGGCGGGACTCTTGTATTTGGCACGGCAGATAGAATTATTTATTCTCTGAGGACCGATAGCACACTAAATTGGAAGATAAAAACAGGCGGTGCAGTCCTTGGTGTGGCAATAAATATGGATGGTGGACTGATTATTGCCTCTGGAGATAATCGGACTGTGTATGCATTTGACCGGCTTGGAGAGATTATATGGCGTGTCCAGACAAAAGCAGTCTCTTATGGTATAGGGATGTCTGCAAACGCAGAATATATTCTTGTGGGTTCTGATGATAATACGGTTACATGCTATGACAAATTAGGTAAACCAAGATGGAGTTTCATGACAGGGTCTTTTGTAAGGAATGTAGATGCGTCGCAAAGAGGAGAAATGCTTGTTGCCACAAGTAGAGATAGGAATCTGTATTCATTAAGTATGAACGGCATGTTGGCTTGGAAGTATGGAACTGGCGAATATGTCCTTGGTGTGGGCACGTCTCGAGACGGTAAAGTTGTTCTTGCAGGTATTGGTACACATTTAACCGCCTTTGACCCTGAGGGGAAAATTGTCTGGCGAGAGAATATGATGGACCCCGTAGTAGCGGTTCAGCCATCAATGAATGGCATGCAGGCGGCTGTTGGTGTAGGCGATGGTATATTCTACCTCGGGGCGCCGCAAAAGAATAGTGTTAAGGAATTAAAGACTAAGATACTATCAGGTGTGCTTGCTTTCGATACACCTGAAGCACAACCTCAATATCTTACAGGATTACAACCACAGCAATCTGCAACTCAATATTTACAGACCCAACAGGCACAATATGGAACTCAGTATCAGCAATATCCACAGCAGTATCCTCAGCAATATCCACAACAATATGGACCTCAGCAGCCACAATATGGACCACGACCTGTTACACCTGCATCGCCTGGAGGGGCGGGATTTTGCAGGTTCTGTGGTGCGCAAATCCAAGCCGGGTCAAGGTTCTGTGCAAGATGTGGTAAACCAGTAAGTTGAATTAAAACGGTGCAAGAATGACCGAGAAAGAAGCAATGTTCTGGCGAAAAGAGGGGTCGCTTATTGTATGTGAACTATGCAATCACAAGTGCAAAATTGCAAATGGAAAAAGAGGAATCTGCGGTGTGCGTGAACATATAGACGGAAAGTTATACTCTTGTGTTTATGGGAAGACGACAGGAGCGCATGCAGACCCGATAGAGAAAAAACCACTCTACCATTTCTACCCGGGCTCTTTTGTCTATTCGCTCGGCACTATTGGATGTAATTTCAGATGTAAACAATGCCAAAATTACGAAATATCTCAGAGACTAATCGATGAAAAGTATCTCCTTACTATAGACGAAGAAAGTGTAGTCTCATCTGCAAAAGATGCAGGTTGCAAAGGTCTGGCTTGGACTTATAACGAGCCTACTGTATGGTATGAATTTACCTTGAACACCTCAAAAATAGCTAAGAAAGAAGGGCTTTACACCGTATATGTAACAAATGGATATATAGCCGAAGAACCTCTAAAGACACTTGCGCCACATTTAGATGCGATGAATATAGACGTCAAGGGTTTTTCTGAAGATTTCTATAAAAATATAGAAGGTGCTAGGCTTGGACCTGTCCTTGAAACATGTATACTTGCATACAAACTAGGGATTCATATAGAACTTACCTATCTTATCATTCCTACCTTAAACGATTCTGAAGAAATGTTTCAGAAATTTGCAACATGGGTTAAAGAGAAACTCAGCGTAGATACTGTTGTTCACTTCTCAAGGTTCCATCCGGATTACAAACTTCTTGACCTCCCGCCAACACCATATGAAACAATGAACAAGGCATACAAAATCGCAAAGGACACAGGGATTAAATACGTATATTTGGGAAATCTATCTTCGGATAAAGAAAATACATTCTGTCCAAAATGCGGAAAATGCATAATCGAAAGGAGAGGATTTCATTCAAAATGGATTAACGCGAAAGATTGCGTTTGCTCCTGTGGCGAAAAGATACCTATTGTAAAGACATGCAAGAAATTATGATATGGGGAATAACAGAAAGTTGTATCATTTAAAGATGCATTATTTACAATCAACACTAACTATGTTTCTTTTTCCATTGAGCATATATGAAAATCTTGTCAAGTGCAGATATTGCACGTTTTGCAGTAGGTATTACAGGTATTCGATTTGCCTGACATTTTCTTGCTTGTTCTAGAGTATATGGACCCCCTGCAGCCCCACATACAAGCGTCTTTCCGTATTTTCGGAGTGATTGTAAAGATGTATGAAGTTCATCAATGCTATTCCCCACAGGTCCATTTTGGAATACAAAAAATGGCAAAAGGATTGAGATGTTCTCATCTTCCGCAAGGGCTTTCATTGCTATGTCGTACCACGAAGCATCCGCGGAACCTGTTATATCTATCGGATTCGCAATCACACAGAACTCAGATAATTTTTTCTTCAAAGAAGATTTTGTGTTCTCTGATAATTTCCCTATCTTCAAACTTTTTGAACGAAGAATATAATCTGTTGCAGCAACGCAGGGACCTGCACCATTTGAGGTCATACCTACTGTATTCCCCTCAGGAAGTGGTTGCATAGCAAGTATTTTCACAATATCTACTAATTCTTCGATATCATCAGCAAGTATTATTCCAGATTGAGCCATCGCACCCGTAAACACGCCATCATTCCCTGCAAGCGCCCCTGTATGTGAACTTGCTGCTTTCGCACCTTCGCTAGTCCTACCTGTTTTGAAAAGCACAATCGGTTTTTTTCTCGATACCCTCTTTGCAGTTTCAAAGAACAACTTACCATCCCTTAACCCTTCCATGTATATTGCTATCACTTTAGTATCCTCGTCATTCTCAAGATAATTCAACATATCAACTTCGTCAACATCGCATTTATTTCCATAAGATACAAATTTAGAAACGCCCAAGCCGTTATCATCTAACCATTCCATAATCGACAATCCATAGGTTCCGGATTGAGTAAGGATTGCAACATCACCTTTCTTTGGTCTGATACATTGTTCTCGAGGCTGGAAAAAGGTATCTAATGAATTTGCAGAATTGAATATCCCTATACAGTTTGGACCTATTATACGAATATTCCACTTTTTAGCGTTTTCGACTGCCTCTTTTTCTAATTTTGCAGTATCTTCGCCCAATTCCCTAAATCCTCCTGAGATTATAACAACTGCCTTAACACCTTTCTTGCCTGCTTCTTCAATTGCACTTGGAACTGCTGATGAGGCAATCGCCATTACTGCAAGGTCAACTTTTCCAGGTATTTCGCTTAAACTCTTGTAAACCTTCTTTCCAAGGATTTTTTCTTCTTTTGGATTGATTGGGTATATTTCACCTTTGTAGTCAGATTCAGTCATAGACCTTAAAATCTCAAACCCAATCTTTCCTTTTTTTGAAGATGCCCCTACAACTGCGACGGATTGAGCATTAAAAAAATAGTCGAGTTCATGATACTTCATTGTCTGCATAATATCACAAAAAGGTTATTGACAAATCGATAGAAATACTTTCTTATTTTTTAGTTTATTTTTGTAATTTATAAATGTATCAATTTATAAAAGTAGCAATTTATAAATGTAAATTAAATGTAAACAAATTCATATAGATGCATAAAAGATGCATGCAATAGATGTTCTGGCAAGTAATTTAATCTCCGAGTAACCAGGAAAGTTTTATATCTACATATTTTATATGTATCATAGGGGAGTAAATGCGGAACTGGAGATTGATAAAAAAAATTGGGTGTGTGTTTACAATCGTGCTTTTATTTGCACTTTCTGCAGGGTGCATAACAACAACTACAAATAAAAAACCCAAAGCAGAACCTGGCGCAACACCAACTGTTGCAAAGACTTTCCAAGACATTACCTTTATAGCAGCGGGTTCTGATGACGGTAGTATTAAAAAATGCGAATATGACTTTGATGGAGATGGCATAATAGACTGGACAGGAGAAGTAGATTCTGTCATAGTCCATCAATATACAAACAATGGTATATACAACGCAATCCTTCGTGTAACTGATGATAAGGGATTGAAGAATGAGGCAACAATCACCGTTACAATAGAGAATCAGGCGCCTACGGTTTCAGCAACAGCCAAGCCGCTAACCGCAAACTCAACCGAAGCAGTATCATTCACTGTGATTGCTAACGATATAGATGGAAGCATAAAGAGTTACCAGTGGGATTTTAATGGCGATGGCGTGGTAGATTTTACAAATGCGCAATCTGGCAACACATCTTACACATTCGGAAAGGCAGGGGTCTATCATGCAAAACTAAAAGTCATAGATGATGACGATGCTGTAGTAAATGCGTCAGTAACTCTAAATATACTAAATATGCTTCCTACTGTATTTGCAGACACGAACCTTGATAACACAACAACAAATACACAAATAGAATTCACAGGGCTTGCAAACGATGCAGATGGAACGATTGTTCTTTACGAATGGGATTTTGATGGTGATGGTATTTATGATTGGGAATCTGATTCAACTCCATCAACAACATATGCTTATAAAGATGATGGGAGATACATGGCAGTTCTTCGTGTAACTGATAGTGACGGTGGGAAAGCAACCGCATCTAAGAGTATAATAATTAGAAATGTGCCACCAACAGTTTCGGCGACTGCAAGCACCCATCTTGCGCAGACTTTCAGCGATATAACCTTTACAGCAAATGGAGTTGATACCGACGGCTTGGTTGTTTCTTACGATTGGGATTTTGATTCTGATGGGAATTACGAAAAGACAGGGGTAACATCAAAGTCGACAACTTATAATTACATCAACAATGGAGTTTATACTGTAACTGTTAGGGCTTGGGATAACGATGGCGATTTTGGGATTGGGACTGTCGCAGGTTCTATCACAATAGAAAACCAGGCTCCTACGGTAATTATACCACCGGGCACTTTGACAGGGACCAGAATAACTAATGTTTCTGTATTTGGTTATGCGTATGATGTAGATGGGATTATAGTTAAATATCAATGGGATTTTGATAACAATGGCATATTCGAATGGTCAAATACCACAGAAGGAATATCAACAGGGAATACCACACATAGATTTACTTCTTTAGGCACGCAAACGATAAGGTTTAGGGCTTGGGACGACGATGGCGCGTCTTCGACAGCAACCACGACAGTTCAAATATACAATCTACCACCTACGGTATCCTTGAGTGCATCACAAGGTTCTGTTAAGGCAGGGGGAACGGTAACCTTTACGGCGAATGCAGTCGATACAGACGGAACAGGGGTTGTAAAGTATGAATGGGATTATAACGAGGATAATGTCTTTGACGAAACAACCACTGGGAATACAACAAACCATCAGTTTACAACTGTAGATTCAAGTGTAAGAATAATGGTTAGAGTTACAGATGCAGATGGAGGGATTGCATACTCTAATGTAACAATTGCGGTAACTGCGAACAATGCGCCTACGCTATCGAGCGGTGCAGTAACTCCAACAAGCGGTGATACAACAGTGCAATACAGATTTACAGTTGTTTATACAGATATGGATAATGAAGCAGCATCATATGTAAGGGTGGTAATAGATGGTAGCACGACGCTAAACATGCAGAGAGATGTAACTGCAGCACCTACTTTAATAGATGGGAATTATGCAAACGGTGAGCAGTATTATGTGGTAAAATCAGGCTTTACTGTAGGTACACATAACTTTAAATTTGAAGCCTCGGACGGGGCTGCAACAACCTCGACGAGCACACAAAGCGGACCCGTGGTCTCTGCACCACTTGTAAACAAATATGCAATAATCATAGGTATAGAAGATTACCCAGGAACAAGCGAAGATTTAACAGGTTGCAGGGACGATGCTTATGATTGGAAGGCATATTTGGAAGGAAGAGGATATACATGTTACATGTATCTTGATTCTGCAGCAACAGAGACTGCAATTCTAACGAAGATATATCAGTTAAAGAGCACGGAGACTTCTGCAGACCATATTGCATTTATATATTCTGGGCACGGTGTATATTCAGGCTCTGATTCGTATATCTGCCTGTATGATACAGAGACCTCAAGCACGACTTTGGCGTCAGCATCATACTTTGGCGGGTATGAAAGCCAGCACATGTTCTTTTTCTTTGATTGCTGTATGTCAGGCGAATTTGCAGGTTATATAGGCTCGACGCAAGGGACCTCGCCTTTTGCCGGTCAAGGTAGATTTGTTGTAACTGCATGTAGAACAACAGAAACGACACCTGATGGTACTGGTGGAGATTACCATCCATATGGAGGAACTGACAATACTACAAATGGTCTATTCACCTACCATTACTTACAATATCTTGGTTTTACACATGGTTCTCAGAATCCAGGAAGCGGCACAACATCTGCAGAAACCGCATTCACAAATACATATAGCCATATTACAACATACCATTCGAGTGCCGGGATCCATCCCTGTTGTTATGATGGCAACACTGCAAGTAGTTTCATGTTTTAATTTTTTTGTATCAGTTCGTCCTATTTTTTTACCTATTTTTTTTACATTTTTACTAACTTTGTGCTAACTTTCAGAACATTCATTTGATGGATTGAAATTAATTTAAGGGATAGAAATTAGATAGATGAAATTGAGAAGAGTAGATGAGAATAAATTAGTATCGATGGTAGTTAAGAAAACCTTATAAGCAGCCAGACTTATACTTTCATAGGCGAATTTATGAGAAAAGAAGTAACTGTTGTGCTTGTTCTTCTGTGTGTATTTTCGTTTTTGGCAGGTTGTGTGGGCGTAAGCACCTCTAACCATCCTCCAAAAGCAAGTGCAAGTGTAACTCCGATTACTGCCCAGACTTATGAACGACTTACATTTACCGCAATTGGCAAAGATTCTGATGGCAGTGTGGTTAAGTACGAATGGGATTTTAACGGAGATGGTATCTACGATTGGCTCTCAAGGAAGGCAGAGCCTGTAAAACATGAGTTTTATAAAAGCGGAAAATACATTGCAATGCTTAAGATTACAGATAATTCAGGCGGAGAAGATATTGCAAGTTGCGCATTTACCATAACAAATCGAGCACCAAGCGCAACTATTTCTATCACACCCTCAAATGGAATGCCTTTCGACGCCATACAATTTAGAGTATTTGCATCTGATATCGATGGCACTATCTCTTACTATTATTGGGATTTTGATGGCAATGGGGCTTGGGATTATTCTTCAAAAACTACCGGAAATACTACTTACACATACATGAAATCAGGAAAGTTCGTTCCAAAATTGAGGATTGTTGACGATGAAGGCGCAATCTTCGAAATAACAGGAAATGTAACGATAAATAACTCACCCCCGAGCGTAGAACTTACCTCTAATCTCAATAGTGGTAGTAATTTTGCAGAATTCGAGTTTTGTGCAGTTGCAGAAGATATGGAAGGCGAGATTGTACTATACGAATGGGATTTTGGAGATGGTGTTTTTGTTGTCGGGGGTTCAACCATGAGACATTCATTTTCGAACGATGGAAGTCATGTTGTAACTGTGCGTGTAACAGATTCCGAAGGTGCAAATGCAACAGATTCTGTTATTGTAACTACGACTAACCTACCCCCGAGTGTAGTTGCGCATGCTTCTGCAACGCTTGTTCAGGTATTTTCAAGAGTCGATTTTTATGCAGATGGTTCAGACCTAGATGGTTATATCGTATCATACGCATGGGATTTTAATAACGACGGGGCTTTTGATTATCAGGGTTCTTCATCGTCTGCGACTTTTATCTATCAGGTTACAGGGACCTATACTGCAAAATTGGTTGTTACAGACGATGATGGAGCATGTGCAAACGATACCATCACAATCACGGTAACAAACAGCGCGCCTGTTGTTTTTGCATCTGCGAACCTAACAACCGCAACTGTGCTAGATACTATAAGATTCACAGGATATGCTTATGATTTAGACGGCACAATCTCTTCTTACAAATGGGATTTTGATGGCAATGGGATTTTTGATTACACCTCAACAACAACTGGAAATACCACGCACAAGTATAATACAAAAGGCACCTTCAATGCAAAATTTGTCGCGATAGATAATCTTGGCACTACACAATCTGCAATCGTAACAATAACGATAACAAACATAAAACCTACGATTGTTGTTTCGGTCTCGACTTTAAATGCAAAAGTAGGCGCATCTGTGCAGTTTCATGCATCGGGTAATGATGCAGATGGATATATAACAAAATATGAATGGGATTTTGAAGGCGATGGAACTTATGAATGGTCATCGACTACAACAGGGAATGCCACGCATGTATATTCTACTGCAGGGACTCGTAATGCAAAAGCACGTATCACAGATAATAACGGTGGCGAAACTACTGCATCTGTTACTATATCAGTTACTGTGAATAACCTTCCTGTTCTGAGTTCGGGTTCTGTTTCTCCAACTGTAGGAACCACACTTGATAGGTTTAACTTCTCAGTAATATACACGGATTCTGACGATGACCCGCCTATGGAATTGGTTGTTGTTATAGACGGTTCTATATCCCTTACTTTATTTGTCGATGAAAGCGCCTCAAGCACCTTAAAAGATGGTGTATTTTCGAATGGCGAGAAGTTCATATATAGAACTTCAATTCCTCTTGGTACACATACATTTGTATTCAATGCGACAGACGGCTTGGGATACGTTCAAACAACACAGATGACAGTAACCGTGAACCCGCCACCGAACAATCCCCCAAGCCTGAGCGCAGTCTCGATTATTCCCTCAAGCGGGAATATAAACGATGTTTTCAAATTTGGAGTGATTTACGATGATGACGATAACGATGCTCCATCTTACATTAGAGTACAGATTGATTCGAGTATATACAACATGCTTTTAGATACCACTTCATCGGCACCATTCCATGACGGGACATATTCAAACGGCGAGAAATACTATTATTCGACAACTCTCGCTGCAGGAACTCATACATACAAGTTTCTTGCAAACGATGGAACCAATGTAGTACAGACGACTTCATACACCGTATCAGTATCTGCATATAACCAAGGTCCTGTGTTATCTTCGGGGAGTGTTACGCCATCAAGTGGAGTATTGGGGAGTACATTTACATTTATGGTAAATTACACTGATGCGGATAACAATGCGCCTTATTATGTTAGAGTAAACATAGATGGAATAAATTACGAGATGAGCAAACAGAATTCCATGGATAATATCTATTCTGATGGTTGTGTGTATGTATATACTACGAGTTCACTTTCACTAGGTTCGCATACATACAAGTTCTCAGCGAGCGATGGTTCTATTTCGTGCAATTTGCCTACTTCAGGAAGTTATTCTGGACCTACTGTTACAAATACCGCACCTACACTTACAAATGGAAATGTAACACCGACAAGCGGACTACTCGGAAGCACATTTACATACATGGTAACCTACACTGATGCAAATAACAACGCACCCTCTTTTGTATATGTAAAAATAGATTCTACAAACCAAACTATGAGCAAGTTAAACGGCGCAGATAATACATATACTGACGGCTGCATATATGTATATTCAACAAGTTCTTTAACAGTAGGAACTCATACATACCAGTTCTTTACTTCTGATGGTATTGTAAACGTTCAGACTATTCAATATTCAGGACCTACAGTAAATTCGCCTGTAAATCATGCACCTACTTTGACCTCAGGTTCTGTTACTCCAACTTCAGGAACTACATCTACAACATTCAAATATACAGTCATATACACAGACGAAGATAACAATCCCCCTTCGGGCGGTGTGAAGGTAATCATTAATGGTACAAGTTACACTATGAGCGTGGATACTTCTGCAACAAGTACGCTTCGTGATGGAGTTTATACGAATGGTGAGCAGTATGTATATACAAGGACCTTTTCGGCAGGTACTTATAATTATAGATTCAATGCAACCGATGGAACGCTAGGTACCAATCTTCCTACTTCAGGCACTTATTCAGGTCCTACAGTAACTCAAAGTTCTGTTAATAAATATGCAATCCTTGTGGGAATAGAGGACTATCCAGGGAGTAGTAATGATTTGCAATTTTGCAGAGATGATATCTACGATTGGAAAGCATATCTGGAAGCAAGAGGATATACTTGCACTTTACTTTTAGATTCCCAAGCCACTTATTCTAACGTACAGAACGCAATCAGCAATCTAAAAACACAGGAAACTGCATCTGATTATATTGCATTTATTTACACAGGACATGGTATTTATTATAGTTCTCATTCGCATATTTGCTTATATGATTATGATACACCATCTACGACGCTTGATTCTTGGTTCAATGGTTTCGAGAGCACGCATATTTTCTTCTTCTTTGACTGCTGTGAATCAGGTGAATTTCCTACGGGTCCACTTGCAGAAAATGGTAGATTCATAGCATCCGCATGCTTGACGTCTGAAACAACACCAGATGGTGCATATTGGCCTGATAGCCATCCATATGGCGGAACTGATAATGTAGATAATGGGCTATTCACCTATGAGTTTCTCATTTCGCTTGGATTTACGCACGGTAATCCAAGAGTTCCCGGACCTGGCACGATATCTGCAGAAGATGCGGCTTCGAATACATACAATCATATAACGACCACACATTCGAGCGCAGGAATACATCCTCAAACCTACGACGGGTATTCAGGCTCATTCTTCTTCTAGATTTCTTCTAGCTTTAATTTTATTTAATTTAAATTTTAAATTTTTTCAATTTAGCAAATTTAGCATAATTTGAGAGGCCAATCCTGATTTTGTTCAGGCTCTTTCGTATGGAATGAGATGTTCTTTTTATATTGCGTGCCGCCACAATAGAATTCTATGGTTGCACTTATGTAGTAAGTTTCGTAATGGTCGCCTGAAATCTGTATTGGCTTGGGCTTGTATGACTCATGAGGTAGAATTGAAATGTCCTTAAACTCTATTTGACCTGCGATAACATCGGTAGAGTTAAGGATTGTGATATTTCCCGAAAGATACTCTACTCTTAAAGTGCCTGAATTATCGAATTTCGCACCTAAATTTATCTTGCTTAAGAAACATTCTGAATATTTGACAAGTAGGTTTAATTCAGACCTTGGTATAAGATAATAATAAATCGGGTATATCGATAATAGGATAACGACAACTGCAATTACGATTATTTTCTTTCTTTTTTCCACATTTTGATAATAGAATTATCGATATATAAACCGTCCGATTGTTCTGTCAGTTTGGCTTGGAGTTTTGTTCTTTGAGGTATCTCTTTGAGGTATCTGCTTGAAGATTTGTAGTTAGAATTTTAGTCTTGAAGTTTTGTTTATGTTGGGGAGTGAGCAGGTAGTCTATTAGGGCAATCTTTATTATTCTCATATTCGATAATGCTACGATAAAGATGATAGTGTTCGCAAAAGTGCCTTTATATCCGACAGAAAGCCCAGAAAAGATAAAGAATGCGATGTTATCCTTGTTTCCGGACATGCACATATCAATCAGAGGGAGTTTCATAGAAGGCGAAAGTAAATCCGTAGAGACTTTAAAGAATGCGTTAAAGAAACAGAAGATAAGGGATACTGCTCGTTCAGTATTGTTCAAATGCAAATCAGACACGGGGCTTGAGACGAAGTTTAACATAAGTAAGCAGGCTGCTACAGTGGGCAAGGTGAATTTTGCAGAACACGAATCTCCTTTAGGTGATATTGAATTGACAATAAGAGTAAATGAAGGTGAAAAGTTAGACGAAGTTATAGATTTTATAGCACCTTCTACTTTGAAAGAGATAAAACCGCATGACCAGATAGACGCGATAAATGATACAAAACATTACATTCGAGACAATTTAGATTGGGAAACTGCGCTTGCAACAGGGAAACCAAAAGGGAAAGGAAAGGCAAAAAAGAACTTTAAAGCAAAGAGGCATATAAGCAAACATTTAACTAAAGAAGAAATAAGAGATGAACTCCCTGCGCTAGATAAAGATTTTGACGAACCCGACATAGGTGAGGAATATTCAGATGAGGAGTAATTAAGAGCAAATTAATATCAAATTGATGTGATTGTAATCGATATAAGAGAAACAATGTATAAGACGAACAATGAAGATAAAGTATAGACAAAATAAAGAAGATAGATAAGAGAAAATAAAGAAAATGAATAAAAGAGATACAGGTGGAAAAATGCATCAGACAGTCGATGTTAACCTAGGGGCGAATATTCTATCTGCGAACATGCGTATTGCAGAGATGAACAGAGCATTGTTAAAAAAACATGGAATAAAATCAGTAGATTTTATGGGTTCGATAGGTTCTGGCAAGACGCTCCTTATTGAGAAGATTATAGATAAGTTAAAGGAGAAAAAGAAGAGATGTGCGGTAATAGCAGGGGATGTAGCGGGCGACGATGATTATAGAAGATTTAAAAAACATGGCATAGATGCGATAAATGTAAATACAGATAAGGAATGTCATCTTGATGCGCATTTGATAGACCATGCGCTTGAAAAACTCGATTTGGAAAATATAGATGTCCTTTTTATAGAGAACG